>ENA-OUOG01001092-OUOG01001092.1-marine-metagenome-genome-assembly--contig:-NODE-1092-length-32730-cov-5.579702_pt1 | contig 32730 bp, 15 predicted proteins | sample MGYA00248635_ERZ508505 | MGnify/ENA primary metagenome ERZ508505 (study PRJEB26176, sample SAMN06267871) | marine metagenome | isolation source: Saanich Inlet, British Columbia, Canada | place: Pacific... | reverse complement strand
TGCCGCGCAACGTTCGAAACCGATAAAAATACGTGTTTTTTAAAGACTGATTGTTCATACGAAATGCATTTTTTTAACGAAATGCGCACTTTTTCTAAACCGCCGCGGCGAGCCGCACGAGCGGTTCCCTCTCCCCAGCGTCCGCCGCGCGCGGCGCGCGCCGCCGCGCGTCCGCCGCGACGAGCGCCGCAGCCGCGAGGACCACGGTTGAGCTCAAAAGCCCGAGTTCCCCGCGACCGGCTTTCGCGGCTTTCGGGGCGACGCCGTCCCCCAGGTCTGCCAGCCGCGGCGACATGCGGTGCAACGCCAGCAGCTGCGCCTTGGCCGTTCGCGCCTTGGCTTGCCGCAGCGCGAGCTCCGCCGCCGCCTTCGCCTCGGCGTCCCTGGTCTCGTCGAAGCGGGACACGCCGCCGAGCGCGCCCTGCTTACCCCTCTCGCCGGGGACGTCCCGCTCGAACACGGGGTCGTCGCGCATGAACACGGTCTCGTCCAGCTCGGGGTGCGACGCGACGAGTCTTGAAGTCGCGGCGTCGGATGGAGCGTCGAAGAAACCGTCGGGCGCCGGATCGAGCGCGGCGACGTCCGCCGCGGAGGGCGCCTTGTCCGCCGCGCGCGCCACCGCTCGCTCTCCCACCGCCCTTGAAAGCGCCGCGTCGAGGCCCTTCGTGGAGAGCGCCGCGCGCGCCACCACGCGCGCAGCCTCATCCGCCACGGGGATGGCGAAGGCCAGAAACGCCTCCGCGCGCGCGTACTGCGCCTCCGCGACGCCGACGGAGTTTTCGCCGCCGCCGACGACGGCGGTGACGGTGGAGAAGGCGCGTCGGCGCTCCGGCCGCGCGCGCTCCACCGCCGCGCGCGCGCGTTTCAGGTCCGCGCCGACGTCCGCGAGGATCACCACGGACTGGCCGACGGTGACGCCGTTTTTCTTGTGCCTGTCCTCGCCTCTTTCGGCGGACGAAACAGAAGCGCCAAGCGCGGCGGTGCCGTTGAAGCGGCACTCGGCGTCCTCGGCGTGTACGCCGAGGTCCACGGCGATCGCCGCGCACGCCTGCGCCATGGACACCACGCCCGCGTTCCCGAGCGCCCGCGCCGATTTCGGGACGCCCAGCGTCGCCGCCGCGCCCTCGAGGCGCACGGGGAAGCCCGGAAGGAGCACGGAGCTCACCACCACGTACGAAGCGCCCACGTACCGCGCCCCGGAAGGAAAGTTTTCCGTCGAGGGGGTCGAGGCGGCCTTATAAGCCGAACGCGTCGCCTTCGTCTTCTCGTCGCCCGAACGGCGGGCGCCTCCTTTTCGGAGCGCGGCGTCCAGCGCGGGCGCGACGTCGCGCGCGATGTCGTGCGGGTCGCGGCCGCCCAGCAGAGGCGTCTGCACGGTGGCCCAGAGCTCAGAGCTCGGCGCGTCTGATCTCGAACGCGATCGAGATCCTCTCGACTTCTTCTTCGAGTCCGAAGGAAAAGTCTTCTCGACTCCGTCCTCCAAAAGCGCGCCACCGAGCGACGCGTACGCTCTGTGTTTCGCGAGGCGCGCCGTCCGTTCGCCGTTCGTCCGGCCCAGCTCGACATCTTCGAGCTGGTCGACGCGCGCGTCGCGCAGCTCGCACTCGCCGCCCAGCTCGAAGCCGAACTCCTCGATGAACGCGTCGGTGACGACGGCGGCTCGGATCGTGGCCGCCACCTGCTGCGACGTCGTCCACACCGCGAACGTCACCTCCGCGCGCGAGTGCGCGTACTCCATCGTCACGGCGGCGCCGCCGCACAAAGACGAAGCCGTCGGGAACGCGTTTTTGGAACCGATCGACGTCATGGCGTCCAGCGCGGCGCGGTCCGCCACGTCCTTCGCGGAAAACACAAGGCGCGTCCCCGTCTCCCCATCTAGGCCCAGGTCGCCCTCGTCGTCGTACTCCTGCTCCGCCGCAGCCTCGTCGAGCTCGCGCTGGAACTCATCCTGATCCGCCCTCGCCTTCGCCTCCTGGCGCTCGCGGCGGCGGCGCAGGTGCTTGCGGAACCTGGCGCGCTCGGCTCGCAGCTTCTCCGCCTCCGCCTCCCACTCCGGCGAGTGCTTCTCGTATCGCCCGACCAGCGCCGTGGTCGAGACGAGCGCGCACCGCGAGTTCTCGGCGACCGCGCCGAGGTCCGCGGCGACGGCGTCGCAGAGCAGGTCCACGTCCACCGCCGCGTCGCTCGCCACCACCACCTCGGCGACGAAGGTAAACGCCACGCGGTCAATCTCGACGTCCCGCTCGACGTCGGCGAGTCCGTTCCAGAAGGGCTCGTCGTCCGACGTGTCCGCGGCGCTTGCCAAGGCCTCCTTCGCCTCGCGCGCCTTCTCGAGCGCCGTCGTCGCGTTGGGCGACGACACGGCGTTGGTCGGCACCGCCACCGTCACCAGCACCTTCCTGGGCGCGCCCGGGGGCGCGACGAACGGCGCGGGCGGCGCGTTCGGCTCGGCGGGCGCGGGGGGCTCGGGGGGGGGCGGCGGCGAGACGTTCGGGTTGGCCCACACCGACTCCGGCGCGTCTTCGTCCCCGCGCGTCGCGCCGCGGGGCGCCATCTTGTAGATGACGTCGCGGATGGCGACGCCCGCGCCGTCGCCGACGCGCAGCGCGCGCGCGGTGAACTGCGCAGCCTCCTCCGCCTTGAGCGCGCGCATCACCGCGTCCGCCTCGGCGCGGTCCGCCACGGCGACGGCGTACGTGACAAACGCGTGGTGCTCGTGCGAGAGTAACGCGGGGGTGTTCCCGCCGCACATCGCCGCCACCGTGGGGAGGTTCAGCTCGTGCTTGTCGTTAGCGGCGGCGACGCGCGAGACAACCTTGGCGAACCTTAATTCGCTCGTCAAGCCGTGCACGGCGAAAGAGAGCGCGGTCCACGTGTGGTTGCCCATGTACTCGTTCGTCGCCGCGCCCGCGGGCACGGAAACCGTGCCGTTCAGGAAGCAGTCCAGCGCGTCGCCGTCCACGGCGAGGTCCGCGGCGAGCGCCGCGCACGCGCCGTCCACGCCGACGGCGACGAGCGAGTGCGCGGGCATCGCGAGCGCGCCCAGCAAGACGAACCGCGAACGCACGAACGCGACGTCGTCCGCGACGACGCCCGTCAAACCGTGCGCCCGCGCGATCTCCGCCATCGCGGGGAACAGGCGGTCGCGGAGAAGCACGACGTGCTCCTCCGACGCGACGAAGGGCACCTGGAACGTCGCCCAGACGTCGCGCGCGTTTTCGGCGTCGACCGTCTTCGTCGTCCCGGATCCCGTCCCGTTCGCGGGCGCGCCCATCGCCGCCGACGACGACGCCGAGAGGGGGTCGTTCCAGATGGCGTCCGTGCGCGTCTCCGTGACGTCCGCGTCGACGTGCTCCGCCTCCGCGTCGAACGCCGACCGAGGCTCCTTCTTGATCTTCACGTCGCGCAGGAGCGAGCGGCCGCCCATCGCCGCCGAGAGGTGCTTCTGCGCCGCGGGGTCCTTGAACCGCGCCATCACGGCGGCGCGGCGCGCGCTGTCCGCCACCGACACCGCGTACGTGAGACGCGCGTGGTGTCTCGCGAACTGCACCACCGGCGCGCGTCCGCCGGTCATCGCCTCCGTGGTCTTGAACTCCGCGTCCGAGGCGTACCGGCTCAGGTCCACGCGGGCGACCAGGTCCATGAAGTCGCTCTGGTCCCTCTCGCCAGTCACGATGAACACGACAACCTCGCCCTCCACCTCCGCCGACGCCGACGGGAGGGAACGCTCGTCGAAGGTGTAGTCTCCGTCGCGCGGGACGTTGGGGTCCCACGACGCGCCGAGCTCGCCGACGCCGACGGACTTGGTGAACTGCGCAAACGCGCCGGTCAGAACGTCCTCCGCCGAGAGCCCTTCGTGGCTCTCCGTCTCCGCCGCCTCCGCCGCGTCCGCGGCGGGGTCCGTCCAGGCGCTCACCACGCGCGAGGCGTTCACCACCGTCTCCGCGAGCTCTCGCGTCTCCAACGCGTGCTCGTACGACGCCGTCGCCTCGTAGTCCTCCGCGTCGCGCGCGTCTCGCGCGGCTTCCGGATCGATCGCCGGCGGAGACGCGGCGACGGTGCCGTTGCGGTAGCAGTGCACCTCCTCCGAAGGCACGCGCAGGTCGGCGGCGATGCCCTTGCAGAGCAGGTTGATGTCGAGGAGCGCGGTCTCGCCCGGGTCGCCCTCCGCGGGGTGCGGCAGGATGAGCCCGCCGATGAGCACGAAGTGCGAGCGCACGAGCGCGAAGTCATCCTCCGTGACGCCCGTGCTCCCCCAGGACGCGATCTCCACCAGCTCGGGGAGCAGGTGCTCGCGCACGTCCTGCTTCCCCGAGTTGGTGGGTACCTGCGCGGTGACCCACACAGCGGCCGCGTCGGGGTCCTCCGAGTCATCCGTCTGCTGCCCGAGCGCGCCCGTCGCGTGTTTGTCGAAAACGAACGAAGCGCCGGCGTCTTCCCACTTGCGCGCCGACTGCCACCGCCTCGCCGGCTTCTTCGCGCGAAGCATCGCGGCCAGAGCCTCGGCGCGCGTCTCGGCGAAGGCGGCGACGCGGGACGCCGCAGACGCCGCTTCCTCGGCGGCGGCGACATCCGCTTGCGCGGCGGCGACGTTCGCCTCCATCGCGGCGACGCGCGCGTCCGCCTCCTTCGCGTCTCGCGCCTTTTCCCTCTGCGCGCGCGCGCCCGCCTTGCGCATGCCGAGCTTCACGCCCGCGGCGACGCCGTCGGCGCGGGCGCTCGCGGCGGCGTCCTCGACGGCGGCGGCGTGCGCGGCTTGGAAGTCGAGGAGCTTCTGGTGCGTCTCCGCCTCCTCAGCGTGCGCCTTCTCCGCCGCCTCGGTGGCCTCCTGGAGCCGCTTGCGGATCGCCTCGATCTCCGCGTTGGTCACCGTCGGCGACTCCTCGGAAGCGCCCGTCTCCGCGGGCTCCGGCTCCTCGGCGGCGACAGGCTTCGGCTGCTCCGCGACCGCCGGCTGGGGCTCGACGGGCGCCGCCTTCGCCGTCGCGACGGGCTTCGGCTGCTCCGCGACCGCCGCCGCGGGCTTCTCCGCGTCGACGGGCGTTGTCGCCGCGGCGGCGATTTCGCTCACCAGCGCGTCCACCTCGTTCTGAATCTGCGCCTTCTTCGCCTCGGGGTTCTTCGCCTCCCACGCGTAGGCTTCCGCGTCTTCCTTCGAGACGACCACCGCCGCCTGCGGGATCTCCTTCGGTGCCGCCGCGACGGTCGCCGCCGCGTCGACCGCGGGCTTCTGCGCGGGCTGCTGCGCGGTCGGGACCTTGGGCGACTCGGTCTGCGCGGCAGCCTTCTCGGGCACAGCCTCGACCGCGGGCTTCTGCGCGGGCTGCTGCGCGGTCGGGACCTTAGGCGACTCGGTCTGCGCGGCAGCCTTCTCGGGCACAGCCTCGACCGCGGGCTGCTGCCCGGTCTGCGCGGCCTTCTCGGGCGCACGTTCGGGAGTCTTTTCCGCGATCGGCTTCTCTTGCGCGTGCTCCTCCAACCGCTCCTGCTGGCGTGCCGCCGCGCGCTGTTGCTGGCGAGCCGCCACGCGGTCGTCGTGGTGCGCCGCCGCCGCGCCGGCTTCGCCCTCCGCGGCGGTGCCGAACGCGGCGACGGCCCCCAGGACGTCCCCTTCGAAGCGGGCGGACGCGGGCATCGCCCCGCCGGCCAACAAGCCGAGGAACAAAACCGCCGCGGTCGCGCCCGAGCGCCACACCGCGGGGGACCCACCGCGCGTCGCTCGGCGACGCGCCATCGCGCTCGTGTGCGCGTTCGCGACGAGGCCAAGCCACCCGGCGAGGATCGCGCGCGTCGCAGGTTGTGGCGAGGCTCGCGGAGGTGGCGTCACCTCGACTTGTCACAGATTCCGAGGTTCGCAACACCTTTTTTAACACCCGGGATCGACTGTATGGATAGCCAGTCTCGAACAAATCAGGGGTTGGGAAAAAATAGGCACGCGGCGCTTCTTCGACGAAAAATGAAGATTGCATGAACTCTTTGATTTGCTGCGCCCGTCATCGGGACCTTCGCAACTCTTCCTTCCCCGCCTCCAGCTCCCTGCACCTCTCCAGCCTTTCTCGGTTCCGCTCGACGACCCGCTTGGAAACCCCCCTCCGCTCGCGCGCGCTCATGGTCTCCCAGTTGGTGATCCTGCGCATCGTGCAGTCCTCGTTGACGATGATGGGACCCAGTTCGTCGAGTGCTACCTTTTCTCCGAAGACAATCTGACGCGTCCCCGACGCGCTCGAGTCCGCGCCATCCCCTCCGTCGCCAGCACCCTCCAACATGGGGAATTCGGCGTGCGCCGTCTCCGCAGCGCCCGACTCTTCAGACGCGACCGCGGAAAACGCCAGCGACGCCACCAGCACCAGCGCCAGCGCCGCGCGCCGCATGGTCTGGTGGGCACCAGTTTTTTTTTTCGCGTCCAGCTCTGAGATTTGCCTTTTCAGTCGAGTCTCGTCGCGCCTGCGAAACGCGAGGTCGCGAGAGAGCTCCGCGGTCTCAGAGCGGACCTCGCGCGCGCAGAGGAGCCGCGCGGAGCGTCGACCCACGCGCCGTCGCCTTCGTGGAGCCCGCGGTGGGAGGGGCGAGGGGGTTCCGGTGACGCGTGCGAGAACCGCGCCGTCCTGGGCTGACGAATCCTCGAGAGACGCGATTCTTCCCCGGAGGCGACTTTTCTCTTCGCGATGAGCGCCGAGGGCGACGGCGCGGAGGACCCCGACGCGCCCGCCGCTGAGCTCACCCCGGAGGAGAAGTTCTCCCTGGAGATGGACGCGTACGAGGCTCGGTGGGGAAAGAAGAGGCGGGTGGCGGAGGAGCGTCGTCGACGTTTGCTGCTGAAGGTGAAGATTCACGAGGCGGACGTCGAGACGGTGGCGCGCGAGTGCGAGCTCGACGCGGACGCGGCGGAGCTGCGTCTGCGCGAGCACGGCGGGGACGTCGAGTCCGTGCTCCGCGCGTACATACGTGAGGAGGTGCGGGCGCTCATCGAGATGCATCCCGAGGACGCGGAGAACGTCGAGCTGGGCTTGACCGAGAAGGACGTCTTCTCGCCGGCGAAAGAAGAGCGAGCGAAGGATCGGAGTAAAGAAACGTCACCGTGATATCGACGTACGTCGCGAAGTAACGCCGCGACTCATACCGCACGCATCGACATCGCGTCTCGACGTCGTCTTTTCTCGACGCGTCATCAGATCACGCGCGTTTCCCCCCGCCTCCGCCTCCCTTCCTGCCCTTCAAGTTCGCCGGCGGCTCGTTCCCCTCCGGGTCGCGCACGTACTCGGAGTCGTAGTACGCCTGCGGCGGCGTCGCGAGCGCCAGCCGGCGCGACCCGACGGGTCCGTTCTGGTCCCTTCTTTCGCCGCCCTTTTCTTTTTCGTCGCCGTCCTCTGTGCGCAGGATCGAGAACCAGAACGTGTCCGCGTTGGTCTTGCCGTTCTCGTAGTTCCCGCGCCGGAACCGCTTGAGCAGGCAGAGCTCGAGCACGTTGTCCACCACGACCCACGTTGAGGCCTCCGCCTTGACCGGCGCGAACGTTTCTCCGTCGAGTACCGTCGCGCCGGCGACGGCGACGAAGAGTCGATCGGCTTCGACGCGCACTTTGACGTCCGCCGCGCCGCGCGCGTTTTGAGGTAACGCCACGAAGATCTCGACGAAGGTCTGGTTCTGGCGCCACTTTACGGTCTCGCTCACAAAGGCTCCCAGCCCGGAAGGGACGTCGATCTCCGCGAACGCGACAGAGGCGTCGACGCGCGCGGAACTCGCAAAGGCGCCGGACATAAGCGCCGACGCGTTTGCCTCGGCGGCGCGGATGCGGAGCAGGTCCTTCTCTTCGGCGGCGCGCATTTTGCGCATGTCCTCGGCGTCGTACGACGGGGGCTCGGGCTTGGGGTTCGCGCGGCCGTACATGGAGGGCATCGAGACCACTTTGCGCTCCAAACGGTCCACCTCGTCTGTCAAAGAGAAGAGTCGAGACGAAGAAGCGAGCGGCGACGTCCGTCGCGTCAGTTTTCTTTTCACGGTTTCGTTCAACGAGTGTTTTCTTCGCCGGTCGCGAAAACGAAAAAAAAAAGCTCGAACCGCGAAAAGAAAACGCGGGACGAACCGACGCGACGTGCGATGTCGAGATCGAGTGGGTTCCTCGGCGCGCGTCGTTCGCCGAGGCGCGGCTCGCACGCACCGTCTTTCAGCACGGCCTGCTTCCCGTGTTTCCGCAGGAACCTCGCGAACTTGGGCTGCGTGCGCTCAACCTCGTCCGCGAAGTCGTTGCGGCGGCACCACTCCCGGTGAAACGGCCAGTACGCCTTCTGGCACTTGCGGGAGCAAAAGTGCGCGGTGTGGCATCGCGAACACAGCGCGAGGTCCTCGGTGGCGCCGCAGTTTTCGCACTCGTTCTGAACGTGTACCTCTTCCTGGTAGTGTGCGGCCATCGCGTTCGGAGCGTGATCGATCCTCGCCGGTGGCGCGTCGCGGTGTGACTCCGGAAACGACGCGGAGGCGGAGAGGAAGACGAGCGGGGGAGGTGAAACGTTTTTCGCGGTTCGTCGAAAACTTCACCCCCGAGGTCCTCAAAAAGCGCCCTCATCATCACCGCACAGAATTCCGGCGTCTCGAGGGTCGCAACACTCGGTCGCGCACCTCGCACGCCCTCCACGCGCGCCCGCGCGTAATCCTTTTCGTCAAGGCAGAGCGAGATGCTCGCCCAGCTCGCGCCGACGCGCGCGGTGTTCCCCGTGCGCGGTGCCCGCGTTCTCCAATCGTCGCGCCCCGGCGCCGCCGCCGAAAACCGCCGCGCGTCGGCTCCGCTCGCGCTCGGCCGGCCCCGTCGCGCGCGCTCGGTGATCGCCGCGGCGGGGAAGAACGAGATCCCTCCCGCGATGCCTTTGGTGACGGTGGTCGAGCCCGAGACGGACCGCGAGCTGCTGTGCATGCTTCGCCGTCGGTTCAAGCTGGCGAACGGCGAGGAGCGGTGCCTGTGCCTCCCCCTGGACCACCCCATCGACGTGCTTCGCGGCGAGGGCCTGGACGAGAGCGAGGACCTCTCCGACATCGGGGACGAGGAGCTGCTTCAGATCATTCCCGACATGGCCGCCGCGCTCGCGCAGAAAGGCATGCTCCTGCAACGAAGCGCTTTCTGCATGACCGTCCGCGGCGCGGTGCGGTTCAACGAGACGGACACGCTCGTGATGGACACCGGGATGGATGAGGAATCGGAGGGCGTCGAGGTGGTGACTTTCCAGAGCGGCGCGTCGCGGTACCTGGTGTACGCGCCCATGAACCCCGTTTTGCTGGTCACCAGGGAGAGGGACGGCGACGCCGGGACGCACGAGGTGATGTTCGACGAGGAGATGGACGACGACGCGCTCGAGGAGAACCTCGCCGCCGTCGAGGAGGAGCTCCGCGACGAGGACGACGAGCTCTTCGAGGACATGGGGCTGGGCCTCTTCGAGGAGGAGGAGGAGGAGAGCCGGGGGGGGAGAGGGAGAGGCGGCGGGAGAGGCGGCCGCGGAGGGAGGTCGGGAAAGGGAAGAGGAAAGAAGAAGTGATGAATACTACAATCCAAAAAACCAGCGCTTTCTTTTTCACCACCCCCGAAACTTGCGCATCGCCTGCCAAAACGGAGGCGGCTTGCCTTCGCGCAGCGCGACGTTAAACTTGACGTACGCGAACATCAGGTACGGGTGCACCGGCGCGGTGAACAGCGCGGCGAGGAACAGACCGATACTGAGGTACATCTTGCTCGGCGTGCCCAGCGGCGTGGCGCGGAACTTCTCGGGCGCGCCCGCGTCGCGCATGCTCACGTAAATCTCCCGTGTGGTCCCCGATCCAAACGCCGCGACGGCGTCGGTTTCCGACCCGATGAAAGCCGCGTTGAGCGTCGTCGTCGACGCCGTCGTCACCGCCGCGGCGTCGTCGTACACGCCGGCGACGTCCACCAGGCGCCACGCCCCCAGCGTCTCTCCCGCCGCCGGCGTCGCCGCCACGCTGATCTCCACCCCCACCAGAACGGACACCGAGCACGTCACGTCCGCCGCGCCCGCGTCGGCGTCGGCGGCGTCGAAGTCGCACGCGCTGTCGTACGCCGGCACGCGCTTCGCGTCCCCGAAGATTTCAACCGCCACCGACGGAACCGCGCCTCGCGCGTTGAACGCCGGGAAGTCGTTCAAGTAAACGCCCTCGTCTCTCGCGATCGTCGCGTTGAACCCGGTGTCCGCGCACTGCCCCTCCCACGGCCACAGCCCGATGTCGAAGAAGGGCGCCAGGTACGACTGCCGCGTGCGCCACGTCCGCGACGTCTCGAACGACCGCCGTAAATCGGCGCGCGCGCCGCCCACCGACGCGCCGCCGCGCAAGCCGTAGTACCGCGCCGCGAAGTCGGGCGGGCGCGCGTACCCGACGAGGGGCGCGCCCGCGGCGACGCTCGACGCCGCGGTGGCCACGATGGTGGCCACGGACGCGGGGGGGACGTACGCCGTGCCCTCCCCGAACGCGACGTCCGTCATCGGATCGTACGTCGCGGCGCGATTCGCCGCGGCGGACAACACACCCGCGCCGTCGGCGTTGGCCACGGTGACCACGGTCGGGAGGCCGCCGTTCGCCGAGACCACGTCTTTGAGGTGCGTGTTGCTCGCCGCCCACGCGCCGGTGACCACGCGCACGGCGACGTTGCCTACGGCGTCCTCCTCCGCGGCCGCCTGCGCCAACGCCGCGGCGGTCTGCGAGCACACGTCGACGGCGCTCGAACAGTTGGTGGTTGCCAAGTCGGTAAACGCCAGCGTCGCCCACGCGTCCCACTGCGTTTGGTCCCACGCGCACGTCGCGCCCGTCGCGTCGGACGCGCACGCCAGGCCGTTGGCGGCGGCGACGGCGGTAGAGAGAACAGCCGCGGCGCTCCTCGTGCGCATCTCCTGGAGCTCGGCGAGCCTTGTGGATTTATACGAGCTCAGGTTGGCGGCGTCCGCGTAGGCGTTCGGGACGCTCGCGACGCCGTCCGAGAGCAAACCGACGTTTACGCCTTCGGCGATTCTTTGAAACGCGCGCCCGTTCCCCACCGCCCAGATGCCCGCGTCCGTGCCGAGGTTGAGCGCGCCCACGACGCTCTCGTCCCTGTGCGCCGGCTTCGCGGCCAGGCAGGGCACCTCCACGACGCGCTGGCACGCCGCCGTGGCGGGCATGGCCGCGAGCACCACCGGGCGGTCCGCAGCGGCGACGACGACTTCGTCGTACACCTCCTCGTTCACCTCGAGCTCGAGGTAGGACGGCCAGTACGCCGCGCGGAAGTACTTGTGGAACGCCGTGCTCTGGTACACCGTCGAGCGGTAGTCCCACGCCATGTCCCGCGTGTCGCGGTCCTCCTCGGCGCCGTACCCGCCGGTCTCGAACCCGAGCACCACCGCGAAGAGCACCACCAGGATCACGGGCAGGAGCGCCAGCGCGCGGAGCCGGACGTAGCCGTTCCCGACGGAGGTCTCGTCGAGGAACCGGTACGGCCGCGCGCCGGTCAGCACGGGGCCCGACATCGCGCCGGCGCGGGGAACGCGCGCGCGAACGAGCGGGGGACCCGAGCGGGAGACGCGCCTGCGCGTGTGGCGTGTGGCCGCGCACGCGAGTAAATCTCGGCGACAACAAGCCAACAACGGAAAAAAAACGAACGTTTGAAGTCGCAGATCCACGTGGCGAGTCGAGCAAATGCCCAGTCTGTGACTCCCGCTCGGGCGACATCAAAAACCGCGTTGGTTCGGAAAAGACAGATCGCGTCTGCATCGGTGACTCCAAAAAATCTCTCCACGAGGCACTCTCGCGCGCGCCTGGCGACGGTGGACACTGTCGGGTTCGCGATGGGCGCTCCGAAGACCAAGGTGCGTTGACGACCCGACTCGCGATGTCTACCCGATTCGCGATGTCCTGCCGAGCCTCTCCGCTCCTGCCCCCCTCCCGTCGCGTCGAGATCTCCCGACGAATCGTCGCCTCGTCACCCTCAACACACGCGCTCACCTCCCGACTCCCCTCACCGTCGCTCGCAGTGGTCCTCGGAGGAAGAGGACGCCCTCCGCAGGGGCGTGGAGAAGTACGGCTCGGGCAAGTGGCGGTTCATCCAGAAGGACGCGCACCTGTCCAAGATCCTGCATCAGCGCTCGAACGTGGACTTGAAGGTGCGCAGATCGCCCGCCCGACCTCCCTTCGGGGCGTTCCGACGAAACGAATGCGCGCCCGCCGACGCGACGGGCGAGCGCGAAGCACGCCGCGCCCCTCACGCGCTCCCGGCCTCGCGTCTCTGACCCGTGACGCTCCCCTCTCTTTCTTCGCGGCAGGATAAGTGGAGGAACATGTACCCCGGGGAGTACTCCCTGGGAAGGGCGGACTCGGTGCGTCTCCCGCCGTCTCTCGGTTCCCGCGTCGCCTCGTCGTTGTCGCCGACGCGCGCGCGCGGCGACGAACACGTGCCTCCGGCGTCGACGATGCCGCCTCGGGACGCACGAAAAAAAAAAAATCTGACTCGCTCTCTCCGCCTCGACGCGCGCGTTCCGCAGGACTCCGACGACGAGCCCGCCCCGAAGCGCTCGGGCGGGCGCCCCGCGAAGGGCGCCAAGGGCGACGCGCCCGCGAAGACGCCGAAGCGGGCCAACGCGGCCGCCTCCGCGGCGGCGGCGTTGAGGGTTAAGCCGAAGGCGAACAAAAAAACGACGGGGTCCGCCAAAAAAACGCCGCGCAAGAGCGGCGACGCGCCGGATGCGTCGGCGCCGAAGAAGCGCGGGCCCGGGCGGCCCCGGAAGGACGAAAAGGCGCGGAAGCGGCCTTCTTCTCGGCCGCCGGCGTCGGCGGAGAAGAAGGGCGCGAAGCGCGAGAGGGCGGCGGAGGCGAAGCCCGCGCCGAAAAAAAAGGCGAGAACCCCTTCGGCGGCTTCCGGGAGCCGATCCGCGAAGGGCGCGGGGCGCGAGGGGAGCGCGAAACCGAAAAAAGCGAAAGCGGAGCGCGACGCCGACGCCGCCGAGCCGAGACAGAAGGCGGGGCGGCCGCGCGGGCGGCCTCCCGCCGAGTCCAAGGGGGGCGGCGGCACGGCGCGCAAGCGCAAGGTCTCCGCGCCGAGGGGCGAAGAAAAGGAAACGAAGAAGCCGCGCGGCGCGGGGAGGGGGAAAGACGTGGAACGGGAGGGCGACGCGCCGGCGGATGGCGAAGAAGTCGCGCGCGACAAAAAAGCGACGTCGGCGCCCGCCGGCGACGCCTCGGCGGAGGCAGAGGCGGCGACGGGCGCGGCGGAGACGACGGCGGAGGGTGTCGCGAAGCGCATAAAAGTCCTTCCGGAGGCCTCGCGCCGGAGTCCCGAGGCTGCGCGGGCGTTCGAGGGAGGCCCTCCCCCCCCCGTGTTCGTGGTGCACGGCCAGTACCGCACGGCGGAGGAGGTGACCCGCGACGCCGCCAAGGCTGTGCGCGAGGCGGAGGCCGCGGCGGCGGCGGCGGAGCGCGCCGCGGAGGAGGCGGAGCGCCGCGAGCGCGAGGCGTGGGAGGCGGAGCGGCTGGCGAGCGAGCTGCTGGAGGAGGCAGAGCGCCAGAAGCGCGCGGCGGACGCGGATCAGACGAATGGGATAGACGGTAACCCGGCGTCGCGCGCGATGTGGGCGGCGTAGAGATTCGTAGAGAGAAGTTTCAAAGACACCTACGCGTGTACCTCTGTCACACTTTCATCACCTCCCCATCGCGGCGTCGATCTTCCCGATGTGCGCCTCACCCTTCTCCGTGAGCTGGAACACCCAATTCTTCCCGCGGCCGGGTTTCTCGGGCGGCGGATTGCGCGTCTGCACGCGCTGCTGTTTCCGCATCCAGTTGAGCAGCGATTTCATGTGCCTCCGCGAGCGGACGCCCAAAGAAGGGTCCTCGCTCGCCCGCGCGTACAGCTCCGCGACCGTCGGGTGGTCCTCGCCGGCGTCGCGGATCAGACGCAGCAAGTGCGCGGCGGGGCCGTCGCCCACGCCGTAGTCCTTGACGTTGGCGCTGCCCGCGCGCCGCGCCACCGACACGGCGCCCGTCATGGGGGCGCTCATCACGCAAACGCCCACCGGCGCGGCCGCCCATCGCGTCGCGGCGACGCCCAGAAGCGTGCGATCCCGGGCGGGGATTCTGCAGTGGCGCGTGGAGGAGTGAAGAGGGATGTCCAGGTGCGACAGGGGGCGCGGTGGGGGTCAGCGACGGGGGGTGCGGGCCGTCCCGTGGCGCGTCCCGTCGAGCGCGATCGAGGGTTATCGGGGGCGACGCGCGCGACGGGACGCGACGGCGGCGGCGACGGCGGAGGGGCGATCGTGACCACGACAGCTCGGTCGCAGTGACTCGTACCTGTTGATCAGCGTGAGCAGCGCCGACATCTTTCGTCCTCCACGCGGATCCTCAGCGCCTGACGTTGTGACGGTGGTGGCCGTGTTGTGTCTGGGGAGGTCGAGCGCAGTGCCCGCTCGTGGCGCTCAGGGGAAAGTCTTCTTCGACCGAGTCACACCCGATCGGGCTGACCGAGGACCGAAAATTGGCTCACTTTCGTTCAAACCACGGGACAGATACGGCACCGACGCGCGGTCGCGGTCGATCGCCACAAGTGACCGGGCGTCGGGGCGTAGAGGTGCGCCCGACCCCGCGGTGGCCGTCTCGTCGCCCGCTGGGACGAGACGCGCCGCCCAGAGAGCCGACGGAGGCGTCGGGGAGAGGCACACGTCGCTGAACGTCCGAGCGGAAATCGAGGTGTCAGCGCGCGTTCGCTGAACTGGCGCGAACGAGATGCAGGGCGATCGCGTCGCGTTGGCGCCGGGCCCGACCCCTTCGCCGGGGGAGGGCTCGCCGGACAGCGACGCGGGTCGTGAGCATGACCTCCGGAGGCACGTAGGCCGCGCGAGCGTCACTCCCGGCGCCGGGGACCGCGCGGACGGCGCGGTCGCCTCGGGAGGCTCCGCCGCTTCGGGCATCTCCGCGTTCGCCACGCCCTCGGGCCGGGCCTCGCCGGCCACCCCCTCGGGCCGAGAAGACGACGTCGCGTCCCTGGTGCCTTCGTGGGCGTGGCTCCCCCGGGGCACGGAGGTGTTCGCGCTCGCGGACCCGGCGCGGTGCCGCCCGTACCTGAGCCCGCCCGTGGCGTCGGACGAGCAACGCGCGCCGCATGTCGCCGAGCCTCTGTTTTTCGTCGGAGACGGAGAGCGCGCGTCGGAAGACTCGGACGCGCGCGAAGACTCGTACTCGGCGTGGCGCCTGAGCGAGCCTTCCGAGGGTTCGCCGTACGCCGCCATCATCAAGGACAGCACGCGCGAGCCCTTCGAAGTGCGCGCGCGCGCGGATTGGCATCCCTCCCCGTCGGACGCGGGAACGTCGCCGTCCCCGTCCCCGGCGTACTCGCCGGCGAGCTCGGCGGCGACGACGCCGCGCTCGAGCTCGGGCGCGTCGGCGTTCGCGTTCCTGACGCCGATCAGCTCTGTGTCGCGCGGAGACGCGTCGAGTTTGACGACTCCCGGTTTCGCCGGTCTCGCCGCCGACCCGGGGACGGACGACGATCCGTTCGGCGTTCCGGTTTCAGCCGCGCGCGCGCGCGCGTTTGCGTCGCTCAGCGTGCGCTCGGCGTTCACGAAGAAGTACCTGCAGGCGCGGCGGAAGCCGCCGCACAGAGTGCAGTTCTACAGCGACCGCAGGGGTCTGTACGAGACCTGGGAACTGGTGGGGGGGGCGACCGCCGCGGACGACGAGCGTGACGTGGTACGTGACGCGGCGCGCTCGTGGCGTCCCTGGGGCGTAGTGGCGCGCGCCGCCGAGGCGCTCGCGCCGGGAAACGACGTCGGCGCGACGCGGACGCCGGGGACGCCGTTCGGCGGTTTCGCGGACGACGAGACCGCGCGCGGCGTCGACGAAGCCACCTTGGGTAAGGCGACGTTCGCTCTGTTCGGAACGCACGCGGGCGACGCGTCCGGGCCGCGACGACCGGCCGAGATGGGTGAAGACAAAGCGGCGATCGAGACGCTCGCGGGACGCAGTTTCTGCGTCGTGCGCTCGCGTCGGTCCCCCGACCGCGCGCTGCTTTTGGTGCGACTGCGGCTCCCCACGGGCGAGTCCCCGGGATTCGACTCGCCCGGCGCGTCGTCTTCCGGGCGCACGCCGCACAGACCGAGGCGCCCGCCCAGGCACTCCGCGCCTTCTTCGACGTCTTCCGTGGACACGTCCATGCGGTTCGCGGCGGCGACGCCGCCGCCGCCGCCCACCGTCGCCGCCGGCTTCGATAAGATCCGCGCCTTCGAAGTCGACGCGTCGAGCCCAGAGAGCCCGGCGTCTTCGCGGAGCCGGAGCGCGCAGAGCAGCGTGCATTTCGCGCACACTTCGCTGCACGCATCCCCTCCCCCCGCCGTGGACGCGATGGACGTCATGGCCATGAGCGGCAAACTCCTCAAGGGCTTCGCGCTGAAACCGGAGGTGAGGCGGCGCCGCTCCTCCGTCGCCGGCGCGTTCCACGCGTGGCGGGACGCCGTGGAAACCGAGCGGCGGCTGGAAACGCTCGGACGACGCGCCGCTCGCGCGTGGACCTCGCGTCGCTCGGGACGCGCGTTACAGGCGTGGCGCGTGGTCGCGTCGCGGGGCATCGCCAGACGCGAGCGGTTCGCCGCCTCGCTCGCGAACGTGGCGGCGCGCGCGTGCGCGCCGCGCCTGGCGTGCGAGTCGCGCTGGTTCGCCGGACTCGCGTGTCGCGCCTGGCGCGACATCGCGCGCTCGGAGGCGCGACGCCGCGGTACGCGCGCGACGCACGAGCACCGCGCGGTGGCGTTCGCGTACACATCGCGCGTGTCGCGTTGTTTCCGCTCGTGGCGGGTCACCGCGGCTGTGGCGTCCTCGTCTCTGTTCGCGCAGAGGCGCGCTTTGGCGGCGGCGGGGGGGTACCTCCGGCGCGCGCGACGCGCGTCCTTTGCGCGGTGGCGCGCCTCGGCGCAGCCGGACGCGCGGCGCCGCCGCGCCGCCGTGCTCGATGCCGAGCTCGCGCGCAACGAGTCTCGCGCTTTGTTCTCCGCTGTGCGCGAGGCGCGGCGCAAGGAAACGCTGCGCGTCTTTTCCAGCCAGTGGCAACGGTACGTCGCGCGCCGAGGCGTCGGCAGAGCCGCCGTCGCGCTCGCCGACCGCGTGCTTCGTCGGCGGAGGGAAACGTGTTTTTTCCGCGCGTGGCGCGATTTGACCGCGACTGCGATCGACGAAGCCTGCGCGAACGTCACGCTCGCTGAGAAACACGACCGCGCGCGAAAGCGACGCGTCGATCGGTGGACGCGTTTCGTGACCCTCGCCGCGTGGCGCGACGCCGTCTCGGCGTCAAACGAGGTTCGCGCCGACGAAGGTCGCGCGGAGGTTTTTTTCCGAACCGTTTCGCGAAAAACGTTCCTGACCCGCTTCCGCGGCTGGGCGTCGGCGGCGCGCGCGTCGCACTACAAGGTGTCCGGTCGCGCTTCCGCGGCTCGGCGCGCGGAACGAGCCGAGATGTTTGGCATTCGCATCGTTCTGCGTCGCAAACGCGAGGCGTTCGCGGCGTATCGACGAATCACAAAGAACGCGATTCGAACACGAACGCGCGTCGGTTTGCTTCTCGCCAAGCGCGTTCGAAACGCGACGTACCCGGCGTTCAAAGCTTGGGCGGACTTTAATCGGGAGTGGCGCAGACGCAAGGCTTTCGTTATGCGAAGTTTAAAACGCGCGGCGAGAAGAACCACAAAGAGTGCGTTCTGTGATTGGCGCGACACGACAAAGGCGGTTCAGTTGTTGAACCGTCTCGAACGACGCGCCGACGTCTTTTCCGCGCGCGCGCTTCGGCGTGTAACGTTCATAACGCTCGCCGCGTGGACGGATGCGTTCCGCTACCGGCGATCCGTCGCCACATTCGTGCGCCTGGCGCGTTTCCGGAAACGCCGCAGGGCTGCCACGGGCGCGCTCGCGAGGTGGCGCGTCGCCGTCGCCACCGCGCGCTCGCTCCGCGCCGCAGGCGTCGTCGCCGTCGCGCGGGACGCGCGCCGCGCGACCAGGACGCGGTTCGACGCGTGGCGCGTTTGCGTAAACGAGGCGTCTCGCCTCGCGTCGTCGCGCGTGCGCGTGGCGCGCGCCCGGCGCGAAGCGCGCCAAGTCGCGATGACGCGGCGCATCGTGCGCGGCTGGCACCGCCACGCCCAGACGCAGACGAGGCGCGTGCGTGCTTTTTTCTCGACGCACTTCGCGAGAAGACGCGTCGTCGTCGCGAGACGCGCGACGCGCGCGTGGCGGTACGCCGCGCGAGACGCCGCGCGCGACGCAAAAATGACGCGTCGCGCCGAGGCCATCGTCGCGCGCGCCGACGAATACCGCGTCGCGCGTCGGACGCGCGACGCGCTCCTCGCGTGGGAAGCGCTCTCGGCGAGCCGAGCGGCGACCAGGCGTCGCGCTATGCGGTTCTCCAGGCGGCGCGAGCGCAAGGGAAGCGCCCGCGCGTTTTTGTTGTGGCGCGCGCGCGTCGCGGACGTCGCCGCCGCGCGACTCGCCGTGGACGCCTCGGCGCGGCGCCGCGAGGCGCGGCGCGCGGCGACGTCTTTGGATGCGTGGCGCGTCGCGACGACGTTCGCGCGGCGCGTCCGCGGCGTGACCCTCGCGATGGCCAGAAGGCGTCGCGCGGCGTGCCTGGCGTCGGCGATCCGCGCGTGGCGCTCGAGCGCCTCCGCGAACGCGCGCGCGAGGCGCGTCGTCTCGAAACTCGCCGCGCGAAGGTCGCGGCGGCGAGCGGCGGCGGCGCTGCGCGCGTGGGCATCCGCCGCCGTCGCGCGCCGCGTCGCGGCGCGCGTCGTCGCGAAAGCGAAAGAGAGGCGCCATGGGCTTTTAGTCGCCTGGGCGTTCGGTCGATGGCGCGACCGCGCGGCGCGCAACGTGAAGACCAAGCGCGCGGCGCTCAGGGAGGCGCGCGTATTCGCCACGCTCGCGGCGCGGCGCGCGTCGCGCGCGCTGGCGTCGGCGCTGGCGTCGTGGCGCGACGTCGCCGAGGCGTCGCGCCGCGAGAAGCGCCTTCTTCTGAAGATGGCGACCCGCTGGGCGCGCGGGTCTCTGGCTTCTGCGTTCGAGACTTGGCGCGACGCGAGGGCGTTTTCGAAACGCGAGGAACGCGTGTTGGCGAAGATCGCCGCGAGATGGTCCCGTCTCGCCCTCGCGTCGGCGTTCGAGACGTGGCGCCGCGCGACGGAATCCGCGCGCCGCGAAAAGGCTACGTTGGCAAAGATCGCCGCGCGTTGGTCCCGTCTCGCCCTCGCGTCGGCGTTCGAGACGTGGCTGGCTCTTCACGACGCGATTCAAAAACACGCGATTCAAAAACGGCGCCTCGAGCGTCTGTCGTCGCGCGTCTCGGCGCGCGTTCGTTCACAAACGCTCGACCATTGGCACGCCACCGCGGTGGCGCTCAAAGAGCGGCGCGCGACATCGACGCGCGCCGCCGAACGATGGGTGCAGACGACGCGGCGCGGCTATTTTTTCGTTTGGCGCGACGTCGCGGCTGGTTCCAAAAGCGCGCGTCTCGTCGTCCGACGCTTCGCGTCGCGTCGAGACGCGAGACGCGTCGTGTATGTTTTCGAGACGTGGCGCGAACGCGTGTCACACGCCGCGACCTTCAAACGGCGCGCCACGCGTCTGGTGTCAAAGTTCCAGAGCCGGTGGAAGAAAACGGCGTGGCGCGCCTGGATACGAACGGTACGTAAAGCGAAAGCCGTGGACGCCGCCGTCGTGGGCCGCGTGTCGCATTTCGCGCGGCGCGTCCGCCGACGACGCGCGGCGCGCGCCTTCGCCGCGCTCAAAAATCGCGCCCGCGCCATGATGCACGCGCGCGACGCCGCCGAGGCGCTCGCGCGGTTCCACCGAAGACGCAGGGTGCACGTTCGTTTCAAACATTGGCGCGATGTCGTGTATCGCGGCGCGTACCTCCGAGCGCTCATGCGAAGACTTTTGTCGTCGCGGTGGACCCGCGTCGCGCGAGGCGCGTTTTCTAACTGGCGCCGCGTTTGGCGACGCGCCGTTACCTTTGAGACGCAGAGCGAAACCGCGTTTGTTCGGTTCCACGCTGTGCGGCGTCGCGTTTTGGCGTTCGCCTTCGCGCGCTGGCGCCGACGCGCCGACGGCGCCGCGCGCGCGCGTCTGGCGGAGGAAAGGAAGACAATAGACGTCGCTAAGAAAGCCGCGGAGACGGAGACGGCGAGGCTTCGTTTGTTGGCTTCCGAGCTCGACAAAGCGCGCGCGCAAAACGTTTCGCTCGCCGCGCTCCTAAACGACGCTCGCGCCGAGACGTCGGCGTCGCGCGCCGACGCCGAGGAGAGGAGAGCCGAGTCTTTGACGCTTCGCGCGGTGCTCGCCGACCGGGACGCGGCGCTCGCGCGCGCGAACGCCGACGCCGAGGCGGAGCGGGACAGGCAGAAGCGGAAGGACCGGAGGGACCCGGACGCGAGAAGCTCGCGAATGCAAACCATCGCGGCGTCGCTCGGGTGGGAGGACTTCCCACCCGAGGTAGAACGCGCCGCCGAGCTCGAGACGCCGGCGCCGGCGGACGCCGCCGCGAGCGCCGACGGCTCGCCGCTCTCGCCTCCGGCGATGCGCACCGCGTACAAGGAGCGCCGCGCGGCGCGAGACGAGTCGCCGCGCGACGAGTCGCCGCGCGACGAGTCGCGCGGAGAAGAAGAGTTAGCGTTCGCGGAGGAAGCGCGAGACGCGACGCGCGAAAAGGTTGACGTCGTCGTCGACGACGAGCCCGAGGCGACGCGTTTTTCATCCCCGGTTGAGGAGACACACAAGCCTTGTGTTCGCGGCGAAACCGCCGCGGCGACGTCCCCGGCGACCTCCGCCGAAAGCCGACTGGACCGCGCCTTGCGCGCCGGAGCCGTCGCCGAGGCGAGGGCGCGACGTGCGGGAACGGCGACCCCGAAGGCGGAGACCCCGAAAAATCCGGACTCGTCTCGGTCTCCGCGGATCCCGACGCCGTCCTCCGCCGGCGCGCGCCAGACGCCGTCGTTTGCGGCGTCGCCGGCGTCCGCGTCCCTCGCTGCGGCGCTCGACCCGCACGTCTTCGCCGCGGAGGCGAACCGCCGCGAAGCCGAGTTGTTTCGGCGCGAGAGGGACGAAGGCGTTCTTTCACACCCGGAGAGCGTGTCTTCCGCGACCATCGCGTACGCCGTCGCGCGCCCGTCCGCCGCGGAGCGCGGAGGTGCCGCCGCCGCGATTTCCGTGTTCCGCGCGGACGCCGACGCCGACGCCCTGTCCCTTTCCGGACGCGGGAACCGCGACGCCGTGGACGTCGTCTCCGATCGGGGAGGCGTCTCGTTCCGCAAAAGGCACGAGTTCGAACGCGTTTTTTGGTGCGCGGACGAAGACATGAGCTCCGCGGAGGCGTCCGGAGACGCGTCGTCTCTCGCCGCAATCGCGGCGGAGGTTTCCGCGCCGATGGCGTCGGCGGCGCGCGCCGGCTCGGACGCGACGCTCTTCGTCGCCGGCGGGCGTTTAAGCGGCACGACGTCCGTCGCCGACGCCGTAGCTGCCGCGCTCGCCGCCAGGACGCTCGCCACCGCGTCCGCGCGCAACGAGCGGGCGGAGTACCTGGAAGCGCTCGCGGAGAAGAACCACTTCCGGTCGCCGACGCAAAACCTCAAGACGCGCGTCGTCTGCCGCTTCGCCGCGTACCAGACCAGGGGCTTGGTCGCGGATGACCTGCTCGCGGGCCACGCCGGGGCGCGCGGCTTGCGCGTGCGCCCGACGACCACTCACGCGAGCGGCGCGCATCACGGAGCTGCTCACGGAGCCGCGCACGGAGGCCTCGCGTACGAGGTGGAGGGCCTGAGCAAAGTCGAGGTGACCTCTTTGTCGGAGGCGCGGAGGCTTCTCGAGACGTGCCGTCGGCGTCGGCGCGACGCTTTCGGCAAAGGAAAGGAATCGCCCGACGCGTTCGCGTGCGAGTGGTGGCTCGAGACGGTGACGTACATGACGTCTGCGGCGTTCGGCGTGCGCTCGCGCGTCTCGCGCTCGGCGCGCGCGCGCGTGGTGGACGTGTACCACCGGCAAAACGATGCCGCCGACAAAAACAACGCGCCCGCGGGCGCGTTCGCGCTGGCGCAGTGCGCGTCGGCGCACGCGAAACTTACGTCGTCGCCTCGCGCGGTCGACATCGGCGAGTGGCGCGTGAGCGCGTTGACGAAGCTCTCGAAGGCGCCGCTCACGAGCGAAGGGCTTCTCTCCGTGCTCGTGACCGTGGGCGGAGGCGGCGACGAGAAGGAGGCGGAGTCCGCCGAGACGGCGTTGCGGTTCGCGGGCGCGGCGCGCTCGCTGCAACGCGCCGCGAAGCGCTTCTCTCCGGGCTCGAGACGAACCGAGCGCGCGGTGACCCGCCGCGACGCGCTGGAGGCGAAACTCGCGGCGACGCGCGCCGAGGCGCGCGCGGAATACGCAAAGAATAAGCCTCCTATGCACTGAGTGCCGTACCTTCGGAAGGTACGACGAGTCGTTAGAATCCATGACGTAGTGAACGACCACTCCTGTTAATTAATACGTAGACTCTAGTAATTATGCGTCAGTGAGCATGGCTCTCTGTCGCGTCGCGTGAGGACCGTTTCTGCGCGTAAGGGATCATTCGCGCTTGCGTCCGCCGCGCGCGCTTTCGTGTTTGACGTACGGGAGCGCCCAAAACGTGTCGCCCTTCTCGGCGCGCGCGTCGAAGCCGAGCGCTTCTCCCCTCCTGGCGCTGCAGAACTGTATGAAGTGGTACGTCCCCAGGCACGCCCCCGCGTGCCACACGGCGTGCATGTGCGCCCACTGCATGGGCCATCCCCCTCCCTCCTCGCCCTTCACGCCGCACACGACGTTTTCGAAGATCCAAAAAACGCTTCCTCCGCCGTAACACAAAAGCGCGGCGCGAACGAAACGTCGTTGCGTCGCGGTGGCGTCGTCCGCGAACCAGGCGAGTCGCACGGACCTCTGGACCAGCCACAGCACGACGACGACGTACGAGCCCATGAACACCTCGTACACCGAGGGGAACGCGAAGTACAGGTAGGTCTGCGAGGCGCCCACGAAAAACAGCAGCGGGACCAGCCATTTGCGCCTCGACGCGCGCAAAGCTTTCGCCGCTTTGGCGTGTTTCGGTCGTGCAGAAAAAACCTCCGCGAACCGCTTCGAGCGCGTCTCCGCGCGTTCCTCGAGCATCAGGTACGCGAACACGAGGTTGCAGTACAGCATGGGGAGCTCGTCCGCGGCCTGGAAGATGTGCAGCAGCGTGGCGTGGAACAGCGCGGAGCCCACGCCCACCACCGCCAGCATGGCCCACGCCCACGCCCAGCGAGACTCCATCAGCACGCACTCCCTCGCTTTCCAGAGCCCGAAGATCGCGACGAAGGTCATGGGCACGGAGGATGCCGTGTTCCACATCTCCGCGATGAAAGGCGAGTACGCATAGTTGGACTCGCACCAGTCCACGTTCGAAGGCCGCGCGTACGCCTCCGCCAGCAGAGCCCCGAACGACTTGCTGGACATGATGACGCGCGGGGACGTGTGACGCATCTCATCCAGCGAAACGTCCTTCTTTTTGTCGCGCGGCGGGACTTTTACCGACAGTGCGAATACGACGTCGTCCCTCCTCTTCGCTAAAACGCGCGCGCGTTAGTTACATTCGCGTCTACGTCACATCCCCCCCAAAACTTCCTTCACTTGTCCAGCCTCCCCACGTCGAAGCTCTCGAGCTTGATGAGCACGTCGTTCCGCCTCTGCACGGGGTTGGTGAGCGGGTCGTTGTACTGCGCCAGGCTCGCCGGCGCGGCGGCGTCGCGCACCAGCCCGTCGCGCGACAAACACTCGGCCAGCTTTTCCTCCTCCCGCTTCGCGAGCTCGTCCGTGGCGATGCCCGCGAACCGGCGTGCCGCGAACACCCCGCCCGGCTCCTGGCGCACCTCCACGCCGCTCCCCTCGTTCGGGCGCGGCGCGGCCGACGCGTCTCGCACGGAGGACGGCATCACGAATTGCATCTTCCCCCCCCCCGTGAACACCGGCGTGGTCATGGCCATGGACTCTTTGCTCTCGTTCCCGCCGAAGAGGTACCCGGCGAGCGTGCCGAAGGGGTTCCCTCCGGAGGGCAGGCCAGTCATGCCCCCCGCGGCGAGGCGCTCGTCCGCGACCGTCCTCGTCTCCGCCACCAGGAACGGCTCGTACCTCCGCACCTCGTACTCGGCGTACCGGCGGAGCACGAGGTAGTCGGGGGTCTCGAGGTCGGGCTGCTTGGTGATGTCGAAGATCTGCCGGAGCACTTCCGCGACGCCCTGCGGCGAGCCGGTGTTCAGGAAAAAGCCCTGCTGGTCGATGGCGTCCCACGTGTCGAAGTGCTTGGTGACCTGCATGGTCTTCGGGTCCACGCCCATCACGGATGTGCCCGTGAACGTCAGCTGCGGCGCCCAGAAGAACGGCACGGGGGGGAGCGACATGCTCATGGTCCAACGCGTAGAGATCTCCCAGTCGCCCGTCTGCTCGATGGAGTGCATGGTGTACGTCGGGTCGAACACCCGTTTCAGCATGGCGATGTTGAAAAGGTACCCGTCGATGTTGTCGTACTTCGTCAGCGGGTCCTCGAAGGAAACGTCGGAGGCGTACAGGGACTTGTCGATGCCCCGGTCGTCGAACAGGTGGCTCAGGTCCTCCGCCATGGTCGCCATGTATTTCTGCAGCGCCTCGCCCTCGAGCCGCGCGGGCGCGGAGGAGGAGGACTCAACCGCGCGCAGGGGGCGCGCGGAGGCGCGCCGCGAGGAAGCGGCGCGTCCGCGCGCGGGCGACGCCGCGGGCGAAGCCCCGAGGGCCACGGTGGTGGCGTGGTGCGTCATCGTTTCGTGAGCGCGCGGAAAGCTGTGACGTGGCCAAAACTCGCGGCGGTCGTTCGTTTCGTTGTCGTCGCAAGTGCCGACGAATTCAGGCGTGGTCGTGTTCACGAAATTTGCCGCCGCCGCCGCTCCTTCCCGTCAGAGCGGTGCGCGCCCGGCGAGGGGTCGCGCGAAGGGAGAGGCGGTCGGCATCCGCGGAAGAGGTTCGGCCCGGCGACGATGGTGGCGCACCATCGCGCGCGGGGAAGCGCGGCGCTGGTGATGCTGGCGCTCGTCGCGATTTCGCTCCTGGCGCACGGTCTGGGGGGCGCCGAGTTTCGGGGCGTCGCGTGGCACGCCGGCTCTCGACGCTCGCCGCGCGTGCTCGGCGTCGACCCCTGCGCCGGCGTGCGCGGCTCGCGTGAGCCGGCGCGCGAGACGTCCGGGCGTCTGGCGCTCGTGACGGGCGGCGCCGGGTTCATAGGGAGCTCGCTGTGCGAGCTGTTGCTGTCGTTGGGATTCCGCGTGCGCGTCCTGGACAACCTCAGCACGGGCGACGCGGCGTTTGTGCCGGATGGCGCCGAGTTCGTGAACGGCGACGTGCGCGATTACGACGCCGTGCTCGCCGCGACGCGCGGCGCGCACTTCGTGTTCCACCTCGCCGCCATGAGCAAGGTCGAGCCGAGCCTTTCCGACCCGGAGATGGTCCGCTTCTGCCTCGACGTGAACGTCGGCGGCACGGAGAACGTCATGCGAGCCGCGCTGGCGGCTTCCAAGGAACGTTCCAACGAAGGCGAAGCGCCGGCGCGCGTGGTATACGCGGCGTCGAGCACGCACTACGGCAACCAGCCCGTGCCTTTCACCGAGTCTAAACCCGAGTTGCTCACCAGCCCTTACGCGCACTCCAAGCGCTCAGGCGAGGCTGTGGCGTTTCTGTACGACGCGCTGCACGGCGTGCCGGCGACGTCGCTGCGGCTGTTCATGGTGTACGGCGAGCGGCAACCGAAAGAGGGCGCGTACGCCGTCGTCACCGGAACGTTTTTGCGACGTCTGGAAAACGGCGAGCCCGTGACCATCGAGGGCGACGGCTCGCACTTCCGGGACTTCGTGCACGTCTCCGACGTCGCGCGCGCGTTCGTGCTGGCGGCGCAGACGGACGCCGCGCGCGGCGCAGCGATAAACGTCGGCACGGGGCGGAGCGTTTCGGTGCGACAAGTCGCCGACATCGTGTCGCCGCAATCGCAGACAAACGCGCCGGCGCGCGCTAACGACTTGAAGGGCACGCTGGCGGACACGTGTTTAGCGAAGCGCGTGTTGGGGTTCGAGGCGAAGCGGGACTTCAGACGGGAGATGCGCGCGGCGGTGGAGGCGGCGAAACGGAAGACGAAGCCTCGAGAGGGGGGGGCGAAATAGCTACGCGACGCGAGAAGCTCTCGGAGAAGCTCTCGCGTCGAGACGTCCACGCAGACGAAAAACGCGTTTTAGTCATAGAGCATTTAGTCTACCAAAAACGGTACAATGTACGACATCGCGTCGAATTTCGGCCCTCCGTTTTCCGAACGAAAGTTCAGTTGCCAGCTTGGACGTCGGATTATGCGTTGTCAACGCATTCGCCGCCGCGCCTCCTCACCGCGCGACAGCTCTCACTCCCGTTCGCGAAACGCTCGCGACACTTCCGCACGCGTCGAGGTGCGTCCCCGACCCGCATCGCGCGAAGCGCTCGAGACGGAGTCTCCCCGGCGTTCCCCCTCATCGCCGAACCGCATTTCGGCACGCTATCTTTCCGAGACTTTCGGAGAATTCGCCAACGCGCGACCACGCTGGGAGAGAGGGTGCCCCGGGTCGCGCGCAGGCCGGAGCCCGCCGCCGAGTCGTCGCTCTCTATGTCACCGTGACGTTCGCTGACCCTCGTCGTCCGCTTCGCGTCCCCGCCTCTCCTCCCCAGCAGCCGACCGCGCGTTCCTCCGATCCCCCGAGACGCGATGATGTCCGTGTCGGCGACGCGCGTCCTCGCGCGCCCCGCGACGACCGACGCGTCGTCCGCGCGCAGCACGCATGCGCGCCGCGCCGTCCCCCTCGCGGCCCGCCGCGCGTTCGCGTCCCCCCCCGCCTCATTCGCGACCCGCGCGCGCGCCAGGCTCGCGGTGTCCACGGTGACGCGCGCGGCCATCTTCCAGAACGCCGCCGCCAAGCAGCAGGCGGTGGCGCGCCTCGAGGCGCAGCTCGCGCCCGCCGCCGCGGCCGTGCGCCGGCCTCTGATGGCCGGCAACTGGAAGATGAACCCCGCGACGCTGCAGGAGGCTGAGACGCTCGCCGCGCTCGTCGCCGCGGCCGCCAAGGCGGACGGCGGCGTCGCGCGCTCGCACTCGGACGTGCTCTGCTGCCCCCCCGCGGCGTTCCTGGCGCCCGTGGCGAAGATCATGGAGGGCTCGGGCGTCGCCGTGGGCGTGCAGAACGTCTACTTCGCCAAGGACGGCGCGTTTACCGGCGAGACGTCTCTGAGCATGGCCAAGTCCGTGGGCGCGACGTTCGCGCTCGTGGGGCACTCCGAGAGACGCGAGCTGTTCGGCGAGACGGACGAGCTCGTGGGCTTGAAGACGCGCGCCATCCTCGACGCCGGCTTGACCGCCGTGGTGTGCATCGGCGAGAGCAAGGAGCAGTACGACGGCGGTTTGGTGCGCGACGTGTGCGGCGAGCAGTTGGCCGGCGCGTTACAGAACATCAGCGCGGAGGAGATTGCGAACGGCAAGGTGGTGATCGCGTACGAGCCCGTGTGGGCTATCGGCACGGGCCTCACGGCGACGCCCGCCATTGCGCAATCCGTGCACGCGTTCATCCGCGGGTGGACTCGCGACACGTTCGGCGACGCCGCCGCCGACGCGGTGGTCATCCAGTACGGCGGCTCGGTCAAGCCCGACTCCGTGGACGAGCTCATGCGGTGCCCCGACGTGGACGGGTGCCTGGTGGGAGGCGCCTCGCTGCAGGCGGACGCCTTCGCTAGGATCTTCGGGTTCAACGCGAACCCCCCCGGCCCGGCGAAGCTCTGGGCCGAGGAGGTTGCCGCCGTCAAGAACGAGCTTGGCGAGTCCCCGGTGTGGGACGCGGTGTCTCAGACGCTGCACTGGGTGGACGCGCCCGGCAAGACGCTGTGGTCCTGGGATCTCGTGCACGATCCCGTGAAGGCGGAGTTCGGGGAAATCCTGGGGTTCGTCGCGTTGCGGGCCAACGGCACTTTGCTGCTCGGGCTCTCCGAGTCGGGCATCGTCGCGTACGACCCCCGGACGCGCGCCAAGGAAGTTTTGTGCGCGTTCGAGCCCGGTTTGAACACGCGCCCGAACGACGCGCGCGTGGACCGCTTCGGCAACCTCGTGGTGGGGTCGTACAACAACTCGTGGCGCGCGGACGCCAAGGACATCGGCTCGGTGTGGCGCATGAGCGCCGGCACGAGGGAACTCGCTGAGATCATCGACTACAAAATTCGGTGCTCCAACGCGACGTGCTTCACCCCCGACGGGCGCACGATGTTCTTCTGCGACTCGCCGACGCGTCGCGTGTACTGCTTCGATTACGACCCGCGCGCGGGTTTATCGAACCGCCGTTTGCTGTACGAGCTCCCCTCCGACATGGACGGCAGCCCCGACGGCGCGCAGTGCGACGCGGACGGGTGCCCCTGGATCGCCATCAGCGGCGCGTCGAAGGTTATTCGCGTGAACCGCGAAGGCGTCGTGGACCACGAGATCGAGTTGCCCGTCAAGTGCCCCACGTCGGTGACGTTCGGGGGCAGGGACCTGGACACCATCTTCGTCACCACGCGCGGGCCGGACGGGGGCTCGGTGTACGCGGTCAAGGCGCCGGAGGGGATCGCGGGCATCCCCGAGGTGGCCTTCGGGGACGTCTCGCAGATCGTGCCCTCCGCCGGCGACGCCGGCGGAGCCGGCATGGGCGCCGTCGCGAGCGTCATGGCGGGACTGGGCGTCGGCGCCGCCGCCGGCAAGGGCAAGTTCTGCGCGGCGTGCGGGACCAAGCACGCCGCGCCGGGGAAGTTCTGCGTGGAGTGCGGCGCGCCCAGGGCGTGAGGGAGAGGCATGGAGGATGTGAGGACCGACCTGACGCGCGAGAGACGAGGCTTGTGTTGGATATGATTTTTTTCTTTTCACTCTGCGCGCGTTCGCGAACCCTTCGTCAGCTGTCAGCTGATTTAAACTTACAAGATGTGACGTTCGCGATCCGTACTGTCCGCCGCACGCACACCCGCCCCTCCTCGTCGAGAGAGCATGGCCTCGGTCGCCTCCGCGGCGGCTCGCGCCGTGACCAGTCGCGGCCACGCCCGCGGGCGAGCCGCGCCGGGATCGGCGAACCCGCGCGTCTCCCCGGTCGGATCCTCGAGATTCGCCATCGGCACGGCCGATGCGCTCCGGGCCGGCAGCCCGCGAACGCTCCGCCGGCGGGTCCGCGCCCGCGGGCCCGTGGCCGCGGCGGAGTCCTCCGCGGCGACGTCTTCCGACGGCGGCGGGGTCGCCATCGTGGGCCTCGGCGCGCGCGGGTGCGCGGTGGTGGACCGGCTCGTGTCCCGAGGCGCGCTGCGCCGCGCGCAGTTCTGGTCGCTCAGCGCGGACCCGAACGCGCTGCAGACCGCGCTGTCGCCGAACCGGTGGCGGCTTCCGCCCGGCACGGTCGACCCCAAGGACAGCGCCGTGGAGGAGAACGCCGAGTCCGTGGCTCGCGGGATCCTCGGCGGCGGCGTGGCGAACGAACCCCCCGCGGTGGTCGTGGTGGTGGCTTCCGCGTCGGAGATGGTCGGCTCGCCTCTCGTGACGATCGACGCGGTGGCGCGCCTGAAGGACGGCCCGAGCCAGCGCGGCTGGTTCAACGTGGGCGGGTCGCAGGGCATCACGCACCGCGGGCCGGTCTTCATCGTCGCGGCGATGACCCCGTTCGCGTTCGAGGGGCCGCGGAAATCCACCGACGCCATCGAAGCGCTGCTCGCCGCGCAGAAACGCGCCGACGCCGTCGCCGTCGTCCCGCAGGAGGCGCTCACCGGCGGCGTCGCGAGTAACGGCGACCCTCTGACCGTGGCGGAGGTGACGGAACTCGCGGACGCCACCGTGCAGTGGAGCGCGTGGACCATTCTGGAGATGTTCGCCTCGCCCGCGTGGGTCGGCTTAGACGGCGCCGCGTCCGAATCAGCGCCGGGGTCCAAGTCGCGCAACCGCGCGTGGCGATACGAACCCACGCTCTCGCCCGACGTCTTCCGCAACCTCGTGGCGGGTCGGCCGAAAAACGCCAAGCTGGGGTGCGGCGCGTGCGTGGTGGGGTACGGCACAAGCACGCTCGAGCTGAACTTCGCGCCGGATGAAGGGCAGAGCGCGGCGATACGCGTCGCCGCCGCCGCCGCCGCGGAGAGCTCGCCGTTTCTCCGAAAGCGGGTCTTCGCCAACGCCGAGTTTGCCTGCGTCTCCGTTCAGACGCAGGCGACGCTGACGGAAGCCGCCGTGCGCGCGGCATCCGACGCGCTCGCCTCTTTGGTGGGCGTGGACGTGCCGCAGATCGTGACCGCCGCGAAACCGGACCCGCGCGCGCCGCCCGATCAGGTGCTCGTCACGCTGCTGGTCGCCGCGCAGCCCGAGGACGCGGCGGCGCGCGACGTTTCGCGCGGCGGCGGCGAGGGCAAGAAGACGCTCTCGCTGCTGGGCATGTCCTTCCCCTCCATCCCCGGCATGTCGATGTCGCTCCCGAAGAGCGCCTCTCCGAGCGTGGAGTCCGTGGGGCGCGCGAAGCGCCTCGAGCGCGAGCTCCGGGAGGAGAAGGCGCGCGAGGAGGCGGAGAAGGCGCGGCCGGCGCAGAAGCTCACAAACGACATGCTGCGCAAGCTCGGGCTCGGCGACCCGGCGCGACCGGTCGAGGACGGCGGCGACGAGACCTCCGGCGCGGCGGACGCGGCTCCCGACGCGAAGGAGAAGGTCTCGTCGTCCGATGCGACGGACGCGGGCGCGGCGGAAAACACAAACAAAACGCCCACAAATGCAAATGAAACGCCTCCTCCTCTGCCCATGCCTCCGAGACGCGAAACGAAGCCGGTAGCGCCGAACACGCCGCCGCCTATGCCGGCGCCCGAGGACGTCGCCGCGGCGGTGGCGCCGCCGGAGGCGCGCGCGGAGGCTGGCGCGAAGCCGTCGGAGACGGCGCCCAAGGTTCGATCCCAGGACGTGCAGGAGTTAGTCGAGGGAGAAGAAAACGCGATTCTCGAAGGGACCCTGACCACGCCGTCTGCGGCGGAATCGCACGAGGACGAGGACGAGGACGAGGCTCAGTCTCCGGAGGACCGGCGGCTGGACGAAGCCGCTTCGCTCGCCGACGCGCCGGACGCGGCGGCGCCGGATGTTTCGCCCGCGACGGTCCCGGCGCCCGCGCCCGCGCCGGAGGACGGCGACGAAGCCTTCGCGGTGGTCGTGCCCTTGCCCCCCGGGATCGACGCCTCGCCCGTGGCTGTGCGCATCCTGGAGCTCGAGGAGGACCCCACCGGCGCGGTCATCGGGTACCGGCCCGTGTCTCCGACCGCCGCGGACGACTCGGGCGACTTCGGCGACTTTGACGACGACGACTTCGGAGACCTCGCGGACCGGAAACCGCGGCGCGGCTTGTTCGGTCTCGGTCGGCGATCCGCTTCCGATCGGGAAGAGGACCGAGGGTCGAAGGACGCGGTCAAGAACCGCCTCGCGTCCGTGCTCGACCGCGACCGCGCCGGGTCGATCCTACGGACCGTGCGTCTGGAGTACGCCGGGAGCCGCGTGTACGAGGGCGAGTGGTTCGGGAACAAGCCCGAGGGCGCGGGGAAGCAGGTGTTCGACAACGGAGACACGTACGAGGGGCGGTGGCGCGACGGCTTGCCGGACGGACGCGGAGTGCTGACGTACGCGCGCGGAGGGTCGTTCAGCGGCATGTTCCTCGAGGGCAAGCCCAACGGACCGGGCGTGCTGGACATGCGCGCGGCGGGGGGGAGCGAGGTGGAGGGCAAGTGGGTGGACGGTGTCCTTCAGGAACGCTTCGCGCGCGAAGAACAGTAGACTTGTAGACTAACATATCGTCATCGTCACGGCGCAAAAAGGTCGCTACTCCACGCGTCTCCGCGCCGTCTTCCCGGTCGACACAGCCGGTTTCTTCTCCACAGCGTCGGGGGTTTGAGGCGCCGCCGCGACGGCGTTTTTTTCTCGCGCGCGTTTTTTCTTCGCGCCGGCGCCGACAAGCTTATGCGTCTCGTCATCCGCCAGCGCTACATGCTCGACGTTGCCCTTCTCGCCCGCGGCGAGCTTCTCGCGCGCCGCCGCCTTCGCGGAGTTCATGCGGGACTCGAGCGCCTTGGTGCCCGGCGACAGCGCGCCGCGCAAGGAGAGGGGAGGCACGTGGGTCGCCGCGGGCGCGGGCGTCGCCGGCGGCGGCACCGGCGCCTTCCCCTTCGCGCCGGCGGCGAGCACGGCTTCCACGAGCTCGCTCTTGCGCGCGGTTCTCTTGAGCCCCTCGGGCCATCCCAAATCGGCGAGCGTGGCTTTGAGCTGCGCGACGGTCAGCCGCGAGGGCTCCATTAAGGCTGCGCGGTCGGAGTCCGGCGCGCAGTGCGACACGAAAGGCACGAAAGGCTTCTTCTCGTCGGTTTTTTCTTGTTTCCTTCCGCGTTTGGGCGTTATTACGGGCGAACCTGCGCTCAGCGGCTGGCACGTCTCGCACGCGTACACTGTGCGGTTTGCCATGTCCCAGACTCTTACGTTCCCGCGGCACCGCCCGCACTTTGTTTGATTGTACACGTACCTCCGCGTCCATGGTTCGCCCAAAATCAAAGCCTCCTCGGGGTCCACGGTGAGGATGGACCCGTTCACAAAACCTCGCTGCATTAATTGAACGGTGTGGAACCAGATCGAGTCGAAGGTTTCGCGTT
>ENA-OUOG01001091-OUOG01001091.1-marine-metagenome-genome-assembly--contig:-NODE-1091-length-32756-cov-5.578445_pt1 | contig 32756 bp, 20 predicted proteins | sample MGYA00248635_ERZ508505 | MGnify/ENA primary metagenome ERZ508505 (study PRJEB26176, sample SAMN06267871) | marine metagenome | isolation source: Saanich Inlet, British Columbia, Canada | place: Pacific... | reverse complement strand
CGGAGGCCTTCTTCAAACTCAGTGATGGAGATTCCCGTCGGCTGGCCAGCCGCCGAATGGGCAATCCATCCCAGCGCGAATGCGTATCAAGTGGACCGAAGACAAATGGTAGTCGGGTAGCTGTGCGGGGGAAACCCAATCGCACTGTCCTAGTGCATACTTGTATGATAGGATATGACAGTTGTCGATTCGGATATAAATCAGCCTTCTCGTGTGGGTATTCAGTCTGGCATTTTTCCGCTCGGCAACGTTCGAGAGCCAGTCGTGCGCTCGGTTATCCACTTGTTCCGCTGTGCGCGAGACGGGAAAAACGTGTGACTGGCCCGCAGTGGTTTCCGGGTCGCGTTTTCGGGTTCCGCGAGGGCGCGTCACCCCGCGGCACTCCGCACCGCACGTTCGCGTCGCACACACACCCAGCAACGATGGCCGCCACCGTTTCCGCCCTTCGCGTCGTCGCCCCCGTGGCGCGCGTCGCCGCCCGCAAGGCCACCGCCGCGCGCACCGCGCTCGTCGTCAAGGTGCGTGCGCCTCGGATCGCGATCGCGCGACACATCCTCGACCGCCGGCGAGAGGAGGCGCGCGCGCCTCGATCCGCCCGGACGTCGCGCGCGGCACCTCCGCTCGACTCGCGCGCGCGCGTTCCCCGCGACGCCCCCTCTCGGCTCCGCGCCGCTCGTGACCGCGGCTGACGCGTCGTCCCTCTTCTTCCGCCACGCGCCGTCCGATTCTCGCGTCTCGCGTCTCCGATCGCCATCTCGCGAAAACACGCATATATTTCGCACGCGACTCGCTTCATTCGATTCTCGCCGCCACGCGCTTCAGCCCGCGCGCGTCTCCGTGCGCGCCTCCGCCTCCGAGGGCGAGGTTGGCGACCGCCTGAGCGAAGCTTTGAAGATCGCCGAGGAGTGCGTGGACGAGTGCGCGGCGATGTGGGACGAGGTCGAGGAGCTGAGCCAGGCGGCTTCGGACAAGAAGCCCGCGCCCGAGGAGCTCGAGCCTGCGCCCATCTCGCAGGCTGATATGGATTTCATCAAGGCGACGCAGGCGGCGCTCGCGGACGCCAAGAAGGGCGCCGGCGAGGTCGACATGGACACGCTCCGCGCGCTCGAGACCGCCTCCGCGTCCGCGAAGAAGGTGACCGTCTCCTCCGACCGCCTCAAGGCGCTCGAGACGGCGCTCGAGGCGGCGCTCGCCTCCGCCAAGGAGTGCACCGGCGACGACTGCGCGGTGGAGTGGGAAGCCGTCGAGGAGATCTCCGCCGCTAAGTCCCGCGCCGAAAACACCGACTGAGAAACACGAGAAACACGTCGTTCGTTTTTGCACGAGAGAGGAGCGAAGCGAGGCTTGTCGGTTGGGTTTTTCGTGAACGCGTACGCGCGCGCGTGTACAGCCAAACGACGACTTCGACGACGAGACGAGACGAAAACGTGAAACGACGATGTGATACATACTACGGTGATTGATTCGATTACGATTCGAAACGCGCCTCTACTGCGCCTCTCGAACTAGACTACTCGTACGTCACGTCCACCGTCGCGCTTGGCGTGTGCTGCCGTATCCGCACATCCGCCAGCGCGAGCAGCTTCCCCGCGGCGGCGTACGTCGGGTCGGGACGCGTCCCGCCGCGCGTGGGGGTGGCGTTAACGGGGTTTTGTTTTTTCGTTTTCGGGTCATCTCCGGGGACGTGTGTGTCGTCCCCGGGGACGTCCTTCCCCTCGAAGTACACCACCTCCTTTATGCCGCTCTGAATGACCAGCTTCGCGCACTCGTTGCACGGGTACATGGTGACGTACAAAGACGCGCCATCCAGGTTCTGCGCGTTTTTGTTCATGATGGCGTTCATCTCGGCGTGGCACACGTACGCGTACTTGGTGTCCATCGGGTCGTTGTCCCTCGATTTCTTCGCCCAGGGAAGCTCGTTATCGCCGCACCCGCGCGGGAAGCCGTTATACCCGACGCCGCAGATGATCTTCCCGGGGCCGACGATCACGGCGCCCACCTGTTTGTTGGGATCTTTGCTTCTTTGCGCGGAGAGGAACGCCACGGACATGAAGTAGTCGTCCCACGTGAGGTAGGTGGAGCGGCCGGTCGCCAGGTACGGGTCCGGCTTACGCGCGGGCGTGTGCAGGGACATCTTGCGTTCGGCGTGGATGCCGTTCGTCAAGGCCCGCGATCCGGAAGGCGCTTCGTCCCCGCACCGAAGGCAGAGCACGCACGACGAGTCCTCGCGCGCGTTTGGCGTTTTCGAAACGGAGTTCTCCGGAGCGCCTTTTTGATCGGGCGAGCCGATGGACGTGCGCGTGCGCGTCGGCTTCGTGGGGGTCACGAGTGTGCCCGCGATCGCGGCGCGCGAGGTGGACGGCCGGCCGGAAGACGCGTCGGGACGCGAGACGGAGCGCAGACGTCTGCGCTCCAGCAGGGCCTTGACGATGTCCTGCAGCTTCGCGCCCGCCAAGGCGGACGCGGCAGCCACCAGGAACACGTTCGCGCGGTCGGACATCGGGACGGCTCCGATACGGGCCGATCCCCGTCGGGAAGAGACGGCCGTGGACACGCGGTGCTCCACAGGACACCCCGCCGACGACCGACCGCGGACCCCGACACGCGGAGACGCGCCGCGCACCCGCGAGTGCGGACGGAAAGGCGCGTCAGCGCTGTTTCAAATCGATCCTCTTTGTGAGTTACACAAAAAACACTCTCACGTATCGGAAACTGTCGCGCCTATCTCCGCGCTTCCCTCATGCTCCGCAGCCTCGCCGCGTAGGCGTACGGGTCCACGCGGGGCGACCCGAGTAACGAGGCGTCGTCCAACCCGGTCGAACCGATCGATCGGTCGCGATCGATCGGTGAAGAAGGCGTCTTTTTTTCGTCCCCATCGGAGCGCGACGTATCCAACGCGTCGCGCCGCGAATCGCCGCCCATCGCTCTCAACACGGAGAAGAGTTTTTCGCGCGCCGCGACGCGCGCCGCCGCCGCCTCCGCCAGCGCCTTCCTGCGCGCCTCCTCCGCGATGGCCTTGGTGGATAGGACGGTATCGTGCAACACGCGTGACTCGCGTTCGAACCCGTGACTTCGATGTTGCTCAAACTCCAACGCCGTCCGCGTGTCAAAAAGCGCGGCGCTCAAGTTTTTACCCGTCGTCAAAGCGTCCTGCTCGGCTTCGCGCGCGGCGCGCGCGATTAATTTCGCGTCGTCGACGCGCGACGCAGCCTCTTCCTCCGCTATACGCACGCGCTCTTCCGCCCGAACATGCGCGTCTCGCACGGCGTTCTTCATCTCTTCACGCGTTTTTTCGACTTCGCGTTCGAGCTCGGCGATTCGCGAACGTTCGTGTTCGAGCGCCAAAGCCGCGTCTCTCGCTTCTTCTTTCAGTCGCGCCGGAATAGCCAAAGCCGGGTTCTCCTCGATGAGCGCCGCGGCGGTTTTCTTCTGGGTGTGGATTAATCGCGAGGCCATGCGCGCGCCGCGGTACGCCTCGAGCCGGCGCTTGGTCTCGCGGAGCTCCTCCTGGAGCGACGCGACGGTCATCGCCGACTCGGCGGCCGCCGCCGCGCGCGCGCGCGGCGACACGTCCTCGGGGTGGGCGAGGACGACCGCGCCGGGGTGAATCATCGGGACGTCGTGAGACCGCACCGCGTCCGCCGCGTCATCCAGCCGGGCGAAGTCGAAGTCCTCATCCGGAGCCGAGCTCGCGAAGCTGCTCGTGGAGGGCGACCGCGCGTGGAGAACCACGGTGGACATCGCGCGAGATGGCCACCGCCGCCCCGCGCGGGGGATTCTGTGACTCGGATGGCGAATTCTCCGACACGGGGGTTCGTTTTTTCCCGGACGTCACGGGAAAATAATCCACAGGAACGCTCGTCTTCGACACTCCGGCATGCGCGCGTCGCTGTCCGTCGCGCCCGCGCGCGTCGGGTCGCTCGGGCGCGCCCCGAGCCGCCGCGCCGCGGCTCGGGGGCTGGGTGGGCGGCGACGCGCCGCCGGTGTCACCGTCGGCGCGCGAAGCGTCCCCGTCGCGGAACCGCCCGTCGGCCCGTCGTCGGCGGATCGGAACGACGATCGGGTCGGTTCGTCGGACGTCGCGCGCAGAGCCGCGTCGGTGGCTGCGTCGTCGCTCGCGGTCTGCGCGATGGCGTTCGCGACGGCGACGACGAGCGCCGCGCACGCGTTCGTGCCCGTCGTGGGATGCGGCGACCCGGGGTCGCCCTACGACACGGGCGTGGAGCGAGTCGAGCCATCTCGAGACACGGGGGCCCCCGCGAAAACGAAAACCGCCAATTGCATGCGGCTGTACCAGCCCGCGCGCGACGCCGAGCGACGCGCCGCGGAGAGGGCGTCTCTTCGCGCCGGCGAGAAGAGCGCTGTCGACGGCGCGTACGGCGGAACCGAGTAAAACGTCTATTAATAATAGATACTGTACCTACCTCGCCGGTTTTCTCCCGCGCGCGGCGGGTCGCCTTTTCCGGACGCCTCCCGCGCTCCCTCCCGCCACCGCGGCTGCGCGCGACGTCTCCGGGGTCCCGAGCGTGACGGTCTCGAAGCTCAGCCCGAACGCGGCGCATAAGCGTTGCATGTCGACCGGCATGTCCGTGGCGAGCCGAAGCGTACGTCCGTCCGACGGGTGCGTGGTTTCCAAATGCCACGCGTGGAGCGCCGTTCGACCGGCGAAAAACGACAATGACGCGTCGGAGGCGGCGGTTCCGTCCGTCACTTCGTGATCCGAGTACACGTCGTCGTTTTCTTTTTCTTTCGCGCTTCGAGAAGGCCGCGACAAAACGAGCCGCCGCGCGGCGGCTTCGCGCGCGGCGACGCTAACGGCGTCGGAGGCGTCGGCGTCCGACGCGTCGTCGCTTTTGTCGCGCGTCGTCTTGAGACGCTCGACGGCGTCTCGCCGCGCGTTCCGGCTCTTCTCCCGCCTCGCCTCGATGGACGCAAGCACGGTCTCCGCGCGCACGCCGTACAGCTCGTCCCCCACGATGGGGAACCCCGCGTGCGCCAAGTGCAGCCGGACCTGGTGCGTGCGACCAGTCAGAGGACGCGCGAGCACGAGCGCCGCGCCCACGACGCGTCTTTGTTTTTTTATTTTTTGTAAAGACGGAACCGGTTCGCCGACGCGCGCGCTCAGAGCTTGGTACTCGGTCGCGGCGGGCTTGCCGTCCGGGGTCACCGCGCGGACGCACCGCCCGCCGTCGTCGGCGTCCGCGTCATAGGACGTCCCCATAGGGGCGTCGCCGATCGCGGCGGTCACCACGCCCGACGCGCCCGAGGAGAGGAAACGAACGTCGGCGGCGGCGGCGTCGTCGTCGTCGGCGGCGTCGTCGGCGTCGGCGTCATCGATTGTCTCTCGATTGTCTCTCGTCTCCGACGAACCTTCCGACGCGTCATCCTCTTCCTCCAAAATCGCGCACACCGCGAGGTACGTCTTGCGCGCTCTTCTCGTTTCGAACTCCGCCTGCAGCGCGCCCGCGCTCTTCTTGTCCTTCGCCAGCAAAAGCACGCCGGACGTGCCCCGGTCCAGCCGGTGCGTCGCCGTGGGATCCGGCGCGACAACCGCGCCGCGCGCCGCAAAGGCTTTCGGGTTTTTCCGAAACGCCTCCATGTTCATGTGGTGCACGGCTCGGCTCACGACGGAGTTCCCGCGCAGGCGGTGCGCGGGGTAGGTCATCACGTTCGCGGGCTTCGCGACCGCCAAAATGTGCGCGTCCTCGAAGACCACATCCAGCGGTTCCGGGTCGGGCTGTAAAGGCACGTCTCGCAACTCGTGACGCACCATCCGCGTGACGGTTGCCAAGTCGACGCCCAGCGAGCGCGCGACGCGAGCGGCGGTGAGCGGTTTCGGTCTCCCTGAGACGTCTTCGTACGTGCTCCTTTCGAGCTCTTGTTTCGACGCGTCGTTCGATTTTTCCCTCTTTTCTTTGTGTACGACTGTGAACCGAGAAGAGTCGTCCAGGTCGTCGAAGAGGGAATCGTCGTCGTCGTCCAAGCCGTACTCGGCGAGCGAAAACGAAGCGCCGCCGCCGACGGAGATTTTCACATCTTCGCCACTGCTTACTTGTATGGTGCCCCTTTGTTTACCCTTCGCGACCGCTTCGTCGTGTTCCGTATCGCTCCACCCGAACCGAGACGACAGAACGGCCCACCGGAACGAACCTTTCGGGTGTCGCGCCGCGGCGAATCGTAACACGACGTCGCCGTCGCCGGCGCGCCATCCGTTTGGATCGATGAGGTCGGGGCAACACAGCGCCAGGTGCCTGGCGCGCGTGCTCTTCGCTGTAATCTCCTGCGCGCACATGGGGCACAGCGGCGCGGAGAGCTCGAGAGCCATGCACGCGGCCGCCATGGTGTCCGCGGCCGCGGAGGGCACGTCGGACGCGCGGCCCTCGCGAGGGGAGTTGCGAGTCTCGCGGCGGTCGTCGTAACGGGGACTCGACGCGCGTCGGTCGAGACCGCCGCGGCCGCCGCCTCCGAGCCTCTGAGGGCGGCGCTCGTCGTGGTACGTCACGGAGACGGGCTCGGTGTCGCGCGTCCCGCGCGAGTCGCGCCGACCGCGCCCGCGCGAACCGCCGCCGCGGCCGCGGAACCCGCCCCGCCCGCCCCGCCCGCCGCCCCGCCCACCGCCGCCGCTTTCGCCCTCGAATCTCGCGACGACGCGCAGCGCCCGCGGGGGGGGCACCGGCCGCGTCGCGGCGCACCACATGGCGGGCGAGGGGACGCGGGGTGCGCGGCCGAACTCCGCGTCGCCGGTGGCGGTCGAGGGAAGTGACGCGAGGAGAAGTGCGCTCCCGGAGGACGCGGACCACTCGCGACGATTCGCGTGACCTAAGTTTCGGATTTTGGCACTGTTTGTCAAATTTTGGTACAACACTTTTTGCTCTACGTCGCGCGCGCCTCGTCACCCCGCCTCGGCCCCCGGCTTGTCCACCCAGAAGCCCCGGCATCCCGGCTTCGAGCAGTGCACGTGCTGCTTCCCCTTCTTGCGCAGACGCGAGTCTTCGTTCGGGAAGTACGGCAGGTTGTGCGCCTGGCACCACCCCCGGGGCCCGGGAGGCGAGCCGTCGCGAGGACGGACCTCGCTGGAGACGGTCGCTTTCGGCGCCGGCGTCGGCGGGGACATTCGCGACCGCGGGTCCACGCGCGGACGCGCGAACGGAGACCGAGACTCGGAACGCACAGGCGGGGGTGTGCGTTCAGGACCTCCGACGCCCGCGTTCGCGTCGTTCGCGGGCTCGCGTTTCACGCGCGCGTTTTTGTTTTTTTTCGCACCCCCTCTTCCGGGAGGCGGGTCGGACGGCGGCGGAAGAGCCATCGGCTCCTGCGACGCGGCGGTCATGTCGAAGAAGTTACCTTGTCTTCGCGCGTCGCGAAGCTTCTCCGCCTCCACCTCCTCCGCCGAGCGCTCGACGATCGCCTCGATGTCGTCGCCTTCCGCAGTTTGACCCGGTGGATTCTCAACCGCGTCGTTGTTCTGAACAGCGCGCGCTCTCGCCTCCAGAGCGTCCGCCTGGTCCGCCGCCTCGCGGAGCCGGACGAAGTACCTGTCGCCGGCGAGATTCGCTCCGGCCACGCGTCTGTCGATATCCGCCGCCGCGTCCGCGAACGTCTGGTACCCGCCCGCGTCCAAGCCGGATCGGGTCAAGTACCACGCTTCCCCGTCCCAACAGAACCCGCACGGCTTCAAGACGGTATCCTTGACGTCGTACACCGCGCGCCCGACGCACGCGATGGCGGGTTCCCACGGCTGGTTTTTTTCATCCTTCTGTCGCATGAAGGACACGAACAGGACGCGCTTGGCGTTCTTGGCGCAGCAGTCGGGATGGAGCGCTCGCGGGGGATCGAAGTTGATGCCGCTCGGACCGAGCGCGTGCGCCTCGATGTCGACGTCGCGGTCGACCCAGGCGTGGATCCTCCGCGTCGCCAGCTCGAGATCCCCGCGCGGGAATCCGTACTCGCCTTCCATGCGCACGGCGGGGACCACACGCCACGCCGCGCGCACGGAACACGGGAGCTCCCAATAGCTCTCCAACGCCGGTTTTTTTTTTATGAAGAAGAACCCCATATCCTTCAGCGCTTTGCGGAGGGACTTGTCCTCAACCCTCCAGAAGAAACCCTGCGGACGAGCGGAGGCAGGTGTCGTGTCAGACGATCGAAACAACCGGGAAAGAGGCGGAAAAAGGAAAGGGTTAACAATGCCTCGTGCACGCACCGAGACCCGCATCATGACCTCTTCTCGGCCGTCATGCGCGAGCTTCTGCACGATATCGAGGCGAAGTTGCATTCCTTCTTCGGTATCGGGGTACACATCGAGGGCATATTCCATCTTCGGGCGATGCGCGCACGCGCGCGAGGCGGACCCGTGTGCCACGCGGAGTGGCGAGGCGCAATTTTCGGGGCAGGTCTCGGAAAATCAACACTCGTCAGTTCCACCGTACTGGCAACTCGATCCTCTCCGGGCGCCTCACTCCGTCCGGCGCGCGAGTTCCGCGTCCCGCACCCCCATGGCGTCCGCGGACGCGCCCGTCGCGGTGGACGGCTCACTCCTCGAGGGCGGCGGGCAGATCGTGCGCGTCGCCGCCGCGCTGAGCGCGGCGACCGGCCGTGAGGTGCTCGTCGAGAACGTCCGCGCCGGTCGCCCGAAGCCCGGCCTCGCCGCGCAGCACCTCGCGGGCCTGCGCCTGGTCCGCGACGCCTGCGGCGGCTCCCTGCGCGCGCCCGACGGCGGCGACGTCGGCGTCGGCGCGACGTCGTTCACGCTCGCGCCCGGGTCGGTCAAGGAGGCCGCGGACGCCAGCGCCGCGGGCGACCTCGCCGAGCCCGCGGCGACGGGATCGTCGTCGTCGTCCGAACGAACAGTCGCGAAGTACGCCGCGGACGTGCACACGGCGGGCGCCGTCTCGCTGGTGGCGCAGTCCTTCGTCCCCGTGGCGGCCTTCGCGGGCCGCGCGTCGCGCGTGACCCTCACCGGCGGCACGGACGTCTCGAACGCGCCCCCCATCGGGTACCTCGAGCACTGCCTGGCGCCGTGCCTGCGGACGCACCTCGGGATCACGATTGAAGCGGAGATCAAAAGACGGGGATACTTCCCGCGAGGCGGAGGCGACGTCGCGCTCGTCGTCGTTCCCGGTATCGCGTCGATCGATGACGTAAAAAACGACGGCAACACACCGAAGAACGTCTACCCCCCGATCACGATCGAGCGAAAAAGACCGGGCGGAGGCGGCGACGGCGAACCCGCGAAGCTCGGGTGCTGGATCGTGAACGGCGCGCCGGAGGGTCCGCGGCAGCAGACGGAGAGCCGCGCGGCCGCCGCGGCGGCGATCAAAAGTCTGTTAACGAAAAGCCCCACCGTCGCGATCGCCGCGGAAGCGATGGCGCGCGCGGGCGTGCCCGTGGACTGCGGCACGAAAGTCGAACCTGGGTCGGGCGACGGAGGGAGCGTTTTGCTCAGCGTCGCGTCGGTGGACGGCACGTGCGTGTTAGCAGTCGGGAAACCCTTTTCGCCGCCGAAGAAAAGTTCGGAGAAGGATTCGGAGAAGGATTCTGATTACTTAAACGCCCGTCTCAGGGCGCTCGTGTCGCTCGCGTCTTCCGTGGGTGAATCACTGGGCGAGCTGGTCGAGTCCGGCGCGGCCGTGGACGACCACGCGCTGGACCAGCTCATCGTGTTCATGGCTCTGGCGGACGGGCGCGGCGGGCGAAAATCGAGAGTCGTCGCGAGGGCTCCGATTTCGCGACACGCCGAGACCGCCATCGACGTCTGCCGGAAAGTGGTCGGCGCGCGCTTCGAGGTCCTGGAGGGACCCGCCGGGGGGGTCAAACCAGGACTGGTGGCGGTCGAGTGCGTCGGGGTGGGCGCGACCGTCAGGTGACTGACCGCGACCGGACGAGTCGGCTCCCGCGTGACGTAGCGAGCGGCGAATCCGTCCACCAAAAAAAATATCATAGACTACGTTCACGTCGACTAAAACCCAAACGCGAACCCTTCGGATTCGGCCCGGGTCTCGGCGGCGAACAGCCCAGCCAGAGCGTTCGTTCCACGCGTCGTCGGAAGAGTCGTTTCCCGGAAGCGCGACGGAGACGTCTCGCCAAGTCTTGGTTTTTTCCGCGCGCCGTTTTGTACCGAAGGCGACGCGCGCAAAACTTCGCGTCTTCGGGTCCCGCCGCCGTCGCCGTCCTCCTCCTTCTCCTCCTTCTCCTCCTCCCCGCACAACTCGCCGTCCTCGCCCAGCACCCGCCTCACCTCCTCTAAACGCAGCACGTCCGGTCGGTGTGTACGCAGCGCCTCGAGGAAATCGAAATACAGGCTCCCGCGCGCGTCTCTTGACTGGAGCCCGCTCACGAGGTCGGCGGCGAGGCTCTTGCTGGCGTCGCCGCCTTTCCCCGAAGCCGCGGCGCGTTTGAGGAAGCGCAAAACTTTCGGCGCCGTGCGCGGCGAGCAAAAGTTTTGCGTCACCGCCGCGGTTTCCGTCAAGTTTAAAGCTGCGTGCCACCACCCGCTCGGGACGAATAAAACGTCTCCGGCATAGCACGTCCCTTCCAACACTTCGTACGTTTTTTTTTGGCGTCGTTTTCCCGAAAGAAAGCCCGAAGAGGTTTTCGAAGATTCGCTTCTCTTCTTCGTATCCGCCGGCGTTCGCGTTTTCGTCGGCGCGGAGATGACGTCCTCGTCACTTCCGGCGCTCTCCTCCTCGTCTTCGCTGTCGCTCTCTTCCGTCTCGCTCTCCGGGTACGCGTGCTCGTAGAAGCTGGCGTACCACTCCACCAGCGTCACGGGCTGCGCCACCGTCGCGCCGTCCACGGAGGGGTGCACGCCCGGAGGCGGTAAACCGTTTGGGTTAAAAAGGATCCACCGCTTCGCGCCGGAAACGACGGCGTTCCACGCGCTCGTGCCGTTCGGGTCGACGTGGAACAACGAACCCGAACGCGCGGGCCCGTGGATGAACCATCGGTAATCCGGTCGATTCGGTAACAACGAGAACAGGTCGTCGGACTTGGAGCAGATGAATTTAGGGGGCTCGTACATTCCCTCGCTTTCCGAGCTCCCAGCGCAAAACGCTTCGGGCGCCGTCGCGACGAAATTTTTGTCGAACAAATACAGAGGCGCGTCGTCGACGGGACCGGAACCGCCTTCGTCCGCCGGTCTCGAAGCCTCGCAGTACCGTTCCCAGTTTTTTAAAGGCACTTCGTACCCGCCGACGTGGAACGTTTGAACGTTTTCGTTCGTCAGTCGTCGACGCAACGCCGGAAGGCTCCACGCGTCGTTCCGCACCGCTTCCCACTCGGCGCACGCGCCGCGCAAAATCACCGGCGCGTTTTTCGCTTCGTACGCGTCGACGAACTCCGACGCGAGCGCCTTTGTTTGCGCCTCGGTTCGAACCCCTTCGGGGACGCGCATGACCGGGATGGTCTCCTTCTCCAGCCACGCCTGGTCCAGCGGGCGGTGCATCGCGAGGTGACGAGAGTACAGCGCGTCGGAGAAGATGCGCGGATGTCGCGAATGATGAATGTTCGGCGAGTCGTTCGCGTTTTCCCTCGCGTCGTCCCTCCCGTCGTCCCCGGCTCGGTCTGCCGCCGCCGACACGCCGCGCCGGTACGTCTCGCGCCACGAGGCGCCCCGGAACACGAACGCGCCGCCGTCCCGCCGCAGCACCTCCGCTTTCCACAGGTCCTCGTGGCACGCGAACGCGCGAAACACCCTGCTCACCAGGCACAACGACGCGAGCGCCTCGGCCCCCACGCCGTCGTCCTCGTCCCCGCCGCTCAGCAGGCGCATCAGCAGCGCATCCGGAAGCGCGGCGAAGGCGCCGAGGCCCTCCAGGCGCGCGCGCGCGGACGCCGCCGCGGCCTCGGGGGAGACCAAGTAGCGGTTCCCCTCGGGCAAAACGCCGAGGGGGTGCGGCCGCATCGCGTCTGAGGCGCCGCGCCGACTGACGGGGAAGGGACCCCGGCGTCGGCGACGAGCGCCGAAGGCTCAGAAAGTCGCGCGTTCGTTGAAAATCACTCCGGCGTCCGCCTTGGCGGTTCGGCGCGACGACTTTTTGAGTTGGTCACGCGAACGCCTCGCCGCGTCCCGCCACACTCCCGCGCGCGCCGACGCCGCGAGCTTTGGGCACGAGCGCGAACGCCAACGCGTGAGGAACGCCTCGTCCGCCCTCGTTTCCGACCCGACGCCTCCGAAGCGGCGGTGACCGGTCGCGGGTGATCTGCGGTCTCGCGGTCGTTCGATTGCGCTTCCGCGGGCGACTCGTTCGTGCCAATTTAGGACATCTTGGTCCCTCGGGAGGCGGCGAACCGGTTCGCGAACATGGCCGCGTCTTCCTCTCTCGTGCCCGTCCCCGAGAATAAGGATGCGTTCATCAAGCTCGCGTCCTACCCGTTAATAAAGCACACGGACATGGAGAGCGAGATGCGCACGGAGGCGATGGAGATCTGCACGAGCGCGGTGGAGAAGTACCCTCTGAACCAGGAGAAATCCTCACAGCTCGTCAAGGAGCTCATGGACAAGAAGTTTGGCGCGCCCTGGAACGTGGTAATAGGCGAGTACTTCGCGTTCGAGGTGACCACGGAGGTGAAGCACCTGCTGTACATGTTCTGTGGGGGGACCAACGCGGTGCTGGTCTGGAAGAGCCAGTGAAGGCGGCCGCACGGAGGTATACACGCGAGCGGCGGATCGTAATAAACAACCGCGTTCATCAGTAATCTCGCGTTCTCGCCTGTGTCTCTCCAAAGTCGTCCACAACAAATCCCGATGATGAGATGACCCCCTTTCCGCGCTGCGCCGGAGTCATTGCGGGGCGCGCGGGAGAGGCACGCGCGCGCCATGACGTGGAAGCGGCGCAAGCGGTCGGCGGACCCGGAAGTGCCGACGGACCCGGCGGTGTTCCTGGAGGGCGGCGTCCCGGGCAAGTACAAGTGCGTCTCCATGCTCAAGGAGCAGCACGGCGAGCACCTGTACTGCGTCTCCGTGTGCGCGCTTCGGGCCGATCACGCGCGTCTGTTCGCCACCGTGGGCGCGAACCGCGCGTCCGTGTACCGCCTCGAGGACGACGGCGGCGTCACGCTGCTCCGCGCGTTCGCGGACGACAACGCGGACGAGCAGTACTTCGCGTGCGCGTGGTGCGAGGCCTCCTCGGGCGAGCTCCTGCTCGCGCTCGCGGGGCACACGGGCGTGGTGCGCGTGCTGGACGTGAGCGCGGCAGCAACAAAAAAAAAGAGGTGCGACGCGACGGAAACAACGCGAAACCTCGCGTTGTTTCGCGATCTGAGGGGACACGGCGGGAGCGTCAACGACGTCCGCGCGCACCCGTGCGCGCCGCACTTGCTTCTCAGCGCGTCCAAAGATTTGTCTTGCCGTCTGTGGAACGTCGACAACGGCGTCTGCGTGTTTATTTTTTCAGGCGCGCTCGGGCACAGAAACGACGTGCTCTCCGTGGATATCAAGCCGACGCCTTTGTTTTCTTCTTTCGATGACAAAAACGCGAAAGCCGAGAGCGACGAGAGCGACTTCGTGTTCGTCTCCGGCGCGATGGACAACATGGTCAAGGTGTGGTCCACGCGCGGGTACTCGCACTTGCTCGAGCTCAGCGAGCGGTGGCCGGAGCAGCAGAAAAAAGAAAACGACGGAAAAAAGAGCGCCCTCGTCGGCGCGACGAAACAGCGTTTGGAGCGCCGCGATCCGCGCGACGCGATCGTAACGCGTCGTTCGTTCGGCGGCGACGCCGAGGCTGAGGCGTTTCTATCGGCGTTAGAGAACAACACTTTGGACACCTCCCGACCGTTCCCCACGAAGCACGTCCAGCACCCGGTGTTCTCCTCGTCCGAGGTGCACGACAACTACGTGGACTGCGTTAGGTGGTTCGGCGACTTGATCCTGAGCAAGAGCGTCGAGCAGAAAACCAAGATGTGGGCGTTTGATTTGCGAAAAAGCGAGAAGGGCGAGGTGGGGAGTAAGGTCCGGGTCGTGCGCGAGTTCGCGGCGAAGCACGCGGACATATGGTTCCTTAGATTCGCCGTGGACGTCGGCGCGGGGTGCGTGGCGTGCGGCAACCGCGTCGGGGACGTCTTCGTGTGGAACGCGAACGCGGCGGCCGGGTACGTCCGCGGCGGCGGCGGCGGCGGGCGTGGCGGCGCGCCCACCCCGCCGGCGCTCGTCGCGGCGCTCTCGGACAAGCACTGCACGAAAGCCGTGCGGCAGACCGCCATCGCGCGCGGCGGCCGAACGGTGCTCGCGGCGTGCGACGGGGGGACGGTCTGGCGCTGGGACTACGTCGAGGCGCCGCGAGGCGCCGAAACGAAAGAGCTTTTGGGCGCCGCGAACGAGAAAAAAAAGGTAGTCGCGGCGGCGAACGCGGGGACGACGGATTTGAGGAGCGACGCGTTCGCCGGAAGCGCGATCCCGAACGGAGACGAAGACGACGTCTTCGCGGAAGACGAAGAGCGACGAAGAAAAAACAAGCGCTCGAGCGAAACACTAACGGCGAGTGGTGACAAAAACGCGTCTCGTCTCGACGCGCTCGTCTCGGACTCCGAGAACCCGAGCATGGTGGATCTACTGAGCAGCGACGATGACGCCGACGACGATAAAGACGCGCGTTTTGAGAGCGTTCGCATCGCGCCGCGCGCGCCGAGGCCGCCGCCGGCGAACGAAGAATCCGAGTCGCTCTCGGAGGACGCCATAGTCATCGAGTGACGAAAAAACGTTCTTCGAACAAGCCGCCTCGCGCTGTCGCTCAAAAGTCGTTATCTATCGTCGTCTTCGGTCGTCGTTATCGTCTCTTCGTCTCCTCACTTACTCCCGTCCGACATCCCGACGACGACCGCGTTGACGTGCTCGGGCGCGTCCACCTTGAGGCAGAGCCGCCACTCGCCGCAGCACCCGTCGATGATCGGCGAGCGGTGCACGATGGCCCGCCCCGCGTTCCCAGGCCACTTCTCGCCCTTCAGGAGCACGAGCTCGCACTCGCGCGAACGTCGCTTGAGATTAAATCCCGGCGCGTCCGCCGCAGACCCGACGATCGCCTTGGCGACGTCCCCAATTCCCCGTCCCGCGCGGTCGCTCGCGAGCGAGATGGCCAACGAGGCGCGTTCCGATAACACCTCCGTGCCGGCGCCCAGGTACGTGCACATCACGCGCAGAGGCACGTGGTCGACGTGGTACTTGGAACACAAAGTGCGACGGAGCAGGCTCACCGCCACCACCGCCGACGCCGACCCCGTCGCCGCGCAAAACGCGGAGACCACCGCGCATATGTCCCGCTCGAGCGCCGCGACGGCGTCCCGCGCGCCCGCGGGCTCCACCTGCGCGCCGCCGAGCAACGCGCGGGCCAAGCCGAGCGCGGAGACGTCCGCGGCGGTGACATCCGCCCAGACGGTTTCTTCTTCTTCGTCGCGCGCCTCGAAAAAAGAGCCTCGCACCTCGCCGCGCACGTGCACCTCGCCGTCGACCGTCTCGAGCGCCTCAGCGAGGCCGCCGGCATCGAGCGCCGCGAGCAGCGCCGCGCGCGACGCGTCGTCGACGTACGCCACGCGCGTCGAGGGGTCCTGGACGGACCGCCAGGCCTGGGTCCACGCGGGGGAGGGGGTCGAGGTGGACGGCGCGGTGGTCACCGTGACATCTGACGCGGCGCGCGCGGGACGCCGCGCAGCGCCGCGCCGCGGCGCGCCGCGGGGGGGCTCGACGCGCGACGCGCGCGACGTCGACGGCGTCGCGGCGATGCGCGACGTGAGAGCGTTCATGTCACCGCGAGGCTGGCTGTGGCGTCGCGTAGCGAAGCCGGCGGAAGACGACAGAAAGACGTCGACGACGACGCGGCGATCGAAAGGTTCGTGGCTCACGTGCGCGCACGATGTGGCTCGAGACGAAAAAACGGCGAAGCGTCGCGCAAATCTTTCGTCGCGACGCGTGACGAACGGTACCGTCCTCGCTCTTCTTCTCGACACGATTTTTCGCGCGACGCCTTCTTTTTTGTCGTCTGATACCACACGACAAGGCTTGTCGTCCACGCTCTTCTCGCGTCGCGACGACGACGAGCTATACAGTCGAACGTCGAAACCAATCAAATCAAATAACATCTTAATCCATCTCGAGCACTTTGTCGTAATACGCACCGGCGCCGGCGAAGTCGCCGAGGTCGGTGAGCGCGTCGGCGATGGCGCCGTACACCGTCTCATCTCCCGCGTTCTTCGCCAAAACCTCGACGGACTGCAACGCGTTCACCGCGGTCTTAAGGTTCGAAACACCGCCGAACTTAGTCAAGCAGCTCGCGTACCCTTTGGTCGCCGCGAGGTACGCCGCGGCGCGGACGCTCGTCAAACGAAAAGGAGAAAAGGTTTTTTCGTCTCCGTCTTTGTCGTCTGTTTCGTCGTAATACCTTTTTTCGCACGCCGCGCGCGCCTCCTGGAACGCCTCCAGCGCGGCTTCCACGTTCCCGTTTTTCAGCATCTCTGTCCCAGACGCGATGGCCTCCGCGCCAGGCCACGAGTCCGTGCACTGGCCCTCGAGGTTATCCCAGTCGAACGCGCAGGCGTTTTCGTCGTCGCGATCCGCGAGCTGACGAAGCTTCTCGTTGAGCGATTTGAGTTCCACGCGTTTCTTGCGGCTGCTCACGCCGGAGATGGCGGCGCCCACCAGCGCGAGCGTCTGCAGGACCAAGAAGAACGGCCAGTACGTGCGCCCGAACGCCTGGAACGCGGAGGGCGAAGCGGTGCCTTCGTTCGGAGCCGTTTTCGCTTTCGCCGCGATCGCGAACAGGTAGTTACCGGTCGCGACGGTCTCGCCGACGACGATCGTCTCGTCATCCTCCCCGAGCCTTCTCAGCAGGCTCGCGCGCGCGGAGACATCGGAGACATCGGAACCGGGCGTGAGAGAGACGTCTCCCGTCGGAGTGGCGCGTGCCACGCACGTCGCGGCGCCGGAGACGCGCCCGGGGGCGCGAGCGGGATGGCGCGCGCCTGACTGACGCGCGAGCCTCGCGCGGGAGCACGTCAGCCTCGCCGGTAACGAACTTCGCATCGCGATCGTCATCGGGCCCGCGATCGCCGCCATCGTCGCGCGTCTCGGTCTTTCCGCGCGCCCGGTCGACGGAACGCGTCGGCGCAGAACACGCGCGTGCTTCGCGAGCGGCGCTCGAACCGGGGGTCGTGCGCTTCTCCGCTGTGGGGGACGCCTCGGGGTGAACGAGAAAGAAACGATTTTGGCAGTCTGGCACCGCGCAGATTCTCGCGCGATTTTGCCGACTCGCCAAATCGGCAGTTCAACACTTCGCATTTTCGGGGGTCGCGGTATGAGCTTTTAGTCTCATGATTCACGAAACGTCGAAACCGCACTTCGGAAGAAGAAGAATATGACGCTCGGTGACGACGACGACGACGACCGCGAAGACGACGCCATTCCGCCACCGCGCCCTCGCACGCCGCGGCCGTTTCCTCCGCGAACCCGCGCTCGTCGTCCGTCTGTCTCGGACGCGCGGAGACTTTTCGCGCGGCGTCGACGCACGCTCGCGGGGAGGATGGGGACCACTTCCAGCGCGCCCGCGCGAGATTCGCGCGGGGACCTTCGTCAGCGCGCGGCCCAGCAGGCCCAGCAGCCGCGGTACACCATGCCCCAGGGGTACGCGAACGCGCCGCAGCCGTTCCAGGGGCAGCAGAACTACGCCGCGCCGAGGTACTACGGCCAGGTACGCGCGCACCCGCCCGCGGTCCCGCCGAAGAACCCCCCGCGAGCCTCGAGACGCTCGCGTGTCACGCAAACGCGTCACAGCCTGGTGCTTTTTTTTGGTCGCGGCATCGGGGTGCCCAGGCGTTCGACAGTCGTCGGGAAACGCGAGGAAGATTTTTCTCGTCGACGCGACCTCCGTCAAACGCGCCGACCCGTCTCTTTCGTCTCTTTCGTCCTTTCGACGAAAAAAAAACGTAAGTGTGTTTCCCACTGACCGCGTTACTAACGTACATCACCGTCTCGTACACGCACGTATGAACACACGTACATACATAGCCTCCCCCTCAACAAGCGCCTCACGTTCCGGCGGAGCGCACGACGCGCACGACGACGATTCGCAACCACGTGAATTTAAAAAAAGATTCGCTCGCGCTCGTGCGGGACGCGAAATCGAACGCGTTGCGTTGCGAGTTTACTTTCGACGCGAACTTGCCGTGCTGGGTGTCGGTGTTCTGCGGCGCCAAGGACGCGCCCAGGGAGGGCAGTCGTTTAACTTTAACGGAGAACCGCGAGCCGATGAAAAGAGTGCGGCGCGACGCCGGATTGGGCCAGGTCGCGTCGATCGACATCGACGCCGCCGACGCCGCCGCTCTTCAGCGCGTCGCCGCCGCGAATGCGACTTCAAGAGACTCCTCGGAGTACGCGCTTGTCGTGCGTTTGGAGTGCGTGGTGGACGCCCTCGTTGACGGGGCTGTCGGTGGTAACGCCGAGACCGCCGAATCTTCCAGTCGGAGGCTCGAACCCCCCGCGCCGGCGGGGAGCGCTTTAGACGATCGCGCGCAGGCGCAGACGACGTTCGCGGAGGCGAAATACGCGGTCGATGACGAAAAGGAATCGTTCGTCGTGTCCGTTTTGAAGCAGAAGATCTGGGTGGACGGCGTGTCGTACGAGCTGCAGGAGATTTTCGGGATCGAGCACTGCTCGACCGGGACGCCGCTGGACGGCGGCGACGGCGACGGCGACGAAGGCGACTCGGGCAAGGAGTGCGTGGTGTGCATGAGCGAGCCGAGAGACACGACCGCGCTGCCGTGCCGCCACATGTGCATGTGCGGCGCGTGCGCGCGCATGCTCCGGGGGCAGAGCAACAGGTGCCCCATCTGCAGGACGCCGGTGGAGAGCCTGCTGGAAATAAAGGTGGCCTCCAAGGACGGCGAGTGATTCGGAGCGATCCCCATACGCGACGAAGAGCTTTTGCGCGCGACGAAGAGAGGGTCGGTGGAAAACAGACGAAACGAAACGCGCGAAAAAAAACCGTCGTGTAGTGTCGTTGTCACACAGTCTCTCCTCTCGGAAGCGCGAGTCGTGACACACTGTTCTACTTGTACCACTACCCGCCGCGGGTACTATTCTACCACTAAATCGATCGATTTCTTTTTTCTAAAATCCGCGAAAACTCGCGCGAATCGTGACGAAACGTCCGCGAGAATCAGGAGTCATTAGACCCTGAGATTCGCCGGTTCCGTTCGGGGCCCACGTTTTTGGCGATTTGCGTCGCCAGGCTAACTGACCGTCACGCGAAACGTGCGCGAAACTAACGGAATCCGCGTCGACGAATGGGAGACGAGCTTTGGTAAAGCGAGCGAGGGCGCTGAGGGCGATGGTGGGTGAAAACACCGCGAGCGCGCGCGCTCCGGCCATAACAGCACACGAACCGCTCGACACTTCCCCGTCGCTCGAAAACCATGCAGGCCATCGCCTCCGCCACCGCCGTCCGCCCCCAGTTCGCGGGCGCGAAGAAGTCCTTCGCCGCCAAGAAGGTACGCGACGTGACGCGCGCGAGTCGAAGGGAAAACGGCATCGCGACAGTGCCGTGTTATTTCGCCCGCGACGGAAAAATCCCGCGTCGCGCCTCCCCGCGCGTCACGCCGCGGCGACTGACCGACGCTCCATCCCCCCGTTTTCTTTCGCGATCCGCAGGCTGTCGCCGTCAAGCGCGATGTGCGCGTCAAGGCGGACTGGTCCATCGGCTCCCCCGAGAACACGGTGCGTTTCGCGACGATGCGTGCGTCTTGACGTCCGCGTTCCGTCCGCTCGTCAAGCTTTGAAACGCGATTTTTCCGCGACGGACGACGCTCTCCGGGAACGGGCCCACGCCGATCGAGACCGCGCCGATCACACGCCGCGCGCGTCCGGAGACGATCCCGCGCTACACACACGACGCGCATCGCTGACCTTCCCCGTTCACTCCTATCGCGTTCGCTCCCATCGCGTTCAACAGATCGTGTGCATCAACACCGCGGCGTGCCTTTTCGCGGGCCGCTTCGGCCTCGCGCCCACCGTGAACAAGAACTACGGCGGCGCCGATTCGTACGGCAAGATGGTCGAGGCGGAGCGCCCCCGCGTGCAGTCGCGCGACCCCGCCGGTTTCACCATCGTCGATGTCGCCGCCTGGGGCTCCCTCGCGCACATCATCTCCGCGGGCGAGATCCTCGGCCAGAAGGCGGCGGGCTTCTTCTGAGAGGAGAGGAGACTCTTCTGAGAGGAGACTCTTTTTGACGCTGGCGAGAGGTAGACGGATGATGATGACGAATGACGACGAATGCATTCGCGGGGCGATTGCGACGAGAGGCGCGACCGGTAGATTTCGCTTTAGAGGCGTTCGTGAATGAAAGACGCGGCGCACAGGCTCGTGACAAAAAAAGAGGCGCTAAAGGTATTGACTAAACGTCTCTCCGCGCGTCGCTCCGTCGCCGCCGCGAAGAGGTTTTTTTTTCAACGTCAACGCGACCGAACCGGTCGCTCGCGCCAGAAACGCGGCGCGGGTTCCTCGCGCGCGTCCCCGCGTCCCCGCGTCCTCCCCGGGGGCGGGGGCGGGGGCGGCCCCGCGATCGGGGACGGGGGGAGGGATTCGAGGTACCTGTCGTACTCCGAGGCCCCCGGGACGGGGACGGGGACGGGGACGGTCCGCTCCGGCCCCCGCGCCGACGAGGAAGGCGGCGCGAAGGAAACCGGCGCGGAAGCCTCCGCCGCGGGGAGCGGGAAGCCGTTCGGCGCGTACGCGGGCCGCGCGCGCGGCGGCGGTCGGTCGGGGTCAGCAAGAGACGACGAAGGGCCCCTTCTCTTTTCTTCGCCTTCGCGCGGGTTCGAACCCGCGCGACGAACGTCGTCGCGAGAACGAGACCCAAATTCGGAACGCGGCGGAACCGGCGCGCGGTCCGCGGAGCTCTGTCGCGCGTCTTCCGGCTTGGACGCGTCGCCGTCGCCGCCGTCGCCGCCGCCGCCGCCGCCGCCGCCGCCGTCGCCATCCGCGCCCTCCCCCGTCCTCGCGCGCGGGACGGTCGGGTCCCGTCCGGTCGGGTCCCGTCCGGTCGGGTCCCGGTCGGGTCCACCGGCGGAAAAGGACGCGCGTGTCTCTCCCGCGTACCTCTCCCGCCGCTTCAAACGCGCGGCGTCCTCCCACTCCGCCTGCTCCAGCCTGTGCTTCGCTTCTTTTGCGTCCGCTACGGCGCGCGCCTCGCGAAGCCGCCGCCGGGACGACTCGCGCTCGTCCGCGAGTTGGCGCGCCAAACGCTCCGCCTCGTCCCGCGCGTCCCGCGTCTCGCGCGCCTCGAGCGCGAGTGCCTCCGCGAGCCTCTTCTTCTCCGACGATACCTCGTCGAGGTCCAAAAGCGCGTCCGCCAGGCGAGCGTTTAAGTCATCCGCCGACGCGCGCGCTTGGACTAACTCGTTTTCACATTTTTTTAAGTCGCGCGACGCCTCTTCGCGCGCGGCGTCGAGAATCGCCGTCTCCTCCGCCTTCGCCGCCTTCAAAGACTCCTTCAAAGACTCTAAATCGCGCTCTTTCTGGCGAAGCAGAGACATCGCCTCGTCGCGAGCAAAGTTCGCGTCGTCCAAATCGCGCAGAGCGCTCTTCGCCAAAGTCGTCTCGCGTTTTAAATCCTCGCGAACGCCGACGAGCTCGGCGCGAAGCGAGTTCTCCAACGCCGCCGAGAGAGACTCGTCCGAAACGTCTCTCTCGCCGTCAGTCACGCGCGTTTCCTTCTCGTCTTTCGTTTTCGTTTTCGTCTTCGTCACCTCATCGTCCGCGAGGGAGACCGCCGCGAGACCGTTCTCCAAACGCCGCTCCGCGAGACGCGCGCGTTCCAAAAGCGTCGCGCAATTAGACTCGGCATCCTCCGCTCTTCTTTCGAAACGCAGCGCCTCCGTCTCCGCCAGAGACGCGCGCCGCGCGTCGCGGCGCGCACAGCTCACCAACTCCGCCATCTCGCGCCGCGCGGCTCTGTCCGTCTCGTCCGCGAGCGCGACCGCCTCGGCGAGCCGCGCGGCGACAGTCTCGAGCTCGCCTCGAAGCTCCGCGTCTGTTTTCCGCGCGCGACGCTCCTCCGCTAAACAACGCGTTAGACGTTTCACTTCCGCGGAGGAGTCGTCGTCTGCTTTCACGCCCTCCTCGGCCTCGGCACTCGTCGCTCGTTCGTCGCCTCCTCCCCTCAGCCGCGCGACTTCCCGCTCGAGCTCGAGCCGCCTCGCGCGCTCGAACGACGCCGCCTCCTCGCGCTCGGCGTCGACGCGCCGCACGCGGAGCACCTCCTCGCGCAGAGCTCTTCTGTCCGCCTCCAAGCCGCGGAGCGCCGCGTCGTACGCCTCGGCGGTTTCGGTCTCGGCGCGATCGTCGTCGTGTGGCGAGATTGTGTCTACGTTTGAGGATCCCGCGCGCGCCGTCGTGTCGGCGCCTCCGCCGCGGGGGGCGCGCGACGGAAGCGCGGCGTCCGCGTCGGACGCGGAGAAATCGTCGTGGTCGTGGTTCGAGCCCGGGCCCGCGGGTGGGTCCTCCCCGCGCGCGTCGGGGGGCGGGGGCGGAGCGTCCCGCGCGTCCCGCGCGCGACGCTGAAGCCTCCGGTCGCGCATTCGCGCCCGCATTTCGTCCATCGAGCCGGCGACCGCGACCCCGCGCGTCGTCGCCTCGGCGCCTCCCGTGAATGATGTTTGAAAGCCCGTCGCGAGGCGTTGACAGACGGGTTTGACATTGTTTGAGCGTGCATCTTGACTGGAAACCGGAGGCGCCGCGGACGCCTGCGACCGACTTTTAGACCGTCGTTTTCCGAGTCACCGCCGGACGAAACCGGCGCTGGGAGTTTTTTGCTGGCCGCCGCTCGCGATTTGGCCAGCCGCCGCCTCGACGCCGCGAGGCGGTAGCCTCCGCGCCCCATTCGGTCGCGCGCTCGTCCGCGCCGCCGTTTTCCGAGCGCCGCTCGCACACGCACGCGCACCCCCCCGGCCCGCGTCGCCCGCTCCAAAGGCCAGGCCCGCCCCTTCGCGCGCGCCCGCCGCCCCGTGCCGCCGCCGCTCTCGCGCGTCGCCTCCACGCGAACGTTCGCCCCCCCGCCGTCCGCCCGCGATGCCGAAGTCGCGCCGAGACAAGGTCGTGGCGCTGACGCAGACCAAGAAGAAGGACCGCGAGTGGAAGGGCGGCTTGATCGAGAACGTGCGCGAGGCGCTGGACGCCTTCGCCTCCGTGTACGTGTTCCGATGCGCCAACCTGCGGAACAACACGTTCAAGGATCTGAAAGCCGACCTCAGCGAAACCAGCCGCTTCTTCATGGGCTCCAACAAGGTTTTACAGGTGGCGCTGGGTAAGGGACCGGAGGACGAGCAGAGGGACAACCTGCACAAGGTCTCAACGCACGTCAAGGGCCACGCCGGGTTGGTGTTCACCAACTTAACCAAAGAAGACCTCGAGAGCGCGCTGGCGAAGTACGAGGTGAACGATTTCGCGCGCACCGGCGCCGTCGCGCCCGAGACGGTCACGGTCGAAAAAGGTCCCGTGCACGGCCAACACGGCGGTTTGATGGAGCACACCTTAGAGCCGACGCTGCGGAAGAACGGCATGCCCACGAAACTCAACAGAGGGGTTATCGAACTGCTCGCGGACCATAACATTTGCCGCGAGGGCGAACACATCTCGCCGCAAGGCGCCATCCTGCTCCGGCTCTTCGGCCACGAGCTCGCGACGTTCAAGATGGACTTATTGTGCGGATGGGTACGCTTATTGCCCGGCGGAGTCCCCTCCCAGTCGCGTTCGCGCTCGTTTCTCTCTTCTGTTTCCTTAGAACCTTTCGGTCTCGAAGAAAAAGTCTCTTCCGAGCGCGTTCGGCAGTGACGACAACTCGCTGTGGGTGGCTTAGACGGTTAGCGACGCCTCTCTCGTAGAGGCGGAACGACCGTGCTGACAAAAAGCGCCATCCATTTCCGTAGCCGAACGCGTCCGAAGATCGGAAGATGGGTTTTTCTTTTTTTTTGAAGCGTCGGAAGAAGCGTCTGTTCTCGGCGACGCCGGCGGACGTCTCGTCGCGCCGACCGATACCGCGCGGACCTTTTTCGCGTTTTCCAAACGCGCGCGACCCGATCGATGGCACCGTCTGACACTTCCAAACGCGATCCGGTATGTCCTCTCCCGAATAAAAAAAACACACAGAGCGAAGGCGGCGCGTTTGAAGCGTACGCGGCGGCGGAGGAGGAGGATTTCGACGTGGGTGACGTCGAGCGCGACCGGTTCCGGTACGACCACGTTCCGGCCTCCATGATGCTCCCCAAGGAGCTCATGGGGGACACGCCGGTGGAGGCGGTGATCGAAAAACCCAAGCGCAGGACGAGCGCGCGGAAAAAGGCGGGCACGAAGCTGTGAAGGTAAACTACCTTGGTATTTTTTTTTGAGAGCGAAGGTGGTTTCAGTCGTTCACCGCGAAAAACGCGCGAAAAAGCTTCGTCTCAAAACTTGGCGCGCCTTCTGAGCTCCTCCTCGTCGCGCGTCTTCGTCTCTCTCGTGTCGGCGTCCGCCTCGGCTTTTTGTTTTTCGGAAGAAGGAACGAAAGAAGACCTCTTCTCCGGGACGTTGAACCAGTGGTTCGCCGCCCACTTCTCCCCGCCCGTCACCTCGCACGCCGCGTGGATCGCGAATTGGTCGACGTCGCCGTCTTCGTCCAAGTTGAAGAAGAGCACGGCGTCTCCCGGTTTTGGGTCGACTCGAACGCCGATGGAAGAAGAGCACGCGGCGGTGACGTTCCCGCCGTACACGCCGAACGAACGCGCTTTCTCTTTCGCGTCTTCTCCACTCAAAACCCCGCCCCCAAATCCGTCCGGCCCGAGCGGGAACGCGGTCTGGCCTCCGTTCCCTAAACCCGGGCCGTCGAGGTAATATAAAAGTGTCGCGAACCGGTTCAAAAACGCCGTGCTCTCGTGGTGCACGTCAAAGTACCCGCCGCGCTCGTACCGCAACACTTGTAAACGCTCGTCGCGTAGCAAAGCGCCTTTGGGAATACCCAGGAGTGCCGCGGCTCGGTCCCGGACGTCGCGTGTCGTCTCGTCGGCGCCCGCCGCGATCCACGCCGTGTCCGATCGGCGCGGAGGCGGAGAGCTCTCGACAAAAGCTCCCGACTCTTTACTCTCGTACACGACGCCGTCCCCCACCGTCCGGCTTCGCTGCATCTCCGGCCTCGCCATCTCTATGATTCTAAACCGCTCGCGCTCGGACAAGAAACCCGCGACTCGAAACACGGGGGGAACCACGGAAACGGTCTCCAGGACCAACTCCCGCGTTCCGAAAGGATTAGCCGCGTTCGGGTCGGTCACGAAAACCCCCGTTTGTTGCGTCTCGCCGACGCGACGCGCTTTTCTCATCGCGTACGACCCAGGCTCGGGTTTCGCGCGCGTCCCTCTCGCCAACGCTTCCGCTGTTTTGAACCGCAGGTGCGCCTCGGGCATCTGGCCGAGCCTCTGCAGGATGTTCCCGAGCACGTGGTGTGTCTTGGCGTGGTCCGCGCGGAGCCGCGCGGCTTCTCTGGCGGCGACCAACGCCTCCTCGTGCTTCCCGAGATCCTCACTCAGACACACCGCGAGGTTCACCAGGCTCTCGGCGTGCGCGGGGTGGACGCGCACCGCGCGCTCGAAGTAGGGAAGCGCGGCGATCGCGTCGCCGCGCGTGTACAAAATCCCGCCGGCGTTGTTCAGGACCGTCGCGGCCGCGACGCGCGAGAGACGCGCGAAGGCGGACGCGTCGCTGACGATAGCGTCGTACATCTCGAGGGCGGCGTCCGCGTCGCCGCGCGCGTGCGTCTGGAGCGCGTCCTGGACCCGGGAAACGAGCGCGTCCTCGGGGGCTTCGGCGCTCACCACCGCGGAGCACGCGACCAGCGCGACCACCAGATACGAGGTCGGCGCGACGCGCGCCGTCCGAGCGAACGGGACGCCCATCGTCTCGCGCGTCGGGTTATGACCGGCGCGTCGTCGCACACGAAGAAAAGCGTTTTCTTGGCGCCGACAAACGCGTGAGCAGTCTGCAAAAAACGCGGTCCGAGGAAAAAGAAAAGGGGAACAAGCGTTTCGCGCCGCGGCACAACGGCCGCGCGAGCCGTCGCGCGTCGTGCGCCCCCGAGAGCCGAGCGGCTGGAGGCGGGGAAGGAGCCCCATGTCCGGCGCGACCGCGGGATACCCCGGGGGGTACCCCCGAGGCCCGAACCCGGGGATATCCCCGGGGATGGGTCCCGGGGGGCAGTTTTCGGGACATCCCGAGGACACTCCCGCGCGCGACCCCCGGTACGAGACCCCGGTGTTCAACCATCCCGGGCATCCCCACCCCGGGTTCACCGGCGGCTCGGGTCCTCCCCCGTCGGGAATCTCGGCGCCTCCCACGTCGTCGTACCGGCGCTGGACCCCGGGGTCGACCGCGGGAGGGCCGCCGGGCGGACCCGCGCCGGGGTACGCCCATCCCGGGCCGGGCGTCCCGCACCCCGGACCCGGCGGGCCTTCCCCCTCGGGTCCCTACCCCGGGGGTCCCGCTCCCCCTCGGGGCGTCCCGATGCGCGGCCCGCCTCTTGATAGCGCCCCCGGCTCCGGGTACGCGACCGGCGCGGTCGCGGGGTACGGCGGCGGGTACGTCCCCGGGGATCCCACACGTTCGTCGCATCCGGGGATGGCGTCGTCCGGGATTTCCACCGCCGCGCCGCGGCGGCCTCCGAGCGCGGCCCCCCCCGTTTCGTACGACGTCGTGCACCTCTCCGCGCGCAACGCGCGCCTCGAGGAGAAGCTGAGCAAAGCGTTGGCGAAGAACCGGAGCATGGCGAAGTACTACGACCAGCTCCTCGCGAAAACGCGGGACGCGCAGGAGCGCGAGGTGGAAGGCTTGCGGGAGGAAATCGCGTTGCTCAACCGACGCGCGGCGGATGCGGCGGACGACGGAGCTCCTCATAACAACGTTCATAACGACGTCGAACGCAGAGAACTACGAGAAGAACAAAGAAAACGAATCGCGTTAGAACGACAACTCGAAACGATGCGAGCCGAAAACGACGGTCGTTCGGGTTCGAACAAAGAGGCGTTCGCGGAGACTTCCGCCGCTTTACGCGTCGCGACGGACGCGCTCGCTTTACGCGACGCCGAGCTCGCGACGCTGCGCGCGAAAATTGCGGAGTCTTCGCTCGTATCGTCCGATCACGTTTCGATGGGTGTTTCTATTGATAACGGGAACAACTCCAACAACTCGACGCTTACCCAGATGCGCGAGCTGTTGGACCGAGCCAAGGAGGACGCCGCGCGCGAGCGCAAAGACGCCGAGCGCCGCGACGCCGAGATGGCGCGGCAGCTCACCGAGATCAAAGAGCAGGCGCTCGAGCGCATCCGCGAGAGCACGGCTGCGGCGCGCGAGGTGGCGACGCTCAAGGAGCGTTGCCACGCCTCCGAGCTGGAACGCGACCGGCTGCGCGACAAGGTGCAGGAGCTCGAGCACGACGAGCGCGACCACCGCGAGCTGCGGCGCATGGCGCGCGACGCCGAGCACGCCGCCAAGTCTATGCGCGAGAAGGCTGACCGATGCGAGCTCGCCGAGGCGCGTCTGAGACAGGAGCAGGCGCACGTCGCTTCGCTTCGTGACGAGCGCGCGCAGGCGCACGCGAGGACGCAGGAGATGACCGAGCGTCTGCTGAGCGTGCAGAACGAAAAGGACGTGCTGGTGCGGCACAGCGCGCGGCAGGTGCACGTGGAAGCCGAGCTCGCCGTGGCCAAGGAAGAGCTCGAGCGTTTGAAGAAACAGTCGCTGGCGACGCGAGCGGAGGCGAAGGAGACCACGAGCGTGTGGCGCGACGGCGCCGAGGGGCTCGGGAGGGTCTTGCGAGCGCACATCTACGGACACGCACGGTGGGAACGCGCCGTCTCGGACGAGTGCTCGGGCGCGCTGGACGCGCACGAACACGCGCAGAGGTCCACCGTGCGACTGGTGGCGGCGGCGGAGCAAGAAGCCGCGGGCCTCGCCGGCGAAGCCGTGGAGGTTGTGCGGGCGACCAGGCAGCTCCTCGGTGAGTACGCCTTGGAGTCCAAGGCGGTCATCTCCGAGATTCGGGAGACGGCGCAGAGAAACGCGGACGAACGCGTCGAGGCGGCCTTGTCCATGCTGCGCGAGGCGGAGACTCGCGCAGAAGCCGCCGAGGCGGATTCGGCGGCGGCGCAGGCGGACGCGCGGCGCGCGCGCGCCGCCGCCGCGCGCGCCGGCGTCTTGCCCACCGCGCTCGCCGTTCCGGACGCCGACGCGTCGCAAGTCTCGGACTTGCTCTCGCGCTCTTCGACGACCAACCCCGCGTTCCGGCGCGCGCTCCGCGAGCGCCAGTTCCAGATGTTCGGCGTCGCGATGTGGAAACGAGCGGCGGCGCGCGAGGGGACGCGCGACGTCGCGTTTCTGCGCGGGCAGCTCGAGTTGGCTCGGCGCGAGACGAAGGTTGCGTTGGCGCAGGCTGAGCGGAGCGAGCGTTTGAGCGATCAGCGGGGGGTGAGCACGAAGTGGGGCATCTTGTGCGCCGGCGCTTTGCGCGCGCACGACAAGGAACAGCGAGCGCGGGCGGAGGATGTCGAGCTCGCGCTCGAGACGGCTTCGCGCAAACTTCACGCCAGCGTCGCTGAGCGCGACGCCGCGACGGAGGCGCTTCGTCGCGCGGATACCGAGATCGCGAGGTTAGTTCGCGCGCTGGACGCGTTGCGCGTGGACCACGACGACGCGTTGCGTCGGCTTCAGAACGAGCGGGGCTTACGCGGTGAGCTCGGGATGTTAGCTCGGGGTCGGAACCCGGGAGGCGACGAAAGAGACGCCGACGACGCGTTTCTGGACGAGCCGTCCATCGCCGCGACGCGCAAAGCGATGGACGCGCTGCACGACGCGACGACCCACGCCGTGGCGCTGGCGAGGACCGCGGCGGAGGATGCGCGGATGGGAACAGACGCGAGCGTCGCGAGGGACCAGCTGGAGGACACGCTGCGCGCGTGCCACGACGCGTTGCTGATCATGGCGGATGAGGAGGAGAACAAAAAGAGGATCGAAAAGGCTGAGCGCGAACGCGTCGCCGTCGGTCTCGGTCCGTCGCCGCCGCCGTCGGCGATTGGCCAGTCTACAAACAGAGAGCTCGACGCGCAGAGAGCCGCGAGCTCGATGGACGCCGCGACACGGCGCGTGCAGCGAAGAGCTCTGGAGGTGAAGGCGGAACTCGTCGCGGCGTTGCTGGACGGACTCGCGGCGCGCCGCGACGCGATTGTCGCCGAGCGCAACGCCGGCGCCTCCGCCGAGAAGGTGAGCAAATACCGCGCCGAAAACGCCGCCGCGAGAATGATGCGCTTCGCGCGCGTCAGCAAGGAGAGGAGGATTCTAGAGGGAAGTCTGCCGGGCACGCCGGAGAAAATCACGGCACACGCGGCACAAACGGAACGCGTGCCTTCTTCGGAGACGACGGAACAAAGAAAAGGCGCGTCGGACCGGTTCGGAAGCACGGCGTCGGGGTACGCGCGCGCGGCGCGCGCGGCGACGACGTGGAGCGCGCGCGCGATTTCCGCGCGGGATCGGGATCCCGATCCCGATCCCGGAAAAGGAGACGGCTCCGGCTCCGTCGCGTCCGTTTCGGACGCCGACACGCCTCCGTCCGCGGAGGTCTTCTCCGAGAGGGAAGACCCGCGCTCGGTCCGGTCCTCCGTCGCCGCCGGCGCGGATGCCTTCTCGGACCCCGACCAGTTCTCCTCGGCGCAAGCTTTGCGGCGCGCGCGGCCGAAGGTTGTGCACTCGCCGCCCGCCAAGGCGCACGCGCTGCGCGCGCGGGAGGCGGTCGTGGCGCGCGGCGGCGGCGTTTCATTTGACGAGGACCCCGCGGAACGCTCGTACGCGTCGCTCGTGAAGGCGCGCGCGCGGCGCGCGGAGGCGCTCGCGGCGCGGAGCGCCAACGACGGGACGCTGGAGGAGATGCGCGCGGCGACGGGCGGCGACGAGCGGGAACGGGCGGGCACCGCCGCGGGAAAGCCGGCGACGAAGCAGAAGAAGTGGACGCCGCCGCCCTGGGACGAGCGGCCCCTGCGCAAGTCGGACAAGAAGAGCCAGGGCGTGACCAACCCGTACGCCGCCAAACTCGCCAAGGCGCGAGTCGCGAGACGGTGATCGCGACGGCGCGCGGAGCCGACTCGGAAAAAAACAAAAAACACCGTGTTTTCTTCTTCGTCTAATTGAAATCTACAATGTACGCACATCGCGGTACCACGCGAATCACAGCTACCATATTGTACCACGGTACTCGTCGGACGCGTCCCCATCTCGTCGCCTCCGCTTTCTTCCGGTTCGTCTCCGCGCCGACGCGCGCCACGCGTAAAAAGTTTTTTTTTTCGCGCGTCGCTTTCGCCTTCTCCCTTCGGCGCCGGAAGACCCAGACCCGCGTCACGCTCCGGCGTCTCCGGCGCCTCTTTCTCCGCGCGAAGCCTCGGAGACCTCGCGCATCTCCCTCCGCATCGCCTCGGCGCGCTCGAGCAAGCCCGCGGCGCGCGAGCCGGCGTCCACCAGCCGCGCGTCCATCGAGTCCGCGCTCGTCCGGTCGGCCGACGCGTCGGACCGACGCGCCGAAGCGCCGAGCCGGCTCGGCGCGGCGGCTCCCGTCCCCATCGCCTCGACGGACGCCTCGAGCTCGGCGCACTCCGCGAGCACCTCGCGGTACGCCGCGTCCAGCGCGCCGCGCGCGGGCGACCCGCGCGCCGCGCGGCGGCGCTGCGCGTCGATGGAGGAGAGCTCGACGCGCTTCCCGCGGAGCGAGTCCGCGGGGGTCCGCGGGGCGCCGCCGCCGAGCGTCTTAAACGTCTGTCCCGGCGAGCCCGTGATTTCGGATGCGGAGACGGCTGTCGTCGGCGACGCCGCCGCCCCGAGATCGAGGTCCAGCGACGGCAGAGGCACCGGGCTGGGCGCGTGCCACCCCGCGGAGGCGCCGAAACCGGTTCCTCCGCCCGACCTGGACAAAGAGCTCCCGGAGAGCGACGGCGACGACGCCGAGACGTTCTGCAGGACGCTCGCGTTCCAGTCCCAAGCCGTCGGCGCGGCGTTTTCCTTCCTCGCGTCGAAGGATGAAAACGAGCCGTTCGAAATGAAGCTCGTTCCCGCCTTTGGGCTCCGCGACTTCATCCCCCCCCTCAGCGGCGTGCCTCGCGCGGCGAGCGCCTCCGCCACCGCGGCGCGCCATCCCAGCAGCACCTTGGCGAGACGCGCCTCCTTTCCGAAACGCGCCGCCATTGAATTTTTGGCGCGGCGCGCCGAAGACCGAAACGCGCGCTCGTTCCAGGCGTCTAAAACGCGCCGCGCGCTCCGCCGCTGCAGCACGAGACGCATCTCGTCCCCGAGGCGCGCCGTTCGCCGCCGGGCCTCCACCACCAGCGCGCGCCACCGCGAGACTAAACGCGCGAGGAAGTCTTTGCTCCGCCGCTCGTAAAACGCCGCCGCCGCGAACCGCGCGACGCGCGCGCGGTCCGCGTCCGAGACGCGCGTCCGCGCGAGCGAAAGCGCCGCGCGCGATTGCGCCGATCGGGATCCAAAGCCGAGTCCCGCCGACGGCGACGAGGGCGGGGACCCCGGCGGGGAAAGGGAGAGGGACCCCGTCGCCGCCGCGGCGAGCGCCTCGGAGGTGCGCCGCGCGATGCGCGAGACGGACGCCAGCCGCCACGCGCGGAAGAAATCCGAGACGCGCCGCGAGGCCCACCGCGCGGCGGCGCGCCGCGCGACGCGGGACGATCGCGCGAACCCCGCCCATCTCTGCAACGCGCGCGACTCGACGCGACGCCTCCAGCGGGACACGACGTTCCGAGCCCGCCGCTCGACCGTCGCGCGGCCGCGCCACCTGCGAAACGCCGCCGCGCGCCGCCTCGTTTTCGAGACGCGGCGGAACGCGGCTTGCGCTCCGGCGAAAGCCGAGACGCGCTGGACGTGCGCCGCGCGCCAGCGCGAGAAGCTGGCGTGCACGAAGGACGTCGCGTCCCACTCCGTCGTCTTCGACTCGAGCAAAGACGACTTCATCTCGAGCGCCTCCTCGAGCGCGTCGCGGCGCGAGCGCTCGACGAGCTCGGCCCAATCCTGGAAGGCGCGCGCGAACGCCGCGCGGCTCATGCGCTGCAGACACCGCGTCACCTTCACTTTGTCTCGTTTGAGTTTCCTCGCCGCCTCGCGCCAGCGGTTGAAGGAACGGAACTGCGCTCGGTGACGCATCGCGCCGACGAATCGCGAAATCGAACGCGCGGCGCGTCGCTTCGCCTCGACGCGCTCGGCCCACTCGATGAACGCGCGAGCGCACGCGTTGCGGGTCATCTTCTGGATGCACCGCGCCAGTCGCACGCCGTCCGCGCGGAGCTTTCGAGCCGCCTCGCGCCAGCGGTTGAAGGCGCGGAACGCGCCGCGGTGACGCATGGCCATGACGAAGCGGTCGGCGGTCACCGCCTTCTCGGCGAATCGGCGTCGGTCGTCCATCAAGTCGCTCCACTCGTAAAACGCAGAGGCGAGCGACTTGCGTCTCATCCGCTCGAGCGCGCGGCGCACGACGACGCGATCGCGCTGCAACTTCGCCGTCTCACGCGTCCATCGGTTGAAAGACGAGGCCAGCGAGCGGTGCTGCATGCGAGCCACGCATCGCGACACGATACGACGCTGCCTCTTGCACTCGGCCGTGTGCATGCGCCACCGGATGAACGACGTGCTCACGTCGCGCTTGCGCCATGCGAGCATGAAGCGCTCAGCCTTGCGAACGCCCGCAAGCCAAAGCTCCTGCTCGGATGCCGCTTC
>ENA-OUOG01001090-OUOG01001090.1-marine-metagenome-genome-assembly--contig:-NODE-1090-length-32759-cov-11.096659_pt1 | contig 32759 bp, 26 predicted proteins | sample MGYA00248635_ERZ508505 | MGnify/ENA primary metagenome ERZ508505 (study PRJEB26176, sample SAMN06267871) | marine metagenome | isolation source: Saanich Inlet, British Columbia, Canada | place: Pacific... | reverse complement strand
GGAATTGCCTATGTTTATGATCCTTCGCATACTTTTAGAAATGAATTGTGTAATCTAGAAATGGTAGAGTTGGTTCATTTAGAAACCAAAGACCAGCTCGAGTTAAAAACTCATATCCATAAACATGTATCCTATACTGAAAGTAATTTAGGTAAAGAATTATTAAGCGATTGGGAAATCAATAAAATGAATTTCATTAAAGTTTTCCCAACTGATTATAAAATTGCTTTAGAGAGAATAGCACAAGAAAAATTAACAAAATTAACAGCGTAATCATGGGAGAATTAGGAGGATTTAAGAAATACGTTCGTAAAGGAGAAAGTAATACGGCTGTTAAACAACGTATTAAAACGTATAAAGAGTTTACAAAACCTTTAGAATTAAAAGAACAACAAGAACAAGGGTCTCGTTGTATGGATTGTGGAATTCCTTTTTGTCATAGTGGATGTCCTTTAGGAAATCTAATTCCAGATTTTAATGATTTAGTTCATAAAGGCCAATGGAAACAAGCTTTAGATATTTTACATTCAACTAATAATTTTCCTGAATTTACGGGAAGATTATGTCCTGCTCCTTGTGAACAAGCTTGTGTTTTAGGAATTATAGATGATCCTGTTTCTATAGAAAATATTGAAAAATTTATCATCGAAAAAGGATTTGAAGAAGGTTGGATCATTCCTAAAAAACCAACCAAAAGAACCGGAAAAACGATAGCTATTGTAGGTTCTGGTCCAGCAGGTTTAGCCGGAGCTCAACAATTAAATAGAGCGGGTCATACCGTAACAGTTTTAGAGCGTGATGATAAAATAGGTGGTTTATTGCGATATGGAATTCCGAATTTTAAACTAGAGAAAGAAATTATAGACAGAAGAGTTACTATTTTAGAAGAGGAAGGAATTGTATTTAAAACGAATGTCAATGTTGGTGTGAATTATGCTGTTGAAAAACTACAAGAATTTGATGCAGTTTTGTTGTCAGGAGGAGCAACTATTTCTAGAAGTATTCCAATTCCAGGAAATAATGCCAAGGGTGTCGTTCAAGCAATGGATTTCTTAACCAGACAAACAAAAGCTTTGTTTGATAAAAGTTTAGAAAAAAACATTATTAGTGCAACAGGTAAAGATGTGATTGTTATTGGAGGAGGAGATACAGGTTCAGATTGTATCGGAACATCTAACAGGCATGGAGCAAAATCTGTGACAAACTTTGAAATCATGCCAAAACCACCCATGGTAAGAAGTGAAAAAACTCCTTGGCCATTTTGGCCTATGCAATTAAAGACTAGTTCTTCGCATGAAGAAGGTTGTAATCGTAATTGGTTAGTGAATACTAAAGAGTTTATAACCAATGATAATAATGAATTGATTGCTTTAAAAACAGTTGAAGTTTCTTGGCAAATAATTCCAGGTCAAAGACCTCAATTGATTGAAAAAGAAGGTTCAGAAAAAACATGGCCTTGTGATTTAGCATTATTGGCTCTAGGATTTACAGGCCCAGAAAAAAGCTTGCCAGAGCAATTAGGTTTAGAATTTGATGGTAGAACAAATGTAAAAGCTTCAACTTCAAATTATGCAACAAATGTTCCTGGAATATATACTGCAGGAGATATGAGAAGAGGTCAATCTTTAATTGTTTGGGCAATTTCAGAAGGTCGTCAAGCTGCTCATCACATTGATACCCATTTGATGGGAACCTCACAATTGCCTTTAAAGGATGATAATGATCTGTTAAGTGCATAAATAAAAGTAAATATGTTAATACCTAATAAAACTTCCTTTAAATAGGAAGTTTTATTTGCTTTTGAACGTCATACTTAATTGTATATAAATAATTGAAAATCAATATATTAATCATCTATATCTGTTTGTGAGTTTAAGCTACTTTTCTTTAGTGTGAAACTCTTAGAACATGCAATAAAGTATTTTAGAATTTGAAAATAGTTTACGTATTTAAAAACAGCATGAACAAATTAAACAAACATAGTCAAAGGTTAACGCAAGATGAGTCACAACCAGCTTCTCAAGCGATGCTATATGCAGTTGGTCTTACTGACGAAGATATGCAGAAAGCTCAAGTTGGAATTGCAAGTACAGGATACGATGGTAATCCATGTAATATGCATTTAAACCGATTGAAAGATGAGGTGAAAATTGAGTGTAAAATTGCTGATATGGTTGGACTAGGTTTTAATACCATTGGTGTTTCAGACGGAATTTCTATGGGAACTTCAGGGATGAATTATTCATTAGTTTCTAGAGATATTATTGCAGATTCTATAGAAACTGTCATGAATGCACAAAGTTATGATGCGTTGATAGCAATCGTAGGCTGTGACAAAAATATGCCCGGAGCAGTGATGTCAATGTTGCGTCTCAATCGTCCATCGATTATGATGTACGGCGGTACTATTGCTTCAGGAAATTATAAAGGGAGAAAGTTAAATATTGTTTCTGCCTTTGAAGCTTTGGGTCAAAAAGTAGCAGGAGAAATTGAGGAAGAAGAATATAGAGAGATCATCAAAAGAGCGATTCCAGGAGCCGGAGCTTGTGGTGGAATGTATACTGCGAATACCATGGCTTCAGCAATAGAATGCATGGGATTTGCATTACCATATAATTCTTCAATTCCAGCTGAAAATCCTAATAAATTATCAGAATCAGAAAGACATGCCATTGCGATTAAAAATTTGTTAGAACAAGATTTAAAACCTTTAGATATTATCTCTAAAAAATCAATAGAAAATGCGATTGCTTTGGTGAATGCTTTAGGTGGATCTACCAATGCAGTATTACACTTTTTAGCGATTGCTCATGCTGCTGATATTGATTTTACTTTAGAAGACTTTCAGAGAGTTTCAGACAGAACACCTTTGATTGCTGATTTAAAACCTTCAGGAAAATACTTGATGGAAGATGTTCATGGTGTTGGTGGAACGCCAGCAATCATGAAATACTTATTAGAAGGAGGGTATTTGCATGGAGATTGTATGACAGTAACTGGAAAAACATTGGCCGAAAATTTAGCAGATATTGATGCCATGAAATTTGAAGATCAAGACGTTATTTTTCCAACGGATAATGCCTTAAAATCATCAGGAAATATCCAAATAATTTATGGAAATCTAGCTGCTGAAGGAGCAGTTGCTAAAATCTCAGGAAAAGAAGGATTGTTATTTGAAGGAAAAGCTGTGGTATATGATGGTGAACAAGCTGCTAATACAGGGATTTCAAACGGAGAAGTGAATAGAGGAGATGTGGTTGTGATTAGATATGTAGGCCCAAAAGGTGGTCCAGGAATGCCAGAAATGCTAAAACCAACTTCTTTAATTATGGGAGCAGGCTTAGGAAAGTCAGTTGCTTTAATTACTGATGGACGTTTTTCAGGAGGAACTCACGGTTTTGTTGTAGGGCATATCACACCAGAAGCACAATCTGGAGGTACTATTGGAATCTTAGAAACCGGAGATTTGATTAGAATTAGTGCGGAAGATAATTCTATCAATGTGTTACTATCTGATGAAGAATTAGCTGAAAGGAAATCAAAATGGATCGCTCCCGATTTAAAACACAAAAAAGGTGTTTTATACAAATATGCTAAAACTGTCGCGTCAGCCTCTAAAGGTTGTATTACAGATGGCGAATAAAAGAGAAAAGAAATTAAGGTACTAAAGTCTTGAACCTTTCATCTTGACTCTTATCTCTAAACAAGGAATAATATGAACACAGAAACAATAAAATCTACAGAAGTATTGGCAGCAAATACCGAGCGAATCTCAGGAAGTGAAGCAGTTATCAAGTGTTTGTTAGCTGAAGGCGTAGATATATTATACGGATATCCTGGCGGAGCTATCATGCCAGTTTATGACGAATTGTATAAATATCAAGATAAACTCCATCATGTACTAACTAGACATGAACAAGGAGCAACACATGCAGCTCAAGGATATGCAAGAATTTCAGGAAAAGTAGGTGTAGCTATCGCTACCTCAGGTCCAGGAGCAACCAATTTAATTACAGGAATTGCTGATGCTCAAATAGATTCTACACCCATGGTGTGTATTACTGGACAAGTGGGTTCTCATTTGTTAGGAAGTGATGCATTTCAAGAAACAGATATCGTTGGTATTTCAACTCCTGTTACCAAATGGAATCATCAAATTACGAAAGCTTCTCAAATTCCTGAAGTATTTGCTAAAGCATTTTACATTGCAAAAAGTGGAAGACCGGGTCCTGTTTTAATAGATATTACCAAAGATGCTCAATTCGAAGAATTCGATTTTTCCTATAAAAAATGTGAGGGAATTAGAAGTTATAAACCTGTTCCAGATGTTGACTTTGAAAAGGTGCAAGAAGCGGCTAACTTAATTAATAATGCAAAAATGCCCATGATTGTTTGGGGTCAAGGTGTGATTTTAGGTGAAGCTGAAAACGAACTAAAAGCTGTGATTGAAAAAGCAGGAATTCCTGCAGCATGGACAATATTAGGAGCTTCGGCTATTCCAACCTCCCATCCATTAAATATAGGAATGGTAGGGATGCATGGTAATTATGCGCCAAATAAATTAACCAACGAATGTGATGTGTTAATCGCTATCGGAATGCGTTTTGATGATCGTGTGACCGGTAATTTAGCAACTTATGCCAAACAAGCGAAAGTCATTCATTTTGAAATTGATCCGGCAGAGGTAGATAAAAATGTAAAAACAGATGTGGCAGTTTTAGGAGATTCAAAAGAAAGCTTAGCTCATTTATTACCCTTGTTGCAAGAAAAATCACATCCAGATTGGCATCAAGAATTTAAAGATTTATATGCGATTGAATATGAGAAAGTAATCAAAAACGATTTGCATCCAACCAAAGAAGGATTGACCATGGGTGAAGTCTTAAAGGAAATCAATATTCAAAGTAAAGGAGAAGCAGCAATTGTGACTGATGTGGGTCAACATCAAATGATCGCTTGTCGATATGCAGAATTTAATCAGACTAAAAGTAATATTACTTCTGGTGGTTTAGGAACGATGGGTTTTGGTTTACCAGCTGCAATTGGAGCAAAAATGGCAGCTCCAGAACGTGAAGTTGTTTCCATCTCAGGTGATGGTGGTTATCAAATGACCATCCAAGAATTAGGAACCATATTTCAGCAAAAAGCTGCTGTAAAAGTGGTGGTTTTAAATAACGATTTTTTAGGAATGGTTCGTCAATGGCAACAGTTGTTTTTCGATAAGCGTTACGCATCCACAGAAATGGTGAACCCAGATTTTGTAGCGATTGCTAAAGGGTATTATTTAAATGCAAGAAAAGTTACCAAAAGAGAAGATTTAAAAGAAGCCGTAGCAGAAATGATGGCTAGTAAAGAAGCCTATTTTTTAGAAGTTTGTGTTGAGAAAGAAGGAAATGTATTTCCGATGATTCCAACAGGAGCCTCTGTTTCAGATATAAGATTAGAATAGGATGTAAGCATTTTTTAAAAATGTCACTTCGAGTGATTTTTAGAAGAATGAAAAAAATAGTATCGAGAAGCCTCAGCTAAAGAACTTAAAAATGAGTACAGAAGAAAAACAATTATATACAGTATCTATCTACACTGAAAATAACATCGGTTTATTGAATCGTATTTCAGCTATTTTTCAAAGAAGACATATTAATATTGAAAGTATTAATTCGTCAGTTTCTGAAATAGAAGGTGTTTCTCGATTTACTATCGTAGTAAATTTGGAGGAAAAGCAAATGAAAAAAGTAATCGGTCAGATTGAAAAACAAGTAGAGGTGATTAAAGCCTATTATCATACAGATGATGAAACCATTTATCAAGAGTCTTGTATGTTTAAAGTGCTATCCGATTTATTGTTTGAAGAGCGACAAATTCAAAACATTATTAAAGAAAGTAATGCAAGAATTGTGACCGTCAATAAAGAGTTTTTTGTGATTGAAAAATCAGGAAGAAAAGAAGAAATCGAATTATTATACAGAGAATTAAAGCCTTTTGGAATTTTACAATTTACTCGTTCTGGAAGAATATCTGTATCAAAACAACCAATGAAAATATCAGAAATGCTAGAAGCATTTAATCAATAAAAAAAGAAACATGGCAAATTATTTTAACACCCTATCATTAAGAAATCAATTAGAACAATTAGGAAAATGTAGGTTTATGGATGCTTCAGAATTTGAAGACGGAGTACATGCATTAAAAGGAAAGAAAATTGTAATTGTAGGGTGTGGAGCTCAAGGATTAAATCAAGGTTTAAACATGCGAGATTCTGGATTAGACATCTCTTATACCTTACGTGAAGTCGCAATTAAAGAACAAAGAGATTCTTATAAAAATGCAACCAGTAATGGTTTTAAAGTAGGTACTTATACCGAATTAATTCCAACAGCAGATTTGGTATTAAACTTAACTCCAGACAAACAACATACCAATGTGGTAAAATCAGTGATGCCTTTAATGAAAAAAGACGCAACATTATCGTATTCTCACGGATTCAATATCGTTGAAGAAGGAATGAAGATTCGTGAAGATTTAACAGTCATCATGGTGGCTCCTAAATGTCCGGGAACTGAAGTTAGGGAAGAATACAAACGTGGTTTTGGAGTGCCAACTTTAATTGCTGTACATCCAGAAAATGACCCTCAGAACAAAGGTTGGGCGCAAGCAAAAGCATATGCTGCTGCTACTGGTGGAGATAGAGCAGGCGTATTAGCTTCTTCTTTTGTTGCAGAGGTAAAGTCAGATTTAATGGGAGAGCAAACCATTTTATGTGGCGTTTTACAAACAGGGTCTATTCTATCATTTAATAAAATGATTGAAAAAGGTGTTGATGCCAATTATGCAGCAAAATTGATTCAATATGGATGGGAAACCATCACAGAAGCTTTAAAGCATGGAGGAATTACCAATATGATGGATCGTTTGTCAAATCCAGCTAAAATAAAAGCGTATGACTTATCAGAAGAGTTAAAAGACATCATGAAACCCTTGTTTGAAAAACATATGGACGATATTATTTCTGGTCATTTTTCAACAACCATGATGGAAGATTGGGCAAATGATGATGTAAATTTATTAACGTGGAGAGCTGCTACGGGTGAAACTAATTTTGAGAAAACGCCATTAACCAAAGATGAAATTTCTGAACAAGAGTATTTTGATCATGGTGTATTAATGGTTGCTTTTGTAAAAGCAGGAGTAGAGTTAGCTTTTGAAACCATGGTAAGTGCAGGGATTATTGAAGATTCTGCGTATTATGAATCGCTACATGAATTACCATTGATTGCGAATACCATCGCTAGAAAGAAATTATTTGAAATGAATCGAGTGATTTCTGATACGGCAGAATATGGATGTTATCTTTTTGATCATGCCTGTAAACCCTTATTAACCGACTTTATGAAATCTGTAGAAACTGATATCATCGGAACCTCTTTTTCAACGGTAAATGATGTTGATAATGTGGAGCTGATAAAAGTAAACGATGCTATAAGAAATCACCCAATAGAAGCTGTTGGAAAAAGATTGCGTGGTGCAATGACTGCAATGAAAGTCATTAAAACGACTACAGAAGAAACGACAGTTTTAGCATAAACCTCCATGAATACTGAAGTCACATATAAACCAACTATTGAAGCAGTTAATGAAGCTGCAAACAATTTACGAGAGGTAGTTTTAAAAACTCCTTTGGTAAAAAACGATCAGTATTCTAAAGAGTTTCAAAGCACAATTTTATTTAAACGAGAAGATTTACAGCAAGTTAGATCGTATAAAATTAGAGGTTCGTTTAATAAGATATCATCATTAACAAGTGAACAAAGAAAAAAAGGAATAGTTTGCGCAAGTGCTGGAAATCATGCACAAGGAGTAGCACTCTCTTGCAAATTGTTGAAAATTCATGGAATGATTTATATGCCTTCACCAACACCAAAACAAAAAATTAATCAAGTTAAAATGTTTGGCGAAGAATATGTAGAAGTTGTTTTAATCGGAGATTCTTTTGACGATGCGCAATATGCCGCAAAATTAGAAAGTGAACGCTTACAAAAAACCTTTATTCATCCTTTTGATGATGAAAAAATCATCGAAGGTCAGGCTACAGTTGGTTTAGAAATTTTAGAACAAGCTAAAGAACCTATCGATTATATATTTGTGCCTGTGGGTGGAGGTGGATTATCTTCAGGATTATCATCTTATATCAAACAAATTTCACCCAACACAAAAATAATTGGAGTAGAGCCTGATGGAGCACCTTCCATGTCGACCTCTATTAAAAAAGGAAAAAACACTTCCATAGAAAATATTGATAATTTTGTAGATGGAGCCGCTGTAAAACGGGTAGGGAATCTAAACTTTGCATTGTGTAAAGAAAATTTACATGATATGATTACAGTTCCAGAAGGAAAAGTATGTCAGATTATTTTAGACTTATACAACAAAGAAGCTACGGTAATTGAACCTGCCGGAGCACTAAGTATTGCCGCTTTAGATATGTATAAAGATGAGATAAAAGGTAAAAATGTTGTCTGTGTGATTAGCGGAAGTAATAATGATATTACCAGAACTGCAGAGATTAAAGAGCGTGCCTTATTGTATGCAAACATCAAACATTATTTTATCATAAAGTTTCCTCAGAGAGCCGGCGCATTGCGAGAATTTGTTGCCGATATTTTAGGTCCAGATGATGATATCACTCATTTTGAATACACAAAAAAATCAAGTAGAAATAACGGAGCTGCCGTTGTTGGCTTAGAATTAAAGTCGTCAAAAGACTTAGAACCTTTAATTGCTAGAATGAAACGCCACAATTTTTACGGAGACTATTTAAATGATAAACCTGATTTATTTCAGTTTTTAGTATAGAGATTCGTAAATTAGCCAGTAAAATTTAACAAGATGTCTTTAGATAAAACTTCTCTGGAAATTCCAGAATCATATAGAATCAACAATATATTAGAACAGAATACTTATTTAGTTAATGGTCAGTTAAAACCTTGGTCAGGAGAAACAGCTAATGTATATGCTACGATATCATCAACAGATTCCTATAAACCAACCTTATTAGGAAGCATCCCGCAGTTAGGTGAGGATGAAGCGCTAGAAACTTTAGATGCAGCCTGTAAGGCTTTTGATAAAGGAAAAGGTTTGTGGCCAACTATGAAAGTTGCCGATCGTATCGCTTGTATGGAAAAGTTTGTTGAACAGATGAAAACAAAACGAGAAGAAGTTGTAAAACTTCTAATGTGGGAAATCGGAAAAACCTTACCAGATTCTGAAAAAGAATTTGATAGAACCATTGATTATATCTACGATACCATCCAAGATTACAAACAAATGGATAGAGATAGTGCCAAGTTCGAAAAAAGCGCTGGTTTTTATGCACATATTAGAAGAGGTCCGTTAGGTGTTGTTTTGTGTTTAGGACCTTATAACTATCCATTAAATGAAGCTTTTTGTTTGTTGATTCCCGCTTTAATTATGGGAAATACGGCTATTTTTAAACCAGCCAAGTTTGGAGTTTTGTTAATGTCGCCATTATTAGAAGCTTTTAGAGATAGTTTTCCAAAAGGAGTCGTAAACATTGTGTATGGTAGGGGTAGAGCTTTAGCATCGCCAATAATGCAATCTGGAAAAATAGATGTACTCGCATTAATTGGACACAGTTCTTCTGCAAAAGCATTACAAGCACAGCACCCAAAAAGTAACAGATTGCGTTTAGTATTAGGCTTGGAAGCAAAAAATCCAGCCATTGTTTTACCCGATGCCGATTTAGATTTGGCAGTTGAAGAATGTATCGCAGGTTCATTATCATTTAATGGTCAACGTTGTACAGCTCTCAAGGTATTGTATATACATGAAGCGATTGTAGAAGAATTTAATAAACGTTTTTCTGCAAAAGTTGATGCTTTAAAATTTGGGAATCCTTGGGAAGCTGGTGCAAAATTAACACCACTTCCAGAACCAGATAAACCAATCTATATACAAGAATTAATTGATGATGCAACTGCAAAAGGCGCAACAATCCTTAATGCAAAAGGAGGTGAAACAACGGATAATTATATTTTTCCAGCGGTTTTATATCCTGTAAATAAAGACATGCGCGTTTTTCATGAAGAGCAATTTGGACCAGTAGTGCCTATTGTTTCTTTTAAAGATATTGATGAACCTCTAGATGATATTGCTGATTCTAATTATGGACAACAAGTAAGTTTGTTTGGAAAAAACGTTGCGACCTTATCACCTTTAATCGATAGTTTGGTAAACCTTGTTTGTAGAGTAAACTTAAACAGTTCTTGTCAACGTGGTCCAGATGTGTATCCATTTACTGGAAGAAAAGATTCTGCAGTAAGTACACTAAGTGTGCACGATGCCCTGCGCTCGTTCTCTATTAGAACTTTTGTAGCTTCAAAAGATAATGCCTATAACAATGCAATTTTAGAAGAGTTGTTAGAAAAAAAATCGTCTAATTTTATTAGTACGGATTATATTTTATAAGAAGGTTTTAAAACGAATGCCTTGTATTATCCCGTTTTTTTATATGGGATAACAATACTTTTTGTTGAGATAAAACCAACTGTGATTCATTATGATAAACCGCTAACCAATGATAAAATTTTTCAGAAAAATTAGGCAAAAAATGCTGACTGAAAACAAATTCAGTAAATATCTGCTATATGCCATTGGAGAAATTATTCTTGTGGTAATTCGAATTTTAATTGCACTAGGAATTAATAATTGGAATAATAATCGTTTGGTCGATTTTCAAAAAACAAATTTCTTAAAAAATATAAAAGAAGATTTAATTTCAGACACACTTGCATTTGAAAAAAGTATTAAACTTTATGAAGAATTAATTACTAAAAAGAAAAAGTTAATATCGCTGTCTAAATATAGTACTATTAGTTCAGATAGTCTTAGTTATATCTTTTTCAGCAAGTATTCTAATTATGATATTAATGTTAAACTTTTACAAAGGTCACGAATTTAGGAATATCTGAACTTTCTAAAAATGATAGTCTTTCAAGTAAGATATATAAATACTTTACTAGTGAGTTAAAATCTTTCAAGACTTATATTAATTAGGAAATTGAAGAAACAACTAATGACGATAACTACTGGGTCTCTCAAAACGAATTTGAATTTGAAAGTCAGTTCCCAAAGTTTCGAGATTCGTTTACGAATCGCCAAAAATTAATAAAACTAATAATTGAACCTAGAGGACGCAACCAAATATTGAATGATTACTTCAGAAAAAACCGTATTTTAGATAAATATCAGAAAATTAAAAAAATTGCTTCAGATTTAATTATAGAAATTCAAATTGATTTAAATAATAGATAGTAAACTTAAGCCGTGTATAATTAGTTGCTTTGGCAAGTGTTTATTCGGAAAATTCCTTCGGAATTTTCTCGCGTTCATTTTTGTTTACTTAATTACTTGCTTAACCACGCAACTAACCATGCCCAATAACAACATTTTATATCTTTATATCCACAGTAGTTCTTTAAGAGATAAAGAAATTGACTAAAGACTTAGTTTATACATATGATAATTCTATTTAAAAGATTACTTATTAAATCAGTTAAGGACATCTTTTTGATAGTTATACTATTCTCAATAACTACATGTTTAGACATGTTTAGGGTAGAAAGAAAATAAAATTGAGACCATGGTATCTAAAATAAAAAGAGAAGTAAATCCAGCATTTGTTTATTCTTATGAAAAAACAAAGTTTGTTCCTGAAGAAGGTAAAACACTACTTATTATGGGGCAAACGGTAGAAAGTATCAATGAATATATGGATAGTTTTCCTAACCAAGAAATTCCTGGTGGTTGGTCAGATTATTGGGGAGTACCCGAGTTTAAAGGGATTAAAGAATCTCATAAAACCGATTCTGGAGATAGACAAAATCATCAAATGTTAATTGATCGCTTTCCTAATACTGTGATGCATAGTGCTATGTGGATGGTAGGTAAGTGGGATGTAGCAAAAAAAGCGGGAAAAGGAGACTATGATAAGGTTTTTAAAAAATATGCAGCTTGGGCAAAATCTATTGATCGACCGATTTACCTGAGAATTGGTTACGAATTTGATGGACATCATAACGAACTAGAACCCGAAGAATATGTAAAAGCCTACAAGCACATTGTAGATCTTTTACGAAAAAAAGGGGCAAATAATATTGCATTTGTTTGGCACTCTTATGCCTCTGAACCCTACAAAAACTACAAACTATCTGATTGGTATCCTGGAGATGATTATGTAGATTGGATAGGTATTTCAGTTTTTGGCCATGCATACGATAATTCTGATTTTGGTATTCATTGTGATAATGTCCTGCAATTTGCCAAACTAAAGAAAAAACCTGTAATGATTGCAGAATCTAACCCAGTCAAGGGTATTTATAAAGATAATATTGATGCTTGGGATCAGTGGTTTGTTAATTTTTTCACCTTCATTTATAATAAGAATATCAAAGCCGTTAGTTTTATAAACCAAGATTGGAAAACACTCTCTATTCAAGGAATAGAAGAATGGAAAGATGCTCGTCTCTACAATAATGAGCAAATTTCTAAAGCATGGTTCATGGAGACTAACAAAGATCGATACTTGAAACAATCAACCGAGTTATTTGAGCAATTAGGATATGATAAAAATGAGAAATAAATAATTAGTTCATTATTCTACTTTATAGAATTCTAAATAACATCCCCTTGAAAATAAATTATCTATAATTATAAACATCGATTTTATGGATAATCATAAATCTTGTAAAAAATGATTTAGGAATGATGGTCGTTTCAAATTAATTTTTACATTTACAGCATGATTTTACAACAAATTAAAATAGTTATTGCAATTCCCGCACGCCGTCGCCGCTAATTACTTAAAGCCGCAACGAGTTATTACTATTTTAAATAAAATCAAATTGAACACAACATCTCACATAACATCTACTAAAACCCAAGTTATTTCTCAAAATAACTTATTAAGCGAACGTCGCATTTATCTGCGTCACCCGTAAGGGTATATTCTAATTTGAACTTAGGTGAGTCCGGTTCTATATTCAAGTATTAATTTAAGTTTATAACCAAAAAAAGTCAAGATAATGGAAGTCATTATTGCTGATAAATCACATATCATTTATGCAGATATTATCTGTAACACTATTGCAGATTCTGCCAACGTACGAGGAACAGGAATCGCTAAAAGAACACCAGAATACATTATCCAAAGAATGGAAAATGGAAATGCAGTGATTGCTTTAGATGGCGGAATGTTTGTAGGGTTCTGTTATATAGAAAAATGGGATCATGGAAAATTTGTAGCCAATTCAGGATTGATTGTTCATTCAGATTATAGGGGAAAAGGTGTCGCGAAATTAATAAAGAAGAAAATTTTTGAACACTCCAGAACCAAGTTTCCAGAAGCAAAAGTATTTAGCATCACTACCGGCTTACCTGTGATGAAAATAAACAGTGATTTGGGGTATAAACCTGTGACATTTTCTGAATTAACAAAAGATCAATCTTTTTGGAAAGGTTGTCAAACTTGCAAAAATTACGATGTCTTGCAAAGAACTTCACAGAGTATGTGTTTGTGCACAGGAATGTTATATGATCCAAACGTAAAACTGGAAACGAAAAAAGTAAAAGAAAATGTTTTTAAAAGATTAAAAAGTATCAAACAAACTCTTTTTTTAAAGAATAATAAAAAATAAGATGATGAAAAAATTAGTATTGGCATATAGTGGCGGATTAGATACATCGTATTGCGCAGTTCATTTCTCAAAAGATTTAAACTACGAAGTTCATGCGGTTAGTGTAAATACCGGTGGATTTACACAAACTGAAATTAATAGTATTGAAGAAAAAGCCTATGCAATGGGTGTCACAGCTTATAAAAATATCAATGCGATTGAAACCTATTATCAAAAGGTAGTCAAGTTTTTAATTTATGGAAATGTCTTAAAAAATAATACCTATCCTTTATCTGTCAGTGCAGAAAGAATCATTCAAGCTATTGAAATTATTGAATACGCCAAAAAAATCGGAGCAGATTATATTGCACATGGAAGCACAGGTGCGGGAAATGATCAAGTAAGATTCGATTTAATTTTTCAAACCCTAGCACCAGAAATTGAAATTATCACACCGATAAGAGATCAGCAATTAACGAGACAGCAAGAAATAGATTATCTGCAATCTAAAGGAATTGAAATGTCTTGGGCAAAAGCAAAGTACTCTATCAACAAAGGCTTGTGGGGAACCAGTGTTGGAGGTGAAGAAACGCTGACTTCAAAGAACCCATTACCTGAAGAAGCCTATCCTTCTCAATTACAAAAAGAAGGAAGTGAAAAAATAAAACTAACCTTTTCTGTAGGTGAACTGATGGCGATTAATGATGAAGAAGGTTTACCGCAAGACACTATAGAAACTTTAAATAATCTAGCATCTCAATTTGCTATTGGAAGAGATATTCATGTTGGAGATACCATTGTAGGAATTAAAGGAAGAGTTGGTTTTGAAGCTGCTGCTTCAAGTATCATCATTAAAGCACATCATTTGTTAGAAAAACATACACTTACCAAATGGCAATTACAACACAAGGATTATTTAGCCAATTGGTATGGAACTCATTTGCATGAAGGATTGTTTTTAGATCCTGTGATGAGAAACCTTGAAGCATTTATAGAGAGTAGTCAAGCAAAAGTATCTGGTGATGTTTTTATCACTTTAAAACCTTATCATTTTACAGTAGATGGAATTACATCGAATCACGATTTAATGAACGCCGATTTTGGAAGTTATGGTGAAGAAAATAAAAGCTGGACAGCTGAAGAGGCAAAAGGATTTATCAAAATCTATGCGAATCAGAGTAAAATTTATCAAAACGTAAACGCAAAATGATAGAAGCTGGAATCATAGGAGGAGCAGGGTATACTGCAGGAGAACTAATTAGAATTTTACTAAATCATAAAGAGGTAAATATTAATTTTATTTACAGTACTTCCAATGCAGGAAATAATGTCAGTAACATTCATCAAGATTTAGTAGGAGAAACTGAGTTGGTATTTACGAATAAAATTAACCCTGAAATAGAGGTGTTGTTTTTGTGTTTAGGTCATGGAAATTCTAAAGTATTTTTAGAAGAATATTCGTTTTTTTTAAAGACAAAAATTATTGATTTAAGCAATGATTTTAGACTAAAAGAAGATGTGTATTTTGAAGGAAGAGAATTCATTTATGGATTGCCAGAACTTCAAAAAGAGAAAATAAAAAAAGCAAAAAGTATCGCTAATCCAGGTTGTTTTGCAACAGCACTCCAGTTAGCGATTTTGCCCTTAGCTGCTCATGATTTATTGAAAAACGATGTACATGTTAATGCAGTCACTGGTGCAACAGGAGCAGGAACGTCTTTATCAAAAACTACCCATTTTACTTGGAGAGATAATAACTTTTCATATTATAAACCTTTTACACATCAACATTTAGGAGAGATTCATCAATCTGTCAAACAATTGCAACAAAGTTTTGCATCTGACATAAATTTTATGCCCAATAGAGGTAATTTTTCTAGAGGAATCTTTGCAACAATGTATACAGAGTTTGCTGGAAGTTTAGAATCAGCTGTAACGCTTTATGAAGAATTCTATAAAGATTCAGTTTTTACGTTTGTTTCAGATCAAGAATTACATTTAAAACAAGTGGTAAACACCAATAAGTGTTTAATTCACTTACATAAACACCATGATAAATTACTGATTACGAGTTGTATTGATAATTTATTAAAAGGAGCTTCTGGGCAAGCAGTTCAAAATATGAATTTAATGTTTGGGTTTGAAGAAACAGAAGGATTGAAATTAAAAGCAACATATTTTTGATTTCGATAAGCCCAATCAACGTTTACGGACACTGAGGCTCTCGAAGTGTCGAAACTATTAAAATTAATATTATGAAAATAGCCATCATAGGAACTGGAAATTTAGGATGCTCAATTGCAAAAGGATTGATAAACGCCAATGCAATTACATCTTTATACTTAACAAAGAGAAATTTAGATTCAATAAAAGAGTTTGAAGGATATCAAAATGTAATACTGACAACCGATAATAAGACAGCTGTACAAAATTCAGATATTCTCATTTTTGCTTTACAGCCCTCACATTTAGAAGCTATTTTAGACGGCATTAAAGGTTTGTTAACTGATAAACATGTCTTAATTTCTACGATTACAGGTTTCTCAGTTTTTAAAATTGAAAGTATCGTTGGTGAAAATCAGTATGTTATTAGAGCGATGCCTAATACGGCAATTGCAGTTGGAAAATCAATGACATGTATTTGTAGTAATGAAAAAGGGAATGAAAGAATTAAAATAGCCGAAGCCATTTTTAATAGACTTGGAACTTCTATTATAATTCCAGAAAATCAAATGCAGGCGGCAACAGTTGTTTGTGCAAGTGGCATTGCTTTTTGGATGCGATTAATGAGAGCTACAACTCAGGCTGCTATTCAATTAGGTTTTGATGTTCACGAAGCTCAAAAATTAGCGATGTACACAAGTGAAGGAGCGGCAAATCTATTAATTACAACTGGAAATCACCCGGAACAAGAAATTGACAAAGTAACCACCCCCAAAGGTTGTACTATTGAAGGACTCAATGAAATGGAGCACAAAGGATTGAGTTCTTCTTTAATACAAGGAATGGTGGCTTCCTTTAATAAAATTAACAGTATTAAAACAGATCAGTTATGAGTTTATTTAATGTGTATCCATTATTTGATATAACTCCTGTAAGAGCAAAGGATGTCTATGTATATGATGAAAATGATGTAGAATACCTAGATTTATATGGCGGTCATGCTGTAATTTCTATAGGTCATTCACATCCAAAATATGTGTATAATATTGCCAATCAATTGAATAAAATTGGTTTTTATAGCAATTCCATTCAAAATCCTTTACAAGAAACATTAGCTTCTGAATTAGAAGCTGCTTCGGGTTGTTTAGATTATCAATTGTTCTTGTGTAACTCTGGTGCAGAGGCAAACGAAAACGCGATTAAACTTGCTTCTTTTCATACTAATAAAAAGAAAGTAATAGCTTTTAAAAATAGCTTTCACGGAAGAACGTCTGCAGCTGTTGCAGTGACAGATAATTCAAAAATAATAGCTCCTGTAAATGCACAGCAAGAAGTGGAGTTGTTTCAATTAGGAGATTTAGTTGGGGTGGAATTAGCTTTAAAAAAGAATGATGTATGTGCTGTTATTATAGAAAGTATACAAGGAGTTGGAGGCTTAGATGAGAGTACAACTGACTTTTACAAAGGTCTAGATCTCATTTGTAAAAGACATGAGGTCGTTTTAATCGCTGATGAAGTGCAATCTGGATTTGGAAGAACGGGTGATTTTTTCGCATTTCAAAAACATGGTATTAAACCTAATATTATATCAATGGCAAAAGGAATGGGAAATGGTTTTCCTGTAGGTGGAATTTTAATTCATCCCAATATCAAAGCTTCATACGGGCTATTAGGGACTACTTTTGGAGGAAATCATTTGGCTTGTGTTGCCTCATTAACAGTGCTAGAAGTATTAAAAAAAGAGAAATTACAACAAAATGTAAAAGAAATTTCGAATTATTTTACCAAGAGAGCAAAGGTATTGCCAAAAGTAAAAGCTATTAAAGGAAGAGGGTTAATGCTAGGATTGGAGTTTGATTTTCCTATTGCAGATTTAAGAAAGGAATTAATTTTTAAGCATAAAATATTTACAGGAAGCGCTAAAAATCCTAACATATTAAGAATTTTACCACCGTTAACGATTCAAAAAGAACATATTGATCAATTTATAAATGCTTTAAAAATCGAGTTGTCATGAAGAACTATGTAAGTATTTACGATATCGAAAATATTGAACAAACAGTTCAAGAAGCTATCGAGTTGAAAAAGAATCCTTTTCAATTTGAAAAGTTAGGAAATCACAAAACCTTAGTGATGCTCCTCTTTAATGCTAGCTTAAGAACTAGGTTAAGTACTGAGAAAGCAGCTAAAAACCTTGGGATGGAGGTGATGATTTTAAATGTAAATGATACTTGGAATTTAGAATATGAAGATGCAACAGTGATGGATTTAGATACTGCAGAGCATATTAAAGAAGCTGCTCAAGTTATTTCTCAATACGCAGACGTTATTGCAGTAAGAGCATTTCCATCGCTTATAGATAAAGAAAAAGACGAATCGGAATACGTCATAAAAAACTTTGTAAAATATGCTACGGTTCCTATTGTAAATATGGAAAGTGCTACTGCTCATCCTTTACAGGCATTGGCTGATGCAATTACAATTGAAGAATTAAAAAGAACAACAAAACCAAAAGTTGTGCTTTCTTGGGCACCACATCCAAAAGCTTTACCACAAGCAGTTGCGAACTCTTTTGTTAGTATGATGAAAGAATTGGATGTAGAGTTCTTAATAACACATCCAAAAGGGTATGAATTGAATCCAGAAATAACTAAAGATATTACTATAAACTACAATCAAGACGAAGCTTTAATGAATGCAGATTTTGTGTACACCAAGAATTGGAGTAGTTATCATGATTACGGAAAAGTGTTAACTACAGATGCTAATTGGATGTTGACAAAAGAGAAAATTGGAAATGCAAATTTTATGCATTGTTTGCCAGTAAGAAGAAATGTAGTAGTTGAAGATGCTGTTTTAGATAGTGAAAATTCTGTGGTCATTCAACAAGCAAATAATAGAACTTTTGCCGCTCAAGTAGTTTTAAAAAATATATTAAAAACCTTACAATGGAAACACTAAAAGTTGTAAAAATTGGTGGAAATATCATTGATAATGATGCAGAATTAACATCGTTTTTAAAAGAATTTGCGTCTTTAAATGGACCTAAAATTTTAGTGCATGGTGGTGGAAAATTAGCTACCGAATTATCAAATAAAATGAATGTTCCTGTAAAAATGATCGATGGAAGGAGAGTCACTGATGCTGAAACATTGGAGATTATAACGATGGTTTATGCGGGGAAAATTAATAAGAATATCGTGGCGAAATTACAAAGTTTTGGATGTAATTCAGTTGGATTTTCTGGTGCGGATGGAAATACAATTATTGCAAAAAAGAGACCTGTTTCAACTGTTGATTACGGTTTTGTTGGAGATGTAGTAAAGGTTAATATAATGGTATCTAAATTACTATTAAACAATAATATAACAAATATATTTTCTGCAATATCTCATGATCAAAAAGGACAGCTATTAAATACCAATGCAGATACCATTGCATCAGAATTAGCGATTGCTTTTTCTAAATTTTATAAAGTGGAATTGTATTACTGTTTTGAAAAAAATGGTGTCTTAGAAAGTATCGATGACAATGATTCAGTAATTGAACAGATCAATCAAGAAACATATCAAAAATTAAAGAAGTCAGGAATCATAAATAAAGGGATGATTCCAAAATTAGACAACTGTTTTTATGCTTTAGAAAAGAACGTTTCTAAAGTATGTATAGGAAAATCAAATATGTTGTTTGATCAACAATCTAGTTACACAACAATTCAGAACTAATGAGCATAGAAAAATTAACAATTGATGCTATTGCATTGCTGAAAAATTTAATAGAAACACCATCGTTTTCTTCTGAAGAAAATGAAACTGCTTTGTTGATAGAAGATTGGTTTCAAAAATATCAAATTGACTATCATAGAACTCAAAATAATGTCTGGGCAATCAATCAAGAATTTGATGAAAGCAAACCAACATTATTATTGAATTCGCATCATGATACCGTAAAACCAAATAATGGCTATACAAAAGATCCTTTTAAAGCAATTATAGAAGATGGAAAATTGTTTGGTTTGGGAAGTAACGATGCTGGTGGTTGTTTAGTTTCATTGATAGCAACATTTACATATTTCTACAATCATAAAGATTTAAAATACAATTTAATAATAGTTGCTTCAGCGGAAGAGGAAAGTAGCGGACAAAACGGATTGAATAGCATGTTGTCTATCATTCCAAAAATAGATGTTGCTATTGTCGGAGAACCTACCTTAATGCATTTAGCAGTGGCAGAAAAAGGCTTGGTAGTATTTGATGCAAAAGTTAAAGGAACCCCCGGTCATGCTGCTCATCCTAATAATGACAATGCTATTTACAATACGATTGCTGTCTTAGATTGGTTTCAGAAGTATCAATTTAAAAAGACTTCAGAAAGTTTAGGGGATGTAAAAATGACCATCACTCAAATTAATGCAGGAAAACAACACAATGCTATTCCTTCCGAAGTAGATTTAGTTGTCGATGTTCGTGTAAATGACCAATATAGTAATCAAGAAATTACAGCTATTTTGCAAAAAGAATGTCCATGTAGCTCCATAATACCCAGAAGTTTACGATTAAATTCATCTTCAATTCCCATTGAACACGAATTAGTACAAGCAGGCATTGCATTAGGAAGAGAAACTTATGGATCACCAACATTATCAGATCAATCGGTATTATCTTGTCCGTCTTTAAAATTAGGACCAGGTGATAGTACACGATCTCACACAGCAGATGAGTTTATTTATATTCAAGAAATTGAAGAAGGAATAGATTTGTATATCAAGTTATTAGAAAAAATAGTATAAAAATAAAGCATATGAAACTTTGGGATAAAGACATAAAAATAGATCAACAAATAGAACAATTTACAGTTGGTAACGATAGAGAAATCGATATGCATATTGCGAAATACGATGTGCAAGCGTCTATAGCACATGCTAAAATGTTAGCTTCTATCGAAATTATTACAGTGGAAGAGTTACAGCAATTAGAAGAGGGATTATCAATTTTACAGAAACAAATTCAAGATGAAACCTTTGTTATTGATGCTCAATTTGAAGATGTCCACTCTAAAATTGAATTTGAACTCACAAAAAAGTACGGAGAAGTTGGTAAGAAGATTCATACTGCAAGATCTAGAAACGATCAAGTTCTGGTGGCTTTGCATTTGTATTACAAAGAAAATTTGACTCAAATTAAAGAACTTACAGCTACTTTTTTCAATACATTATTACTATTAGCCGAAACTCATAAAAGTTCTTTAATACCAGGTTATACGCATTTACAAGTTGCTATGCCATCATCCTTTGGAGTCTGGTTTTCTGCCTATGCAGAAGTTCTTATTGATGATGTTTATTTATTAAATGCAGCTTTGCAAACTGTGGATCAAAACCCCCTGGGTTCAGCAGCAGGATATGGTAGTTCTTTTCCAATTGATAGAGAATTAACAACCAAAGAACTAGGGTTTGCAACTCTAAAATACAATGTAGTTGCTGCACAAATGAGTAGAGGAAAAAATGAAAGAACTATTACCGCTTCTATAGGAAGCTTAGCAAATACACTCGCTAGATTTTCGATGGATATTTGCTTGTATATGAGTCAGAATTTCGATTTTATTTCATTTCCAGATGAATTAACAACCGGAAGTAGTATTATGCCACACAAAAAGAACCCCGACGTTTTCGAACTGATTAGAGGAAAATCAAACAAAATTCAGGCATTACAATCAGAAATGATTTTAATCACCAACAATTTACCTAGTGGATATCATAGAGATTTTCAATTATTAAAAGAAAACATGATTGCTGCGATGGAAGAAATGAAAAGTATCCTTACCATTTTTAATTATACAATTCAGCAAATACAAGTGAAAGAAATTGATATGCATGATGATAAATACCAATATTTATTTACCGTGGATGCTATTAATAATTTGGTTGTAGATGGTATGTCATTCAGAGAAGCATATCAACAAATAGGAGCAAGCGTAGAAGATGGAACCTATAAAGCTGATACTTCAAAAAAATATTCTCATATTGGAAGCATTCATAATTTGTGTCTAGATGACATTAGAAATAAGTTTCCTAAGTAGAAATTAGTAATTAGTTTTTTCTTCTATAATGTTAATTTTTTTGAATGTAGTATTGAAATCAATTATCTTAGGCATCAAATAAATTAAAATCAAATTATTAATGAAAAAATACTCACTATTTATTCCAGCTTTATTTGTTGTAATGCTGATTTTTGCTCAAGAAAAAGTTGATACTGTTGCCGTAAATAAAATTCGCGCAGAAGGACTTGAGAATTCTAAAGTAGAAGAAATTGCTTTTCAATTGATTGATAAAGCCGGTTCACGTTTAACCAATTCTAAAGGATATGTACGAGCCGCAAACTATGCTGTAAAACAGCTAACCGATTGGGGATTGACTAATTCTAAAACAGAATCTTGGGGTGAATTTGGCCGTGGATGGGAAATTGAGAAGAGTTATGTAGCCATGACCAAGCCTTACTATATGTCGTTTGTGGCAGTTCCGAAAGCATGGACAGAAAGTACCAATGGAGAAATTTCTGGTAAAGTGATGTTTTTAGATATTAAAACTGAAGAAGATTTTACTAAATACAAAGGAAAACTAAAAGGTGCTATCGTAGCAATTAAACCGACCAGAGGAAGTCAGCCAACATTTGAAGCTGATGCTTTACGTTATACTGAAGAAGAATTAGATGCGATGTCTAAACCAAGTAAAAGGTCTAGAAGAAGTTGGAGTCCAGAGCAACTTGCTGCTTTTAGAGCTAAAAGAGCTTTGAGAGGAAAAATCAAAACCTTTTTAAAAGAAGAAGGGATTTCTTTAATCATTAATGGAGTAAGTGGAAGACATGGAACTTTATTCACCAGTAGTCCCAGAGAATGGAGAAAAGATACTCCAGTAGGTATTGCAGAACTTGAAATGATGCCAGAGCATGTTAACTTAATGGCTCGCTTATTTGAAAATGGAGTAGAAGTGGAAATAGAAGCAGAAGTAAAAACCTCTTTTAGAACGGATGATTTAAATGGATACAATGTGATTGCAGAAATAGAAGGAAGCGATCCAACCTTCAAATCTGAAGTTGTGATGTTAGGTGGACATTTAGATTCATGGCATGGAGCAACAGGAGCAACTGATAACGCTGCAGGATGTATTGTAATGATGGAAGCGGTTCGTATTTTAAAAGCAGCTGGTTTACAACCAAAACGTACTGTTCGTATTGCCTTATGGGGTGGTGAAGAGCAAGGAATTCATGGTTCTAAAAACTATGTGAAAAATACTTTTGGAAGTAAAGACGATGGATATACCAAAGAACAAGAAAAAATTTCTGCATACTATAATATAGATAATGGAACAGGGAGAATTCGTGGAATCTACCAACAAGGAAATGAAGCAGTAGGACCAATTTTTGACGAATGGTTTAAGCCTTTTGATGATATTATTGAAAACAGAACTTTAACCAATAGAAATACAGGAGGAACCGATCATTTAAGTTTTAATAGTGCAGATATTCCAGGATTTCAGTTTATTCAAGATCCCGTAGAATATTGGTCAAGAACGCATCATACTAATGCCGATTTATATGAGCGTTTGGTGATGGATGATTTAAAGCAAATGGCAACGATCATTGCATCTTTTGTGTATCATACAGCACAAAGAAGTGAATTATTACCACGTAAGCCAGAACCAAAAGAAGAAGTGAAAAAATAAGCACTTGTTTTGTAATTTTAAAGATAAACTCCCTTTTTAGAGGGAGTTTGTTATTTTTATAAATAAAACATGAAAAAGCAAATGAAAGCAATCCTTCTATCCAGTTTTTTGGGAGCCATTACCTATTCTGGAGGTATGGCTGGATTTGATTATTATTATGGAGAAGATTTTAGAATTGGGAAATTTATTTTCAATTTTATATTCTTCGCATTTATTATGGGATATATTGCTAAAAGAAGTTTTAAAAAACAAGCAGAAAATTAAAACAATAAATAGATAACATTAAGAGGTTGTTTTTCAGTTGTTTGTGAAGTTTAAAATAAGCAAAATACTTTCCGTCTAATTCAAGTATTAAGAATACATTTGCGCTCAATTTTTATACTACAAAAGATGAAGCGTATCAAAGAATATAAAAAACTTTTTAAGGTTGAAGGAGCTATTGATTTGAAAGAATTAAAAACCACCTATAGAGGTCTTGTAAAAGAATGGCATCCCGATAAGTTTCAAGATGATGATAAAAAGAAAGAAGCAGGAGAGATTAGTTTAAAAATTATTGATGGTTATCATTTTTTAGTAAGTATTGCTCCAGAAACAAAAGCTGCTAATTTAGAAGACTACAAAAAAACCATTACAGAATTTAGAGTAGAGGATTATCATCATAAAAGTATGTTGATGGAAGTTACCTTTACTGACGGTAATACCTACGAATATTTTGGAGTGAATAAAATTTTATTCAACAAATTTGTGAACAGCAAATCGATAAATAATTTCGGGAAAAGAAATATTTTCAACTCATTTCTTTATAGAAAATCTAAGAAAGCGGCAGTAACTGTTTAACCTTAAGTCTTTCTTATAAACAAAAATTGGAGAAAGACGTAAGTGCTTTACCCAATTTTCTCTCAATTAAAATCAAATACAATTAAATAATTGTAGATTGACCTAAGTGAATATTAGAAAAATTCACATTAGTATCACCAGGATTATTGATAAAATCTTCAATAAAGTCACCAACTTTAGTTGTGGTTACCATATCGGTTTTTGTATTTAAATCAGGTGTTGTAATTTCTAGTTTTAAAGATTTATCAACCCCTTTTCTTATCAAAGCTGCTTCGTCAAACAAACCAAAATGATCTAGTAACATAGCGGCAGATAAAATAGAGGCAATCGGATTTGCAATTCCTTTTCCAGTTGCTTGTGGATAAGAACCATGAATAGGTTCAAATAAAGCATATTTTTCTCCTACAGAAGCCGATGCTAATAAACCAATAGATCCACCGATAACACTTGCTTCATCACTAATAATATCTCCAAACATATTTTCCGTAAGAATGACATCAAACTGTTTTGGATTTAAAATCATTTGCATGGCAGCATTGTCTACAAATAAGAAATCTAGTGTTACATCTTTATATTGTTTCGCAATTTCTCCCACAACTTTTCGCCATAATCTTGAGCTTTCAAGAACATTTGCTTTATCAACTAAGGTTACTTTCTTATCTCTATTTTGGGCGGCTTTAAAAGCTAAATGTGCTATTCGTTCAATTTCAAAACGACTATATTTACATAAGTCTGATGCCGTATTTCCGTCTTCACTTGTATGTTTTTCACCAAAGTAAATTCCTCCAGTCAACTCTCTATAAATACTAATATCTGTTCCAGAAATGATTTCTTTCTTTAGTGGAGATTTGTCAATCAAAGTTTCATAAGCTTTTACGGGTCTAATATTAGCAAACAATCCCAATGATTTTCTTAGTTTTAATAAACCTTGTTCTGGTCTTACTTTAGCTGACGGATCATTATCGTACTTAGGATGACCAATAGATCCAAATAAAATGGCATCTGTATTCATGCAAAGATCTAATGTTTCATCTGGTAAAGGATTTCCGGTTTCATCAATTGCTATAGCACCAACTTTTGCTTCTTTAAAAATGAAGGTATGGTCAAATTCCATCGCAATAGCTTTTAGTACTTTAACTGCTTGTTTGGTTACTTCTGGACCAATTCCATCTCCAGGTAATACGGCTATGTTTAATTTCATCGGTTTATATTCGTTTCCGTGAAAACAGAAATCTCTTTTTAGTTAATTAATATTTATAGTCTTTGAGCTTCAAAAGCTTCAATCATTTCTTTTTTGCTTACTAAATAATCGATATCATCATATCCATTAATCATACAAGTTTTTTTATAAGGATCGATATCAAAACCTTCTGAAATTTCTAATTTTTTTATTGAAATTTTTTGATTTTCTAAATCTACTTCAATTTCTGTAGCTGGATTTTCTTGAACAGTTTTCATCAAAACACTCAAAAATTTTGGAGAAACTTGCAAAGGCAACAACCCATTGTTCAAAGCATTTCCTTTAAAGATGTCTGCAAAAAAACTAGAGACAATTACTTTAAATCCATATCCTACCAAAGCCCAAGCAGCGTGTTCTCTACTAGAACCACAACCAAAGTTATCGCCTGCAATTAAAATACTTCCAGTATATATTGGGTTATTTAAAGAAAAATCTGTGTTGATTACACCATTTTTATCAAATCGCCAATCTCTAAATACATTATCTCCAAAACCTTTTTTATCGGTTGCTTTTAAAAATCGAGCCGGAATTATTTGATCTGTATCAACATTTTCTACAGCTAATGGAATTGCCTTGGATGTTATTTTTGTAAATTTTTTCATTTTTATTATTTGTGACTTCGAGTGCACTTCGACAAGCTCAGTATAACCCCTCAGTCACTATATATTAATTTAAATGTTTAGTAATATCAATAATTTTACCTTCTATAGCAGTTGCAGCTGCTACTAAAGGACTTGCTAAAATAGTTCTAGATCCTTGTCCTTGTCGTCCTTCAAAATTTCTGTTTGATGTAGAAACACAATATTCACCTTTCGGTATTTTATCGTCATTCATTGCTAAACAGGCTGAACAACCCGGCTGTCTTAGTTCAAAACCAGCTTCATCAAAAATAGCTTTTAATCCTTCTTCTATAATTTGTGTTTCTACTTGTTTGCTTCCAGGAACTAACCAAGCAGTTACATTTTTAGCTTTTTGTTTTCCTTTGATATAATCTGCGGCAACTCTAAAATCTTCAATTCTTGAATTGGTACAACTCCCAATAAATACATAATTTATAGGTTGATTTATTAATGAGGCACCAGCTTCAAAATTCATGTATTCTAATGATTTTTTGAATGATGGATTTTCATCGGTAGGAATGGTCTCTGTAATTTTAATTCCCATTCCAGGATTTGTTCCATAAGTAAGCATTGGAGCAATATCTGCTGCATCAAAGGTGTATTCTTGATCAAAAACAGCATCATCATCAGAAGGTAATGTTTTCCAATAGGTTACTTTTTTATCAAAACTCTCACCTTGTGGAGCAAACTTTCGCCCTTTGATATACTCAAAAGTAGTTTCATCCGGAGCGATCATTCCGCCTCTTGCACCCATTTCAATACTCATATTACAAACGCTCATTCTTCCTTCCATACTCATGTTTTCAAAAACATCTCCGGCATATTCACAAAAATATCCCGTACCAGAATTGGTTCCTAATTTTGAGATGATGTATAAAATGACATCTTTTGGAAGTACGCCTTTTTTCAAAGTTCCATTAACTGTAACTCGTAAGCTTTTAGGTTTGGTTAACAACAAACACTGACTAGCAAATACTTGTGCAACTTGACTAGTTCCTATTCCAAATGCAATGGCACCAAAAGCACCATGTGTAGAGGTATGACTATCACCACAAACCATGGTCATTCCTGGTTGCGTAATTCCTAATTCAGGGGCCATTACATGAACAATTCCGTTGTATTGATGTCCTAATTCGTATAAAGTAATATCGTTATCTGCACAGTTTTTAGACAATTGTTCTAATTGATTTCTAGACAACGCATCTTTAATTGGTAAATGCTGATCCATAGTTGGCGTATTATGATCTGCAGTAGCAACAATCTGATTGGGTCTGTACACAGGAATAGAACGTTCTTTTAATTCATTAAAAGCTTGCGGACTCGTAACTTCATGTATTAAATGTTTGTCGATGTATAAAACCTGTGGTCCGTTTTCAATGGTATCAACCACATGACTATCCCATATTTTATCAAAAAGTGTTTTTCCCATTATGCAGATAGAATTTGTTGAGAAACAGAACTTGTCTCTATAATTTGATGAATATCTTCATCATTGACTTCTTTTTTACGATCTGCATAAGTTAAAAAGTTAGCATACACGATATCTAACTGTAATTTTGTTAATTCGTACCCTACATTTTTTGCTCTATACGCCAAAGCAGCTCGTCCACTCCTTGCCGTTAAAACGATGGCAGATTCTGTAACTCCTACATCTTTTGGATTGATAATTTCATAAGTTTTACGATTCTTAATCATACCGTCTTGATGAATTCCAGAACTATGAGCAAAAGCATTAGCACCAACAATTGCTTTGTTGGGTTGCGTATAAATACCCATGCTTTCACTTACCAATAGACTTAATCCATATAAATGTTTTGTATTGATATTGGTATCTAGATTTAAGTAAGGATGTTGTTTTAAAATCATCACAACTTCTTCTAAAGCTGTATTTCCAGCGCGTTCACCAATTCCATTAATAGTACATTCAATTTGACGAGCACCATTAATGACTCCTTCGATAGAATTTGCAGTTGCTAATCCTAAATCGTTATGACAATGACAAGAAAGAATTGCTTTTTCAATTCCTTTGACATTCTCTTTAAGGTATTTTATTTTGGCTCCATACTCACTAGGTAAGCAATATCCTGTGGTGTCAGGAATATTTAAAACCGTAGCTCCTGCTTTTATTGCTTCTTCACAAACTCTCGCTAAAAATTCATTATCAGTTCTACCAGCATCTTCTGCATAAAATTCCACATCTTCTACAAAAGATTTAGCATATTTTACCGCTTGAAACGCTCTGAATAAAATATCATCTTTATTAGAATTGAACTTGTATTTTATATGCGATTCTGAAGTTCCAATTCCTGTATGAATTCTTGGTTTTTTTGCAAAAGTTAATGCTTGTGCAGCAACTTCGATGTCTTTTTCAACAGCTCTTGTCAATCCGCAAACTGTAGCATTTTTCACCAGTTTAGAAATCTCTTCCACAGATTTAAAATCACCAGGACTTGAAATAGGGAAACCAGCTTCGATCACATCAACACCTAAATTATCTAGTCTGTCTGCTATAATTAATTTTTGTTGTGTATCTAGCTTACAACCAGGCACTTGTTCTCCATCTCGAAGCGTAGTATCAAAGATTTGAATATTTGTATTTGACATTTACCTAAATATATTTTTTTATTGGCTTACGAATTTATATTTTGTATTGTTCTTGGAGAAGTTTCAATTTGATGTTATTACGATGTTCAACAAGAATATTTATATGTAAAATACTTAAAATCAAAACATTAAGTTGTTGTTTGCTATATGACTAAGGCTCAAAAAGATAATTTATTTCAATTGATAAAATCGCTTTCAAAATCTGAAAAGCGACAATTTAAATTATATGTGGGTAGGTTAGGCGTAAATACCGATTCAAAATTTTTGAATTTGTTTAATTCTTTAGATAAATCTAATAGCTATGATGAAGCGTCAATATTAAAAAGTGGTGATATTAAAAAGCAACAGTTAGCTAATGTAAAAGCGCATTTATACAAACAAATTTTAATTAGTTTAAAGTTAAGCCCATCGCATCAAAATGCACGCTCCCAAATTAGAGAGCAATTAGATTTTGCTTCTATTTTATATCATAAAGGTTTGTACAAACAAAGTCTTAAAATTTTAGAAAAAGCAAAAGAATTTGCAATTCTAAATGAAGAAAAAAACCTAGCTTATGAAGTAGTTGAGTTAGAGAAAGTAATTGAATCACAGTATATTACAAGAAGTATTAGCAATAGAGCCGATGAGCTTACAATACAAGCAAAAGAATTAAGTGCTTTAAATGTAATAGCTAGTAAATTGTCTAATTTATCATTGCAACTGTATAGCATCATTTTAAAAACAGGGTATGTAAAAAATGAAAAAGAAAATCTTTACATAAAAGAATATTTCTACAACAGACTTCCAAGTTTTGAAATCAGTGAATTAGGTTTTAGAGAAAAATTGTGGTTATACAAGGCTTATTTATGGTATAGTTTTTTAACCCAAGAATTTTTAAATTGTTATAAATATGCTTCAAAATGGGTTGAGCTTTTTTATGAAAACCCATTGATGATTAATTCTCATCCAGTATTTTTTTTAAAGGGAAATAACTATTTATTAGAATCACTATTCTTTATCAGAAGAAAAGATAAATTTCAAAAAATACTCAATAGATTAGAAAGGATAATTATAAGTGAAGGATTTCCGGCTGATAATAATATTGAAGCACTTAGTTTTTTATATGTTAACCTTCATAAGATCAATCTCTATTTTGCTGACGGTAATTTTGATGAAGGATTAACCATCATACCAACAATTAATAATGAACTAAAATTATTTGAAAATAGAATAGATGAACATCATGTAATGACATTCTATTACAAGTTTGCTAGTATGTATTTTGGTTCTGGAGATAATGATCAATGTATTTTTTATCTAGATAAAATCATTTCAAACAAGTCTTTATCTATGCGAGAAGACTTATTATGTTTTTCTAGAATTCTGAATTTATTTGCACACTATGAAGCAGGTTATGATTATCATATTGAGACTTTATTAAAAAGTACGTACAAGTTTTTATTGAAAATGAATGACCTACATGAAGTTCAAAAAGAGATGATTAAATTCATTAAAAACCTACAAAACATTTATCCTCAAGACATTAAGAAAGCATTTATTATTTTACATTCTAAATTAAAGACCTTTGAAGATGATCCCTATGAAAGTAGAGCCTTTTTATATTTAGATATTATTTCTTGGTTAGAAAGTAATATTCAGAATAAACCAATTGGAGAAATCATTAAAAATAAATATTCTACAAATTTCACCAGTTAATTTTATCAGATTCACAAAAGTTTAGTTGAAGTTTAAAAAAAGTTTTGTCAACTGAAAATAAACAATACATTTGGAGTATGTATTTAACAAAAGAAAATATTATGAACTCTTCAGCGACTATTCTAGTTAGCTCTTCTTTTGTAATTACTACGATTTCTACAATGACCCTTTAAGGGTTTATTATTTCACATATCAAATCAGGTTATCTATATATTTCGAATTATCGAATATTAAAACAGTAAGAAGAATATTCTCTTTTAAAACTTTTCAAAATGAAAGTATTAAAGTTTGGCGGATCATCAGTAGCCAATTCAAAAAACATACAACAAGTATTAGACATTGTAGCCAAGTCTTCAGAAAATCAAAGAGTAGTCGTGGTGGTTTCTGCGTTTGGTAAAACTACCGATGCTTTAATTAAAGGAGCAACATTAGCCTCTCAAAAAAACAAGGAGTATTTAGATGTTCTTAAAGATTTAGAAACACATCATTTTGAGGTCATTAAAGAACTGATTCCTGTGAAAGATCAAAGTGCCATTATTAGCTATGTAAAACAGCTTTTTAATCATCTAGAAACTATTTATGAAGGTTGTTTTTTATTGAGAGAATTGACCCCAAAGACCTTGGCTAAAGTTTCTAGTTTTGGTGAATTATTATCATCATATATTATAGCCAAAGCTGCAAATACAATTTTAGAAACGGTTTATAAAGACAGTAGAGAATTGATTGTAGCTTCTAACAACTACAATAATGCGGTAGTCGATTTTACAGCAACAAATAAAAAATGCCAGGAATATTCTAAAAGTCATACTCAAAAAGTAACCATTTTACCTGGATTTATAGCAAGAACTATTGATGGAAAGACAACAACTTTAGGAAGAGGAGGATCTGATTATACAGCTGCAATACTAGCTGCTGCTTTAGCTGCAGACGAATTACAAATCTGGACCGATGTCAGCGGAATGTATACTGCTAATCCTAAAATTGTAAAACAAGCTTCTGAAATTGCTCATATATCGTATCATGAAGCTATGGAATTATCTCATTTCGGAGCTAAAGTAATTTATCCTCCAACGATACAACCGGTTTTGCAAAAAGAGATTCCAATCCGAATTAAAAACACTTTTAAACCAAAAGACGAAGGAACATTAATTACTAAAGAAACCAGTAAAAACAAACCCGTAAAAGGAATCAGTCATATAGAAGATATCACATTAGTAACCTTAGAGGGAAATGGAATGGTTGGAATTCCGGGATTTTCTAAACGCCTTTTTGAAGTTCTTTATCAACATCAAATCAATATTATCTTAATCACACAAGCGTCTTCAGAATTGTCTATTTGTATTGCGATTGCTGATGCTGATGCACATAAAGCGCAAGAAGTTATTGATGAAGTTTTTGAATATGAAATTCAATTACAAAAAGTAAAGCCAGTAAAGGTAGAATCTAATCTTTGTATCATTGCTTTGGTTGGAGATAACATGAAAAATCAAGAAGGTCTCAGTGGTAAAATGTTTAGTTCTTTAGGGAAAAATAACGTCAATATTCGTGCAATAGCACAAGGAGCATCAGAAAAAAACATTTCTGCTGTCATCGATAAAAAGGATGCTAAGAAAGCTTTAAACACTTTGCACGAGCGATTTTTTGAAGAAAAAGTTAAACAGCTAAACATTTTTGTGACAGGTGTTGGAAATGTAGGTGAACGTTTTTTAGGACAAATTCACCAACAAGAAAAATATTTAAAAAAGAACCTAAAACTAAAGATTAGAGTTATCGGAATCTCTAATTCTAGAACTATGTTTTTTGATGAAGATGGCATCGATTTAGCCCATTGGAAAAAACTATTAAAGCAAGGAGAAAAATCAACTTTAAATAGTTTCTTCTCAAGAATCAACACACTCAATTTACGTAACAGTGTTTTTATAGACAATACTGCTAATCAGCAAGTATCTGAAATGTATGAACAATATTTAAGTGAAAACATAGGTGTTGTAACCTGTAATAAAATTGCCTGTGCTTCAAGTTTTGAAAATTATAGTACATTAAAAGAGGTTTCTAGAAAATCAAATGCTCCGTTCTTATTTGAAACCAATGTAGGAGCCGGATTACCAATTATTGATACCTTAAAAAACCTAATAGCTTCTGGTGATAGAGTTCATAAGATTCAAGCTGTTTTGTCTGGAAGTTTAAACTTT
>ENA-OUOG01001086-OUOG01001086.1-marine-metagenome-genome-assembly--contig:-NODE-1086-length-32886-cov-3.864793_pt1 | contig 32886 bp, 24 predicted proteins | sample MGYA00248635_ERZ508505 | MGnify/ENA primary metagenome ERZ508505 (study PRJEB26176, sample SAMN06267871) | marine metagenome | isolation source: Saanich Inlet, British Columbia, Canada | place: Pacific... | reverse complement strand
GAGGTCATCCAGCCCAGTGCCTGCCCTCTCCCCTTGGATTCGTATACACGCGAAAGTATCGCCATACCGGTACTCGCGAGCACTGCACCCGCAGCACCCTGCAGCACTCTTGAGGCCAACAGCACCTCAATCGTCGGCGAGAGTGCGCCTCCAATACCACCGATAACGAAGAATACATTGGACCAGACGAATGCGCGCTTGAGACCGACCAGATCAGCGACACGCCCACCGGGGAGCTGACACACCAGACTGCTCAAAACGAATACCGCAGGAATCCAGCTCGCGAGTACCGCACTCACCTCTAGATCGTCGGCGATAGTCGGAATCGCCACCAAGGATGCGGCTATCGATAGAGGAAACAGCAGAATGGATACACTGATAAACACCAGTGCACGCAAGCGCGCATCAGAATAGCGTCGGTAGTAACGGGCGGTGGCGTCCAATGTAGATCCTAGTGAGGGCTAAAGTTGCGACAGTATAACGGTTAGCGCTTAGGAAACTCAGAAAAATTCCGACTTAATGACCTAGCTCAACCACTGAGTTGCCAGTGTTAAATAAGCTATCAGCATACGCTCTATTCAGTCGGCTGCTGCGCTGAATTCTCAGACCAGTGAGCAGGTGCCAGCTTGAACTTAGTTCAGGTTTAACCACTCCAGCGTCTTACTGAGCCGCTGGTGCGCTGAATCCATCTCCAATACCTGCTGCAACAGCTCGGGGGCGAACTGAATCAGCGAGAAAAGCCTGAAACTAAACTCAGTTCCACCCATCTTTTGCCACTCATCCGAGGCCATCACATCGGCTAGGGCTTCACGCGACTGCGGGTCCGCATGCGCCAGTGCTTCTAAGCGATGCAGAATCTTCTCTTTCAGCAGCAGGTTATCCACCTCCTCTTCCGGAGTCGGTTTGTGGTCGAGGAAAGGGAAACAGTCATACACCTGATACGGCAGCATCTGTACCGGCTTACCGAGATTGAAACGCTGTTCGATATGCACGTTCAGGTAGAGCCGACCATCATCGAGTGTCTGCAGTAACTCACAGCGCCCCGCGCTGAAAACATCATAGGGCTGATAAGTCGCCTGATTGGATGCTAACGCCGTTTTCATATCAGTCATGGGCTTGGCCGGGCTGATCTCCTTGCGGGTGTGACATATCGCCACTGGCGTATCTGTTTCCAAGCAGTGTTGGATCATGTCGCGATAGCGCGGCTCGAATACGTGTAGCGGGAAGATCATACCCGGAAAAGTGACACAACCTGGGATGGGGAAAATACAGATTTTTGGCACGTCTGCCCGCTCCTATTTTCTGCGATGCTACTTACATATTAGTACGGTTTTTTCAGAGATGCGGATTCAGATATCGAGTGATGCTGGCATATAAATTGCTGCCCGTACTACAAAATCAGACCAACATTACATGCAATGGTGTCCCTCAAGATGATCAATTTGTTTCCAAATAAAGCTGCAGGCCGTGCCGGTGAAAATGTTTGTGCGGTCATTATTGGCACTAGCCTTATGGCTGGATGCACCACCCAAACCAGCATACTTGAGGCTCAACCGGCGAGAGTTTACTTTTCTCATGCCTTCGATAACTACAGGGTGCTCGACGATTCGAAACTACTCCGCCCGGGCCCTATAAACAATGTGGAAGGAGACAGCAGTGGGAGTCTTCCTGAAATAGTACTGCGATTCGATAACGACAGTGCCCAAGTAAGAGATGAAGATATTGAACGGCTTCAGAGCTTTGTTCTCAACTTCGTTACTGAAAAGATGCCCGCCTTTATCATCACAGGGCACACAGACAGTAACCACAGCGATGAATATAACGATGAGTTGTCTCAGAGAAGAGCCGTCGCAACCCAACAGCAAATGAAACGGATGGGGGTGCCTCTTAGCCGCATGACACTTAGGGCATTCGGAGAGTCATTCCCAGAGGCGAACAACTCCAGCGCCAACGGACGCCAAATTAATCGGAGAGTTACTGTTCAGATCAGTATCTGAAGCTGATTACGCTTCAGACCTTCGTTGTAAGTAGGAGTCCAACCCCTTAGGGACGCGTGATACCAGCAACGCTTCTCCAACTCCTAAGACTAACATTAGCCCCGTCAATCCGGCGTAAATAAAAGACTGGACTTTAAGGTCAACAACCGAAGTTACCCTCTGTGCATCATAAAGTAGAGACAATGTGACTGCGGCTAAACCTGGCAAAAGAGCGTAACTAATATTTCTGACCAGCCTATAAACACGAAAAGCTCTTGCCCCAAGGCTTCTGCGGAACCGATGCAAAAGCAAATAGTAGGCGAGCATATGAGCGCTTCCTGCGATCAACATCACAAGAGCACTGCGATCTATCTCCAGCCATGAGTACCAGTACGGGCTGATCAATTGCTCGAACAAAACAGCTACACTTAGCAGCAAAACGAGCCGTAGCATACCCTCTACTAACACTACACCCCATACTGGAACTCTTGCCAGTTCTCCACCTCTTCTGCGTTCGCTTACCGCAAGATCAAGTGCTTTAGGTGGCCCAACAAATAGTATGTAGCCGATTATGTACAGTAATCGATTTAGATCCTTCATCTAGCACTCCATCTTGGCACGAACCGTGCTAACCCTACAGTTAGTACCTTAAATTAAGCAAATACAATGCCAATGGAAGCAGGTCCTATGGCAGTGGTGAAGAAATCTATGCACAAGCCCAAGTTACTCTACACACCTTATCCAAAGGCAACAGACAACCCATACCTAAGAGCTAACGTTACGTTATTAGAAGAGCTAGGCTTTGAAGTCATTGCCGAGCCTGCGAACTGGGCAGACCGTGGGAAGTTTCTTCTTATCCATCTTTTAAAGCGTGACATCGATAGCGTGGTGGTAAACTGGCACGAGAACCTCTTCCGTCGAAGGGATGGACGCTTAAATTGGATGGGAATTCCAGTTTATTTAGTTTCTCTGCTTCTATTCAGGGTAATGTCACGCCGATTAATTTACATCCGGCATAACCTGTACCCACACTCGTTCACCAATGAGTGGAAACGAAGCCTCGCAAAGTCTCTCGTTGCGCTGGGCCAGCGGATAGCACACGTAAGGGCGACACACTCGGGGCATTTGAAGCCCGAGGGTTTCGAATATATACCGCACACTTTATACAAGACATTCAGTAAACGGCATCTGGCGGCAGTCGATATTGGTTCAGACTTACCGCCACAGTACTTCACTCTGTTCGGTTTTATTGAGCGTTATAAACGCGTCGATGAAGTAATCCGATATTGGAATAGCCCGAATACGCTCGTGATTGCAGGTAACTGCAAAGATGATGGCTATTTAAGGGAGTTACATGAACTCGCGAAAGGAAAGAACGTGCAGTTCATCACTCGCTTCATCGAAGAAGACGAAGCACAAAAGCTAGTAGGGTGCTCTATGGGACTTATAATCGCACATGCCGACGAGGACATGATTGTCAGTGGTAGCTTCTTTTTCGGTCTTTCAGTAGCAACTCCACTGTTCGCTATCCGAACACCATTTCTGGAATGGTTTCAGAGTAGTAAGCCAAGCCCCTACCTTCACCTTTTTGATTCACTTGAGTCGCTGACTCAGTCGCTCAATTCCAGCGAGAGCAAAAGTATCAAGGATGACGGGGCACTTGAGCCCATCCTAGACCACTTTTCTAACGATCATATTAGACAAGTCTGGAGCGCTCTCCTAGATCTGAACAGCGAAGCTTCCAATAGCTTTTTACAGGAACACTAAAATGACACAGCCGAAAATTGCTATCGTAATTCTTAACTGGAATGGCTGGAAGGATACGCTCGAGTGCCTCCAATCGCTGTTTAATCAAGGCTATCCAAACTATCAGGTGGTAGTTTGTGATAACGCGTCAACCGATGCATCAGAGGAGAAAATCCTCGGCTGGTGCAAGGGTACGGTAGCGCTAGATTCAATTGAGCAGCCACGCCTGGTACATTTGGTAGAAACTGGTGCCAGGGGCCCGATCGAGTACACTTACCTCACTCGCGAGGAGGCGTTCAATACCGAGATTTCAGATATAGACACCCCTGTCATATTCATTCAGAACGGGGCCAATCTCGGCTTTGCTGGCGGCAATAATTCTGGCTTGCAGCTCGGACTAGCCCTAGGAGCCGACTATTGCTGGTTACTTAATAATGACACTGTAGTAGAGACAGACTGCCTGGAGCAGATGGTACGCCACAGCGAAGAACTCGCAAGACGTGGAATAAAAAACACCTGCGGTTCGGTACAGTGTTTTTATGACGATCCTAACGTTATCCAAGCGCTCGGCGGTTTTGGATTCAGCCGCCGCAGCGCCATTACCTCAGAAACTTTCGGGCGTTACTTAAAACGCGACGACTACACAACGATTGATCACAACAGTTATGCAAGAAAACTAGATGCTATTCATGGCTGTTCCTGGCTCCTGTCTCGGGACTACCTACAGGAAATAGGTTTGATGGATGACCGCTACTTCCTCTACTACGAGGAGATCGATTGGGCCCTTCGAGCGAAAGAGAAGTTTGAACTAACTTACGCTCCACAAGCCTTTGTCTACCATAAAGAGGGCGCGAGCATAGGCTCGAAAAGCTTCAAACGTGCACGCTCTGCATTTTCCGAATACCATATCCACAAGAGCCGTCTGCGCTTTGTAAGAAAGCACCTACCGCTTCATCTACCTCAGGTTGCACTCTTCTCATTGTTGCAAGCGGCTAACCGATTCAAACAGCGCCTGTCTGCAAACGGAGTCGCTATCTTCAAAGCCCTGCTGCAACTGAGCTACTAACGAAAAAGGGAGGCGCACAGCCTCCCCTTCAGAGATTTTTTCGGTCAAACAGAGAACCCCAACCTCGATTTAAGCAGCAACCAAGCGTATTTGGAATTGGTGACTAAGTATCGCTTCCACATACGACGCGGCTCCTGAATTATTCGATAAAGCCATTCAAGACCCCAATTTTGCATCCAGAGTGGCGCGCGTTTCGTCATACCCGACACCACATCAAAGGTGCCGCCAACGCCCATGACAAAATCGACACCAAGTTCGCTACCCCAGCGGTTGATGAAGATTTCTTTTTTCGGCGAGGTTATCGCAACAAACATAAGACGTGCTCCGGACTCACGAATCTGTCGAACTACGGTCTCCTCCTCATCTGCTGTAAAGTATCCATCATGCACCCCAGCGACCTTCAGATTAGGATGCAGAGCCTCGAGTTTCTCCTTGGTGCGGTTTACGATCTCAGCCTTCGCACCCAGCAAGAATACGGGCAGCTCATTCTTAGAGCTCATCTCAATGAGCTCCATAAAAAGATCCACGCCGGCCACACGCTCAGGTACTTCGTGCCCCAGGAGGCGTGCGCCCCAGACCACTCCCATTCCATCGATATTGATGATGTCACACTCGGCAACCCCGTCTCGTAGCATGGGATCTTTGCGCATATTTACAATCTTAGCGACATTGACTACCACGTGTTGCGTGAACTCACGTGCCAATACACGCTGCTTTATGAACTCGACAGTTTCATGCATTGTTGCTACGTGCATCGGAGTGCCGAGCATTTCGATCTGTCTCATATTACTCACCTTTGTAACCTTGGTTGTTCTGGATACACTCAGCGCCCGATCAGTTCTATCACGCGACTTGTCTGGCAGGCTGGGTGGCTATTAACGCATCCAAGATTCGCTGACAGGCTTTTCCATCACCATAAGGATTGTGCGCACGACTCATCGCTTCATAAGCACTTTCACTCTCCAGCAACTCAGATACCGCACTAATGATTACTTGGGTATCAGTACCTACCAGTTTCACCGTCCCTGCTGCAACAGCCTCGGGACGCTCAGTGGTGTCACGCATTACCAACACGGGTTTACCAAGCGACGGGGCTTCCTCTTGGATACCGCCAGAGTCAGTCAGAATCAATGTAGAGCGCGACATCATGTAAACGAATGGCAAGTAATCCAAGGGTTCTATTAAGTGAATATTATTGCGTTTTGCCAATAGACGATTCACCGGTTCACGTACGTTGGGATTCAGATGTACTGGGTAGACAAAATCGACCTCAGGATAACGATCCGATAGCGCTGCAATAGCTTCGCAGATACGCTCGAACCCACCACCAAAGCTCTCTCGACGGTGACCCGTTATCAGTACCATTTTGCGTTCTTTGGCCAAAAATTCGAATTGATACCCAAACTGCGTTGCCAAAACCTGATCAGTTTTGAATCGCTCCACCACATTAAAGAGCGCATCAATGACCGTATTGCCTGTCGTGATGATGCTTGCATCGCTGACCGCCTCGGCAAGCAAATTCTGTCTCGAGCCCTCAGTAGGCGCAAAGTGCATATTGGCTAGCGCACCGGTAAGCTTACGATTACCCTCCTCCGGCCAGGGCGAGTATATATTTCCTGTACGCAGTCCCGCTTCAACATGCCCTACAGGAATCTGTGCATAGTAGCTTGCCAGTGTTGCGGCCAGTGTCGTTGAGGTATCCCCGTGCACTAGCACCATGTCTGGCTGAGCCTCTGCAAGCACAGTCTTCAATCCCTGCAGTACACCGCAGGTAATATCCGTCAGATCCTGGCCAGGCTTCATCAAATTCAGATCAAAATCAGGTTTTATAGAAAACAGTTCAAGTACCTGATCCAGCATCTCACGATGCTGAGCTGTCACACAGACAACGGACTCAAAGCGACTATCCTTATCAAGCGCTAATACGAGCGGCGCCATTTTGATTGCTTCGGGCCGAGTTCCGAACACCGTGATTATTTTCATTTGAGATACTCCAGTTGCTGTTCAGTGTTTCTAGCTGTTGTTCCGCTAGCTGCTTGCGGTACTGTCTAAAGACGCCGCGGGTATCAACCAGCTCACGGCCGGCAAGTTTTGCTGGGTCTATAGACTTAAATTCTTTGTGATCGACGAGCATCAGTACGATATCTGCCTGCTCAAGCGCCTCTTCGGTCGAAACCAGTGCGAACTCGCTTGAGAGACTTGTCGGCAGCGCGTCAATATTTGGCTCAACAGCCATCACAGTACACGGAAGATCGATGCTGAGGGCTTCCGTAATTTCCAAGGCAGGGCTCTCGCGCAAATCATCAATATCGGCCTTGAAAGCGAGTCCCATACACGCGACTTTGATGTCTCGCGCAGAGCGGTCTGGATGGCGCTTTAAAATTGTGAAAAGGACATCCTTCACCTTGTTGATTACCCAGTGAGGCTTACCATCGTTGATACGACGGGCGGTGCGAATCATTTTAGACTCGTCGGGAGCCGAACTGACAATGAACCATGGGTCAACCGCGATACAGTGACCGCCCACACCCGGGCCCGGCTCTAGTATATTTACCCTCGGGTGACGGTTCGCCAGCGAGATCAGCTCCCAAACGTCAATCTGGTATTTGTCACAAATGAGTGAGAGCTCGTTAGCGAAAGCGATACCCACATCGCGTGACGCATTTTCCGTGAGCTTGGCCATTTCAGCGGTGCGCGCGTTTGTAGTAACACATTCACCCACTACGAATTTGCGATAAAGTTCAACACTGCGCTCGGAGCACCTAGGAGTCATACCGCCGATAACACGGTCATTTGCAACTAATTCACGAACGACCTTGCCAGGCAATACCCGCTCGGGGCAATGTGCTACCGACACATCTGGATTCATTTCTCCATTGAGTGGAAAACGCAGATCTGGACGTGCTCCCGCTAGCCACTGAGTCAGCTGTTCAGTCGCCCCAACGGGTGAAGTGGACTCTAGTATCACTAAATTGCCGGCTTTAAGAACTGGCGCTATAGATAGAGCCGCAGATTGTATGTAAGAAAGATCTGGTTCGTGGTGCTCTTTAAATGGGGTTGGAACAGCTATCAAAAATGCATCAGCCTCTTCAGGCTCGGTACTTGCACGAAGATATCCTCCGTGCACTGCTGCCTGAACTAGCATGTCTAGGTCAGGCTCCACGATATGGATCCTGCCGGCATTGATTGTATCAACCGCTTTTTGGTTAACATCTACGCCAACGACCTCGAGCTTTCGCGAAGCAAACATTGCCGCCGTTGGCAGACCGATGTAACCCAACCCAACTACTGATATTTTATTAAAGCTCATATTTACCTCTGACGGAGCAAACTACCGACTCACTGAAAATGCCCTAAGCGGGTCCTCAACTTAGACTCAGCAATAGGCGTGCCAGAATGTATTTATTGATCAAAATATCCTAACTAGTTGGTAGATCAGACTTTTCACGAGGCTTAGCTCATCAATGCTTCAACGGCTTCGACAAAGCATATAAAGCCGCGAGGTAACCCAGGGCTTGTTTGATGGCTAGAGAAACCGCCACAGCAACGGCTGCACCCTCAACACCCTGGAGCTTTGTTAAGGTGATACACGAAACCGCCATCAACACACTGCTAAAAATATTTATCATCAAGAACCAACGCTCTCGATGCATCATGTGGAGCGCATAGTCTCCAAGGCCACACAAAGCCGAAATTAACTGCCCGCAGGCCATGAATATCAGCAAATTTGCACCCTTCTCAAAATCAGCCCCAAACCAACCGAGTACCCACACCGGAGCGAATAAAAATAGAACAAAAATAGGCAGGTAAATCAAACCGGAGATAACCTGTGTTTGTAGCAAAAGTCGTTTCAATTTCGAACGGTCACCCGCGTCATACGCCCGAGCTAACTTAGGTCCAAAAATACTACTCAGTACAACTAACGCACTAGTTACAGTGAGAATCAGCTTCTGCGCGATGGAGAAAATACCAATCTCTTCGGTTGATACAAAATATGGAAGTACTAGGAGGGGTATATTCATAAACCAAACAATAGTAATTTCGCTTCCCCAAAACGGGGTCAGAGTTCGAACTGTCGTGCGAGTTTCCGACTGCTTGGTGTTTACAAGGTTACGTATCGCTCTGCTCAAGCTTATGTAGAGCAATAGAGTAACTGCGCAGATATAGAGAGTTCTTAGAAGCAGTAGCAATCTCATGTCAACTGCATCGTACGCAAGGATGAATACCGTTAGGGTTAATACCATAGCAGAGGGTAAAAGCCCCCACTCTAGAGCGAGAGCTTTGTTCACGAGCCCCAGCCCTTTCAGTGACTCCGCACCAATTTTCAACACGATAGTGAAAACGCCACCAATAACAGCTGCAATAATCACGTATTGCAACTGTTCATTACCGAGAAAACGCTCCGCAAGCGGATCGCTGAACAGCAACAAGCCCAAACTGACAACCAGGCAAACTTTTAAAACTAACCAGACTAAGCTCTCAAGGTAAATACGAATCGAGCGACCTTCACTTCGGGCGGACAGTACAGAAACTGTTCTCATCGCGTGCGTGTAGCTTCCCATTCCCGCCACACCGGTAAAGATTGCAAGCCAGGCGTTGTATATTCCATAAATACCGGCCCCCAAAGGCCCTGCTGCCAGCGCAATCAGAAAACTGACAAGAAATTGAATTCCCATAACTCCAGCACGGATAATAAGGGCAACAAAGATATGATTTAGTCGGGTCCACAGGGCTAGCATTTGAGTCCTACCTTTTGAGTTCTGCGTCTCGCAGCAGAGATCATGCCAAACCGATAAATCTCCGGAGAAATGGTCACATAGGTTGAACGTCTAACCCATGCTGTTGGGATATTCATTGCCGTAAGTCGTGTAGTAATGCTTGTAAATTGCCGTAAGACCAATCGCCATCGCGATTGCAAGCACACCAGTAATCTTGATGTATGTAACAGCAGAGAGAAATATATTCAGAATATCGCCAGTAGCCTGCACGACAAACCAAAACAGCAAGATATTTGCTTCGGAGGACCGTTTAACCACTAGCCAGTTGACTGTAACAGCCCGTTTAAGCGCGTATATCAACATAAACACCAATAACACAGCTCCCGGAATTCCTGATCGGAAAGCAACTCCAATTATTCCTATATCAGAGGAGTAGAACTGCGGATTCATCACTTCGCGCTCACGGAGTTTTTCGTTGTCGCGCCCGAAGCCAAACAAAGGATTCTCAGCAATAAACTCCGTCGCCTGCTTAATTGATAAGTATCTAGCGGTGTCGTGCTCGTGAATGGTAGAGATAAAGTTGTACATCGCCACAGTCATTATCGTAACCAGTATGGGCGCACCTAAATAAAACAAAGGCAGGCGACCTCGGCGAGCAAACCATACATGGTATAGGAATGTACCAACTATCAAAGCAACCATCTGAGCTCGAGCCTGAATCAGATACCAAGCCCACAAGGAGGCGATAAAGACCAGAACCCAGAAAACTCGCTTACCGCCGCGTTCTCGCAGCATCAATACCGGTGAAGCGATGGTGGCAAAAGCATGTGCTAAATTGGGCCCCTTAAGGCGATAACCGCGCCACTCATCATAAGTAATCATTCCTTTAACAGCTGCAATTGGAGATCTGTAGGCCTCCTCAAGATCAATTCGATAGTAATGAACAAGATAACTAAGAACGATCGCGCCAAGTGCATACATAATGACATTACATAGCTCTTGCGGTTTGAATCCTGATCGGTAGCAAAAGTAGAGAACTGGAGCCAGAAGTGCACCGAAGAAGTCGCGGGATGCAAACACACTCGGCAGCATCGAAGCGCCTGTGTTCTGGGAAAACGTCAGCGCTGGCAGCAACATTGCGTAGACTAAAACCGCGATCATGGCGAAAACCCACCAACTCCAGTTAAAGTCTTTGTGTCTCACATTCAGCGCAGTTAGCAGAGCCACATACGAAAATAGCAGCAGCAAAAAGAGTATTCCAAGCTCTTGCAAACGACCGTTTAGAAAATAGAGTGTTCCACCGAAGCCCGTGTAGATAATAATAAACAGTGCAAACTTGATTACAGAGCGGACGGAAACTTTATGGGCCATGGAGGTACTACCCCTCTCCGCTCAATCGAGCCAGTCGCTGAGCTCATCCGGCTCAGCTGAAGACACTGTAGCTCTCCTCGTATCCTGAGGTCTCTCGTTCTTGGCTGGAGCAATCGGATCCGCGTTGGTGAAGCTAGATTGAGGCTCCGCAACCTCTTCTTTAACTGAAGCATGGGCATCATACCCTGCCAATGCCAGGCGAAGCTTCTTCAAAATGATCAAGCCAATACAGAAAGATATACTGAGAACTGCGGTTAGAATAAACGCCAGAATCGTCCAGAGCTTGCGATTCGGACTCGACTTGAACAGTGGCACCTGAGCTGCCTGAATCAATTCAAGCGGATAATTATCTTTTGCATTGAGAAGGATTTCCTCAGCCAGCTGTGTTTCCAGCATCCGAAAAATTGATCGTTGCATTTCAATGTTCGTCGTAGCATCTAAACGCGCATTAAGCAGCTCCCTTTGCTCAGCTAACTCATATAACCGCTTATCACGAACATATTCGTTGAAGCGCTTATAGTAGATATTCGCAAGTTTACTGGACAACTCTCGGTCGTTGGTCGTGATAGAGATGGGTAACAAGCCCGACAGCGTATCAATGCTCGCATGCAGCATCGACTCGCGAAAAATACCTACCGCAACAGGCATAGATGGAACAAAGCCTTCCATCCAAGAGTTTGTGGCCGCATTCCAGCTCTCTTTAAAAATATAGGGCAGTAAATTTTGTTCGCTAATAAATAGCTCTATGAAAGTTGATGAACCGAGCCGGGCCATTATTCGGTCTTTTTCGTTATCGGCCGGCTCATCGACCATAAAGCTGTACTCCAACAGGCCCACAATATCACTACCACGATACTGCCCAGGTTTTGTTCCACCAAACCCCTCGGTTACATTGATAGCAACGAGAGCCGTTGAGCTGAATTTATCTTCGATCGTTTTTGAGTATCCAAAGACGGCACCAGCTACAAGAATACTGACGATCAGTATTCTAAATTTCGCCCTGAGAATAGCATTCAGATACTCAAGCAGGTCAATTTCCTGATCTACATTAAGTGGTGACACTTCCACCTTTTCTGCTACCGATTCCGCCATCAGTTAGATCCGAACAGGAAGTCGACGCTCGCAGCTGAGATGGAAAGCTTGTAAATCAGGTCAATCCAAGACTCAGTAAACTCACGACCATTGATACGATCAACACTAAGCGGCACGTAGATGGTGGACCCTGGTGTAACGCTGACATTCTTCGGGGAAAGCAACCACCCCCAGGTACTCGCCGGAGATCTTACAGACATCACCTCTCCGTTCGCTTGAACAATATAAGCGTGCTCACGCTGTGCCAGTTCTTTCGTGCCACCGCTTAGATTGATGTAATCGAGTGCAGCTCTATCTTTCCGATACTGGTGAGATTGCGGGAAGTAAACTTGACCAACCACACTAACCTCCTCTTGGTAGCGTGGGATGAACAGTTTGTCTCCATCTTCTAAAGCGATATCCCAATTTTCATCACAGGATACTGATGCCTGCTCCAGATCAATGACCATGCGTCCAACAGCAGCCTCCGGTTTCAAACGGCTAATAACCTGATAAACATCTGAGGCACTTTGAGTCTCAGGCAACTTAGAGTCTTTGTTAACGCTCGGTGACATATGCAGATCTGCGAGGAGATCATCCATTTGTCGATGTATTCGATTTATAGCCTCCTGCTCACGCTGGCGGACACTCTCGCGCGTGAAAACAGCACCGAAAAGATAGGCATCTTCCGTAAACCCGCCCGCCTGTGACACCAGACTGCAGATTGTCGAGCGTTTGTCGACTTCATAGGTACCGGGATGTTTTATCTCACCGGAGATCGTGACTCGTTGGGGTTTAGAAATCCACTCAGGCTTTTGGCGAAGAACTAAGTGATCACCAGGTTCTAAAATCATATCCACCCCTCTCAACATAGGATCGTTTTGGGTGAGGGATATTGAGAGTTCATCCGTGCGGGAATATTGCCCTTCCAAAAGGGTCTTGCGCGCAACTGTCGCAGCGGATCCATACGCATCCGATCGCATACCGCCGGCAGCCCTCAGGAGATCGGATACACGCATCCCTGGAACAAGTGGGTATCTGCCTGGCTGGACAACGCTACCACTTACCTCAACTTGAAGCGGAAAGGCACCATACCGACTCTGCCTCCTCAATCTATCCATATCACCGGCGATCAAGTTAGCGCGACTGGTATCTTGATCAAACAAATAGATCCGATCACCAGGTTTGAGCAGCGGATTGTGATCCCCCCGGGGCGAACCGATTGCTAGTTCGAGTTGCAATGCAACGAAAGATACGTGCTGTGAAGCCGGGTCCTCACGCACCAACAAAGAATAAGAGCGATCAACCCCAACTTTAACACCGCCACTGAGGCGGACTAAATCAAGAAAACGCATGGACTGCGAGAGTGGAAAAGCACCTGAATGACGCACGGCACCATAAGCGGTAACAATAGGGGGCAAGTTGGATGCGTTCGCCTGATCTATAAGCTTATTCACAGTTGAAGACAGCACACCGGCTCGTCCAGCCGACGTTCTAAAAACCATTACCTTATCTCTGGCCTCAAGCTCGACATCGGCATCTGAATCAGGCCGCTCCAGAGCTGTTCCCAGATTAAAGTAAATCACTTCGGTACGCTTTTTTTCGCGGTTTTCACGCTCGATTGCCGCAACCTCGAACTCCGTCGATTGAAGCAACAAGCTCTTATCTTTGATCAAACTAGAGACTCGCATTCCGGGTCGCCACTCGTATCCGCCCGGTGTTACAACATTCCCAGCGAGCAGAACTACACGATCAACTTTATCGAGCACAGGAAAAACTCGAATCAAATCACCATTTTTGATCGCCGATGTTGCGTTCGAGGAATACAAAGAGGCTTGGATTAATGAATAACTGCCACTGCTCTCTATGCGTTCAATTTGAGTTTTTTCGGGATCTGCCGTTGGCAGGAGACCACCGGACATCTGAATTATTTCCGACAATGACTCCTCATCTTTTAACTCGTAGATAGCTGGGCGGACTACCTCACCGGCAATACTCACTACTCGACCAATGGGTGGTATGAATATAACGTCGCCCTGGCGTAAATAGACGTTTGAGGTCGCGTCGCCCTTGAGCAATAACTCGTAAAGATCAAGACTCGCTACGAGCTTTCCATTTCGTTTTACCTGAATATCTCGTAAAGAACCCGTGCGCTTAATACCACCAGTGTTTACTAGGGTATTCAGCAATGACGATAAACCGCTTATCGTGTAGGACCCGGGTTGCAACACTTCGCCAACCAGCATCACCTGGATTGAATGAAGATCTGAGAGCGTAACTACAACTTTAACACCAATGCGGGTCCGGTTAATTGACTCCTTTATCAACGACTTCGCCTCTTCAAAGGTTAAACCTGCTACCTGAATATCGCCTATTTCAGGAAGGAGGAGTTTACCTTCTCGGGTGACGACCAAGTCGTATTGCAGATCGACACCGCTAAATATTTGCAAGATAAAACCATCCCCAGGACCGATAACGTAGTCTGGCGGTACTGGTATTCCGGCTACCGGCGCAAATGTGGTCGGTAGCGAAGTAAAAATATCATAACCAAATTGCTCAAGCTTTCGATCAAGACGTTGGTCTTGAATCTGTTCTTCAAGTGTAACGGGCGCCAGAGCCTCGGCTGCTTTCTCTTCGATTGCCGACTCGCTGAGAATCGCGGATGCAGGAAGCAATGAAGCATCAACCTTTAACGGTGCTGAGGGGTCAGCTAACGGTGAGTCAGTACCAATTTCTTTGGCCTCTAACATCGCTGCCTGCCGTTGGGCCTGCTCAGGATATAGAAGTCCAAATCGATCTTCAGCCTGAGATAAAGGAGCGTTCAAAAGAGCGATTAGGGCAACGACTAGACTTAAACTAACTTTTGCCATCATCTACTCCTCATAACCTGAATTTTTGAACATGGCACATCCATCAAAACCTATAAGCGTTCCCACTGGCGTGCCAGGGCACGTATCCTCGTAGTCATAAATTCCATCTTGATCGCTGTCTGCTGGCCCAGTAAACAAGATCGTTTCAACGAAATGCGACATTGCGCGCGGTTGCATCAGCTTTTCTGAACCCTCAGAGCCGCCACATTTGTCCACTTGATCCAACTTACTTCTGGACATCGAATTACCAGTACCAATTGCGTAGAAACAGAAGGTATTGTCTCCCCCTAGCCAATCATCAACTGAAGGCACAATATTGAACCCAATCTCAGCCTGACCACGCTGGTAGTAGCGTTTAACTGCATTTTCTACTTCCACTGTAAGATGCTCCCAGCGGGTAAAAAGCACCAGTGCAGTACGTCCCCTCAATCTAGCCGCCATCTCAGTAGCCTTATCGATTGCACCGACCAAATCAGTGGAACCAATTCTTGGCAGGTCATCACCGCTATTCAAATCGGACTCGATGTTGTGAGGTAAATAACTAGCTATAACCTCAGGCACTGGCGGATCACCCAACTGCCAGACTCCCCCTCGAAGAGCAAATCGAGGCATCGATCGGTTAAACCGCCTGAATAACTCTCTTTGGTAAATTGCGTCAGGAATCCCGCGGTATGATTTGTCTGTCCCGGAGGAGTCTACTAAAACAAGAAGGTTCTCAATTCTCCGTGTAAGTTTTTTATCTTCCATCTTCTTTGAAAGTGGGACTGGAGTGAAAAGATGAATAGACTCGTCATATAGGGAAAGTTCATAGGGCGAAACAGTTGCAGTGGAGTAGGAGTTAGGTACTTCAACAAGCGGCTCCATTAGGCCACACCCTGTCATAAACAATACTGTTAAAGCAACACTATGTTTTTTACTAATCCACATCAAAACGACTCCGTCGAGTAACTCATTGCCTCTTACCGATATTAAGCAAGTAAGTTCGATACGAACTCACTGAAATGCCAACCAGGTATCAAATCAATGCCTAACCATGTTTTCAATTTGTACAACCCCAAGATCATCGCTGCCGCAAGGACTACCGACATGAGGGAGATAAAAACGAAGAGCCCTCCCCGATTCAGCCTTCGCTGAGTGCGTGCCCAGCGAAGGGCTAACGCATTGATGGTGGACTTTCGGCGATCCCTGCCGGCGAACAAACAAACGTAAAAATTTCCATAAAAGAGGGGAATGAACAAGCGTATATCGATCTTGTGACGGTTAACCCTGTTTTCAGCGATCAAAACATCACGGAGAACCGAGCGCTGCCGCTCGGTCAAAGGTTCAAATTCGCCCAAGTTACGAACAATTCGATTAACCGTAAAGTCTGCGTAGACCTCTCCACCGTGTTTCATTCTGGCACCCTTGTTCAACTACAATGGCTTAGCAATGTTCATGCCAGTAAATAACGGTAAGTTTTCTGGGAGCAGAGTTAAGAGAGCACACTCTCGCGTTGATGAAGAAAAAACAGGGGGTAGTTAAATTTAGTGGGCAACAGCAAATATGCAACACCGAGTTGGCTCGCTTACCCTTTAGCTACTCCAAGGGCCAACGAGTCCAACAATCGCTTGTGACAGGAATACGCTGCTGCAATCACGCCAATTCAAAGTCACTGGCATCCAGAGATCCGTCTGATAGCCCACGGAGTTCTATTTCACTCTCATTAAATCGAATATAAGCATTCGAGTTGACGTAACTAATGTTCAAATCACTTACGGAGAAACCAGTAGACGTCTCAGTGAACCGTATAACATCAGCCCCCTTCTGAAAATCGAGCACAACATCGATTTCGGTTCCGCCAGCATTAATATCCCACCCAAAAATGTCGGCACCACTGCCCCCGGAAAGCCAGTCATTACCTGCTCCTCCGAAGATCACATCTCGTCCAGAGCCAGCAAAGACAGTATCGTTTCCTTCACCTGCTAGAATTAAATCATCGCCCTCGGCATCATATATATGATCATCGCCAACGCCACCATCAATTGTGTCGGCACCAAAACCACCACTAAGCAAGTCATGGCCATCGCCACCAAAGAGTTGATCGTTACCTAAATCACCGCGAAGCATATCGTCACCGGATTGGCCGTAAAGAGTATCATCACCATCACCGCCCAGTACTGTATCGAAGCCGGATTCGCCGTAAAGGATGTCAGAGCCCAAGCCACCACTAAGATAATCTGAACCATCACCTCCGAGTACAATATCATCTCCACCATCAGCACGGAGTTGATCGTCTCCTTCACCACCATCCAGCGAATCATGGCCGTCTGCGCCGATCAGAATATCGGAATCAAGACCACCAATAATCGTGTCGTTACCTTCACCACCACTCAGGTAGTCTTGACCTTGCCCGCCGTCTAAGACGTCATCACCACCATCGCCTGATTGGAAGTCGTTTCCGTTGCCGCCATAAAGTTCATCCGCTTCTTCACCCCCAGACAACTGATCCTCGCCTACTCCTCCATGAAGGGTATCTGCTCCTGATCCGCCACTCAAATAATCAGCTCCAAGCCCTCCGTCAATCCAATCGTTACCATCAAAACCACTGAGGTAATCATGACCATCACCGCCATAGATGACATCATCGCCAAACTCACCGTAAAGCGTGTCGTTTCCGAGTTCCCCGTACAAAGTATCGTTACGTAGGCCGCCAAGAACATAGTCATTACCCTCTCCGGCAAAAACAGAATCATCCCCCAAAGAGCTACCAATCCAGTCATCGCCGCTCCCCGCAACAATGGTATCGTTCCATTTGGCCTGATCTTCGGGACCCAAATCCAGAGCAGATCGATCCAGAGGGCCTGTGCTTTGACCAACTGTAAGGTCATCGCCGTAGATCACATCGTCGCCGGCTCCGGTCTCAATTGAATCTCGCCCTTGGTTACCGGCAACGAAGTCATACTCCGACGCAGACTCGTCACCGACTAGGATTACATCATCGCCAGAGCCGCCATAAACAGTATCCGACCCTAGAATATCGGTAAGCGTGTCGTTACCTGAGTTACCCAGCAGTCGGTCATCGCCCGCGCCACCCTCGATTGAGTCATCGCCCGCTCCACCAAGGGCAGTATCAGCACCCTCACCCGCATAAATTAGATCGTTATCGGCACCGCCATCGAGGTAGTCATTTCCGGTACCTCCGGATATCGTATCTGCACCCGATTGACCTAGTAACCTGTCGTTGTCAGCACCACCATCTAGCAGATCAGCTCCAGCACCACCTTCAATCCAGTCTGCCCCAAGCTCGCCTAGCACAGTATCTGCACCGTCGCCCCCATAGACAGTATCCGCCCCACCACCGCCAAGCACGCTGTCATCACCTATGCCAGCCCAAACCAAGTCGTCACCCGCACCCGCATCGACGGTATCGTTACCGATGCTGCTGTAGACCGAGTCTTGTCCATCTCCGGCAAGGATGGAGTCGTCGCCTTCTATATCGTAAATGAAATCACTACCGATGCCGCCATCAATAGTATCTGCACCGGCGCCACCACTCAGAGTATCCGCCCCCTCACCGCCGGAGAGATAATCCGCTCCCGCGTTAGCACCGAGTCGATCGTTACCCCCAGCACCTAGGAGGGTATCAATACCATCACCGCCAAGGAGTGTGTCATCATCTGCACCACCGTCCAGATAATCGGCGCCAATTCCTCCGCTGAGGTAATCGCTACCCAAACCACCCAAAACGGTGTCATCACCGGCGTCTGCTCGCAACTGATCATCGCCCGCTCCACCATCTATCGAATCATCACCAGCCGCTCCGGACACTAGGTCAACGCCGTCACCGCCTAATATCGTATCAGAATCCAATCCACCACTTAGGTAGTCGTCGCCAAAGCCACCTATTAACAAGTCAGATCCTTGATCGCCCGCAATCGAGTCATTGCCATCGCCACCATCGAGAGTGTCGCCTCCTGACTGTCCCGCGAGCGTATCTGCATCAACTCCACCACTCATGGAGTCAGCACCGGAGCCACCGAGCAACAGGTCGGCCCCGTCATCACCCACAATTACGTCGTTGTCTGCACCACCGACTAAATAGTCGGAACCGCTGCCACCCTCAAGTGTATCTAAACCTGCACCACCCCTGATTGTGTCGGAGCCTTCACCACCCGTTAAATAGTCGGCGCCTTCACCACCGTCAACGAGATCATCACCGGAGCCTGCCTCCACACTATCGTCACCAGAGCCACCGTAAACTGAATCCTGCCCATCACCAGCTGCAATAGAGTCATCACCCTCGGTATCAAAAATCAGATCATCGCCGGTGCCGCCGTCGAGCGTGTCGGACCCAGCCCCACCACTCAGAGTATCTGAACCTTGTCCCCCATATAGATAGTCAGCGCCCGCATCACCGCTGAGTCGATCATTTCCATCAGCACCGAAGAGTGTATCAACGCCATCGCCACCAACGAGAGTGTCATCATCTTCGCCACCATCAAGATAATCGGCTCCAACGCCGCCGCTGAGATAGTCACTGCCCAAACCACCTAGAACGGTGTCATCACCCGAATCCGCTCGCAACTGATCATCACCGGCCTCACCGACTATAGAATCATTACCATTCGCACCTGATATCGAATCAGCTCCATCTCCACCGAGAGCCGTATCTGAGTCCAATCCACCACTGAGGTAATCGTCACCAGCACCACCAACCAACAGGTCGGTTCCAGCGTCGCCAGCAATAGTGTCACCTCCGTCACCACCTTCCAAGGTATCAGTACCGGTCCCTCCATAAATGCTATCAGCACCCGCTCCTCCCAGAGCCAAGTCATCACCGTCACCACCATGTAAAAGATCTGCGTCCGCACCACCATCAAGCGTATCGTTACCCGAGCCCCCAACCAGCGTATCTTCCCCTATACCACCTCCGAGCGAGTCGTCCCCAGCAAGGCCAATCAGTGTGTTGGAGGCCTCATCGCCAAGCACTACATCGTCGAACTGTGTAGCCGTTATGTTCTCCACCTCGGTGATGCTATCTTGCTCACCGGCCGCGCTCGAAACGATACCGGAGGAAAGATCGATATCTACTCCCTCCGCGGTTCCCGAGTAGTCAGCGGTATCCAAGCCTTCGCCACCAATTAAGGTATCATCCCCGGTCCCGCCGACCAGATAATCGTTACCAGCACCCGCATCCATCAGATCATTACCGCTATCTCCGAATAAACTGTCGGCTTCAGTACCGCCCGACAGCTGGTCATTGCCACTCCCGCCAAATAGTGTGTCAGATTCAGAGCCACCGATAAGCACATCATCACCGGTCCAACCAGTCAGGTAGTCAGTCCCTGCCGATCCCTTGAGCGTATCGGCACCAGCATCACCGTAGAGTGAATCCGCACCTTCGCCTCCGACAAGGCTGTCATCATTATTGCCACCCGAAAGTAGGTCATCGCCAATTCCGCCATAAAGCGTGTCGTTTGCATCACCGCCGTACAGCGTATCTGCACCGTCCGAACCGCTAAGTAAATCTGCACCGGTCTCACCGTAGATGCGATCGTCACCTAGCCCACCGTCAACCGTATCGGCATCACTACCGGCCATAAGCAGATCTGCTCCGGCTCCACCATCAAACGAATCGCCACCCCCGCCACCTAGCAGCGTATCTGCACCATCATCGCCCAAAAGAATATCTGACCCTGCACCGCCATCTAGAACGTCATCGCCGGAACCTCCCGACAATGTATCTGCACCTGCCCCACCAGATAGAGCGTTATCTAGATCGTCGCCCGTTAACTGATCTGCGAACTGGCTCCCCAGCAAATTCTCAATCCCTTGTAGCTCGTCTATCGAACCTGTGCCATCAGTAGCGGTTTGATCTGCAAGACTGGCCTCTACGCCAGCAGTTTCGTTGCTGTAGCTGGCTGTATCCGTTCCTTCACCGCCAACGAGGGTATCGGCGCCTGCTCCACCGATAAGTGTGTCACTGCCATCGCCACCGAGTAGAGAGTCATCTCCTGTACCACCGTCCAATTGGTCTTCAGCCAGCCCGCCATCCAGCGTGTCGCCACCCGAACCACCCAGAAGCACATCAGTATCAGCGCCACCCTGGAGTAGGTCGTTACCGGCCTGACCGCTGAGGTAGTCTTTGCCGTCACCGCCGCTCAGCGAGTCGTTACCACCTTGTCCATAGAGAGAATCGTTACCCGCCTCTCCAAGCACTACGTCATCGCCCGTTCCAGCAACTGCACGATCATCACCCTCTCCACCCAGAATCAAGTCGTTCTCACTGCCTGAGCTCAGGTAGTCGTTGCCCGCTCCACCACTCAGAGTATCGGCACCTGCCTCCCCATACAGGGAGTCGTTAGCTAGACCACCGTCCAAGCTATCGGCTCCAGTACCGCCATAGAGTCGGTCGGCATCGGCTCCACCGTCCAGGGTGTCGTTGCCATCACCACCGAGTAGCGTGTCACGTCCAGCTTCACCTGAAAGAAGATCGTCTCCAGTACCGCCATCAACCGAGTCATTACCATCACCAGCTAATACCGTGTCTTCACCGAAACCAGCATAAACCGTGTCATTGCCTGCTGCCGTAACCAGACTATCGTTACCTGTTGAGGTATCAGCAGGCTCCGAAGCCTCAGAGCTACCATCCGCTGCGATCCCCTCTATAAGGGCCGTCTCAAGATCTGCAGCCGTTTGATTCAGCTCCGCCAGAGTGGTGGTGTAACTTTCGATTAGACCATCGTTCTCGGCTACCTGGGTTTCCAGATCAGCGACTGCCTGTACGGCAGTATCGTAATCCGTTTGCTCAGTTTCAGTGATAGAAATGGCTGCCTGAAGATCAGCAGTATAGGACGCCACCTGCGCTGAAAGTGACTCGACTTTTTCTGTCGTGTTCAGTTGCTCAGCAGACAATTGACTAATTTGCGCCTCTGTAGCTTGGAATTCGCTATTGAGAGAATCGATGCTTGTTTCGGTAGCTGTAATGTTTGCATATACAACTGCGAGGTTAGCTTCAGTTAAAGACTGCTGAGCCTGAACATCGGTTAACTGTGCAGTGGCATCTGCGATATTGACCTGATTTTCGGTATAGGCCAATTCCACCGCTGCTAACTCTTCAGCCGCGCTATCTAACTGGCTTTGAGCATCAGCAATGTCACGATCCAACGCCCGTAACTCATTGCGAATAAGCGACTCATCCTCAACACTAGCCACTAATTCGTCACGCTGTTCATTGAGTGTCGTCAGTTGTAGATCAGCCGAATCGTAAGTTGCCTGGCTAGTGTCTAACTGAGTCTGTAGAGAGGAAGTTGCCTCCTCCAGAGAGCTGACCTGTTGTGAGAGGTCTGACTCAAGGGTGTTCAAGTCCGCTAGGTCGGACTGCAGCGACGTACTCGTCTGATTGAGCGTCGAAAGCTCAGTCTCGGCTTCCGTTAGCTGAGACGATGCCGAGGCTAAATTCGCCTCTGCAGATGAGAGCTGCTGCTCAGTTTCAGCGAGATCGTTTTGCTCCTCGCCCAAAAGACTCTGACTCTGCAGGAGATACTGTTCAGCGAGTGCCTGCGCTTCCAGCGCTTCGGCCAGCTGTCCCGCCTCGGTCACCAATTGATCAGTGGCGCCGGAAAGCTGTGTATTGAGCTCAACCGCAAGTTGTTCTACACCATCTAGCGCAGACTCCGTAGAGATTATCTCTTCTCGAGTCTGCTCCAGCACCAACGCCTCAGCACTAAGGTCTGGTCCGTCCCCATAAACCAGGTCGCCACCGTCATCCGTAACGATAGTGTCAGAGCCTGAACCACCAGCGACCGAGTCCCCCACCGAGTCACTGCCAGAGAGATCGACACTGTCGTTGCCAGCGCCCGCGTAACCGGTATCCGCACCGATACCGGCGTCTATAGTGTCGTTTTGCTCTGAGGTACTGATAATCTCAGAAGAATCGGATCCTGAAACAAGATCTGCAGAGTCACTTCCGGTTACCAGTTCAGTGTTAAGAGGGTCGGCCATCAAATTCTCTCCCAAATAAGTTACGAAGAGGGAGCTAGATCCATGCCAACAATATTTTTATTTTATTTAACAATAGGTTAAGAAATACAGATAACTCAATTATTCGTTGCAAAATGCAAATTCTCAGTCAAATTCTCATTTTGCAAAAAGAATCAAGACGCTTTCAAAAGTACGCTTGTCTCATTCTGCGACGCAGATAGCAAAAATACCTGATCCATACGAGTCAGCTTGATCAACTCAATCAATGTTGGGTCACTAATGCCCTCAAGCACAACCTTTTTTGGCGCGATCATCGAATTTCGCAAGCTCACCAGAAAACCTAACCCTGAAGAGTCAATAAAAGTGAGTTGATCACACTCCAAAACAGCATTTTTCTTATTGGCTATCAGCGGAAGTAGCTTCTCTTTCAGAGCATCAACATTAGCCGCACTCAAGCGTTTCTCGTCAATTCGGATACGAGCCACGCCATCAATTAGGGGAGCTTTCGCCTCAGACCGTTTGAATAGATTAAGCCTCACGCATAGCCCTCCCAAAGGAATCAACCAAAGGCCCAAATAGGTAACGCCAAACGGGTTGCTCATCACCTTTGATAGTTAACTGAGCCTGCATTCCCGGATAAAGCTTGAGCTGACTTTCAACTAGCGATTCGTTCTCCATCACCACCTCAATCTCGTAGTAGCCGCTACCGTCAGGCGACTGCACCAGGTCGGCAGAAACAAGTTTCAAAGTTCCACGGATTGGAATCTGGCCACGTAGCGAATAAGCGCTAAACCGCACATCTACCGGGCTGCCGGGTAACATCAACTCGATATCATCCGGCTTAATGCGTCCCTTAATGATTAAATCATCACCCTCGGGCACCAAGCGCATAATGGCTTGCCCCGGCGCTATTACCTCGCCTCGGCCAGTCACAGAGAGATCTGTCACTAGTCCAGAGTGCTTGGCGTACAGTACCGACTCTTTGCGGCGTATATCCGTCAGTTTGATCTGATCAAACAGCTCCTCTACCACCAGTTGCTGTTCGCTCATTTCAACGGAAAGCGCCTCGATACGATCCCGTCCCTGCATCTCCAAGCGGAGCTCTGCCTCGGCACGGCGCTGATCCACACGGGCAATAGACGCTCGAAGAGTGCCTATACGTGCCAATAGATCTGCCTCACGCCCGCTCAGATTCAATTGATCGGTCTGGCTTACTAGGCGTTTAGCGGCAAGCTTCTCAATTTTGCGTAACCTCTCTGAAACGATTGCCAACTGCTTCTGGAAGCCTTCGAGCTCACGCTCTAAACCAACACGCTCCTCTGCCAGCTCAGACAGCTTAGATTTCAAAATATCCTGCTCTACCAAGTACGCTGTTTCGCCCGCTTGAAATATCTGACGCTGGACAGATAGAGCGATCCGCCCCTGTTGGTGATCTAGATCAAGCGGTGTACTCCAGGGAAGGTCTTCAAACTCCAACATCAGGCGATGCTGTTTTGCCCGCGCTTGAATCAGCTTGTTATCTAGCCGTTTGAGCTCAGCCTCAATATCATCGCTAATCAGGCTGACTAACGGATCACCTTCACGCACTTGGTCGCCAGCACTGACATGCACCTCTCGCACCACACCACCACGTTTGTGCTGCACCATTAAGCTACCTTGAGCGGGCTCCAACAAACCTGTCGCCAAGGCTGCCTGCGAGATGTCTGTTTTGAAGGTCCAAACACCCAACCCCAGAACACCCACCAGCAATACAACCCAGCCGTAAAGAAGTTCTCTTTTGAGAGAGCGCTCTAAAATATTAGACATTATCTATCTCCTCACTTGCCGGCTCAGCATCCGCATCAAGGCTTGGCTGCTGTACTGGTGCCACGGTACCGCTATCCAGCCTGCGTACCTGCCCACCCGTAAGCTCTAGCTGAGTAGAGGTGTATCGTAGTAGGCGTTGATCATGCGAAATGACAAGGGTAGTTACCCCCTCGGACTTTAGCTGTTCCAGCAGCAAACCCACCTTTGCAGCCTCACGCCAATCGAGCATCGAGCTTGGCTCATCCAACACCACAAGGCTCGGTTTGCCATAGATTGCACGGGCTAAACAGACCATCTGCCGTTGGCCGCCGGATAGGTTCTGTCCGTTACCCTGCACGCGTGTCTCATAGCCTTGAGGCAACTGCTCAATCATCTCGTGAGCGCCCACACGTTTGGCTGCCGCGATCACCTCATCAATCGGTGCAGGTTCAAACCGGGAAATATTGTCAGCAATAGTCGCTGGAAATAGCTCGGCGGCCTGATCGAGGTAGCCCAGATGAGGCCCCAGTAGCGCACGGCTCAGTTGTGAGATATCGAGTTCACCGAGGCGAACTTGTCCAGCCGTTGGGCGGTAAAGTCCCAACATCAATTTCGCAAATGTGGTTTTACCTACACCATTCGCTCCAACCAAACCGATACAAGAGCCAGGGCGAATCTGCATCGTGATGCCGGCAATGATGGGTTTGAGTCCCGGGCCGTGACTGAACACGACGTCTTGCATACGAACACCGGCATCTGGCTGACTGATAATCGGTAAGCCAGGCGGTTCGTAGGCACTGTTCTGGATAACATCGGTGATAATTTTGCGCGACCGCTGGTACATGAAAATAGCGTGCTGAGCACGAATATAACCATCCAGTGGCGATACAGTGCGCATACCAATGATTAGGCAAGCGATGATCTGTCCTGGCGAAATCTGGTCTGCCGAGGCGAGATAGGCCCCCAAACCGATCAGCGTGACATTCACCATCAGTGAGATAAAACGGCTAAAACTCTCAACCCTAAGCACTCGGTCATCTTGAGACAGACGGTCCTGCATCTCGCAATCGCGTGATTGCTGAATGTTGTGTACCACACGACTTGTTAGCCCCAGAACCTCCATCACATTCGCTAACCGGCGTAAACGCAAATGACGCGCATCATCTATACGCCCTTGCAGCTCTATATTTTCTTCCCCTTTGCGCATCACCCATCTCTGAAGTGGCACACACAAGGCTAGCAAGGTAAGCAGAGCACCTAGCGCAGCTCCCATACGCAAATCAACTAGTACCACTAAGAATAGGAAGATCGGCACCAGAATGAGATCTGAAGCGGCGGACAAACCATGTTTGTTGACGAAACTTGATACATATTTGAGGTGTTTGGCGAATTCGAGGTCAGGTTCATTTCGACTCGCAATCGCCCTTATCTCGCGACCAACAAGTTCAGGCGTAAGCCGCTGTTCAACCATCAAAGCTGATCGCGAGCATATACGGCTTTTCACCCGCAGCAGAATCGCCGACATGCCAAGGCAGACCAACACACCCAGTGTAAGCACAAGTAGTGTATCTAGACTTCGACTGGCTAGAACTCTGTCCATCACCTGCAGCGCATAGAGTGGAACTGCCAACATCAGGATGTTTGCAATCAAACCGAAGAGTGCTGCCATGACTAATGCTCTACGTACCTGCCCTGAAAAAAACTTCATCTGCGACCCTCAATTCTCGGTGACATAACCAAACGCGTCACACCCATGAGGGCTGAGCAAAAAGCAGACCAACTTTCGCAGAATGCAATTAATTGGCGACTATTTACTAAAACTGGCCTAGGCCTTGCTTAGATATAGCAATTCTCAACACGCGATTTATAGGCACTCTTTTTGAATATTCTTTTCGTGCATCAAAACTTTCCGGGCCAGTACAAACACCTTGCTCCGGCATTGAGTAAAAAGGGACACAGAGTCGTCGCAATCGGGATTGGTGACCGGAAGGTCGACGGCGTCGAGTATTTTCACTATCGCCCCAAACGCGGCACTTCGGATAAAACCCACCCTTGGGTGACTGACTTCGAAGCCAAGGTTATCCGAGGTGAAGCCTGCGCTCTGGCTTGCAATCAACTCAAAGCTCGAGGTTTCAATCCAGATGTAATTTGCGCACATCCGGGCTGGGGAGAAGCGCTGCTTCTACGTGAAGTCTGGCCCCAAGCCAAACAACTCCACTTCGTAGAGTTTTTCTACGGAGCAATTGGCAAAGATGTGGGCTTCGACCCAGAATTCCCGTCTCCTGAGTTCTCTGGCAACTGTCGTCTGCGGATTAAGAACACCAACAACCTGCTTAATCTGTTTGATATGGATCGAGGTATCTCGCCCACTTCATGGCAACGCTCAACTGTACCTGAGCAGTTTCAGAAGCAGATCGACGTGATTCACGATGGTGTCGATACCGAGCGTCTCAGACCCGAGCCCTCTGCGGTTCTACATGCAAAAAATGATCGTGACGAAGAGATACGAATAACAGCCGATAATCGAGTAATCACTTTCATCAATCGCAACCTAGAGCCAAGTCGTGGTTATCATCAGTTCATGCGTGCTCTACCGATGATCCAGGCCATGGATCCAGACATACAGGTTGTCATTATCGGAGGTGATGGGGTCTCGTACGGTGCAGCGCCAGAGAGCGGCAGTTGGAAGCAGAAATATCTGGAAGAGGTAGCAGACCAGATCGATCTTAAACGCATTCACTTCTTGGGGAAGGTGAGCTACTCACAGTTCGTTTCAGCAATGCAGATCAGCTCAGCACATATCTACCTTACCTATCCATTTGTGCTCTCTTGGTCGATGTTGGAAGCTATGAGTTTGGGCGCCGCAATTGTTGGTTCAAGAACCCCGCCGGTTGAGGAGGTAATCAACGACCACGTCAATGGCCGTTTAGTGGACTTTTTCGACCCTCAGGAGATAGCACAGGTCGCCGTGGAGGTTGCCAACTCTACCAATACCGAGATGCGGGCGAAGGCGCGCCAGACCATTGTAGATCATTACGATCTAAACTCTATCTGTTTGCCCAGACAGATAGAGTTGATCGAGAACTTAGGCAGTCGGCAGTAGGAGCCTCGGCAAAAGGTGGTGACCCTAACCTGCCGATCCGGCGCCACTAACTGCGCCCGTATAGATCCTCAAAGCGCACAATATCGTCCTCACCCAAGTAAGCGCCGGATTGAACCTCAATCAGCTCCAATGGGATCTTGCCCGGATTATGTAGTGAATGAACTGAGCCCACAGGCAGATAGACCGACTCATTCTCTGTCACAAGCAGCTCTTCATCGTCACGACGAACCTTGGCAGTACCGGATACAACAATCCAGTGTTCAGCACGGTGGTGGTGCATTTGTACCGACAGCTTCGCTCCCGGTTTAACAGTGATACGTTTCACCTGGTAACGCTCGCCATTGTCGATAGAGTCGTATTTACCCCAAGGACGGTAAACCTCTCTATGCAACTGATGCTCAGAGCGCCCCTCAGCCTTGAGCTGCTCAACGATCTTCTTAACGTCCTGTACCTGATTTTTATCAGCGACCAGTACGGCGTCTTTGGTCTCGACGATAACGACATCCTTAAGACCGACTGTAGCCACTAATTTATTCGTTGAGTGAATAAGAGAGTCCTGGGTGTTATGCGTCATCACATCACCACGCACAGCATTACCATCGGCGTCTTTGTCGGTTACTTCCCACAGCGAGGACCAAGCGCCTAAGTCGCTCCAGCCAGCGTCCAGCGGCACAACTACGGCACTGTCTGTCTTCTCCATCACGGCATAGTCGACAGACTCGTCCGGACAGGCAGCGAAGGCGTGCTCATTGATTCGCACGAAATCCATATCGGGCTTGGTTTCGGACAACGCCTGCTTACACGCCTCCAAAATATCAGGACGGAACTTCTCCAACTCCTCTAGATAGCGACTCGCTTTAAACAGGAACATCCCTGAGTTCCAGTAGTACTCGCCTGATGCGACGTAGCTCGTAGCCCGATCCAGATCAGGTTTTTCAACAAACTCAGCGACCGCATAGCCGTCGCCCTGCTCTGTGCCGCGGCGGATATAGCCGTATCCAGTCTCTGGACCCGTTGCGACAATCCCAAAGGTAACCAGACTGCCCGCCTCAGCCAGTGGCTGCGCACGGCTTACAACTGAGCGAAACTCGGCTTCATTCTGAATAACATGATCCGCTGCAAGCACCAGCAACAGAGGGTCATCTCCCTTAGCTGTTGCTTCAAGCGCTGCCAGCGCAATTGCTGGAGCAGTGTTACGACCTACCGGTTCAAGCAGTATCTCTGCTTTCACGCTCAACTGACGGATCTGCTCAGCTGCAATAAACCGGTGCTCCTCGTTGCAGATTAGCATCGCTTCAGACCCTGACAGCCCCTTCACACGGCTTAGGGTAGCCTGCAGCATAGTTTGTTCGACCGCCAAGGGTAAAAACTGTTTTGGATAGAGTGAGCGCGACAACGGCCAAAGGCGCGAACCAGAACCACCCGCCATTACAACTGTTTTAATCACCCGTTCATCTCCTATGTCGTCTGGTCAATGGGAACTCAGCGCCCTGACCATAAATTCCATAAATCAGGCGCTTACAGCAGCCTCTGCACGTAAGGACTCAAGCAACCTATCAACCTCTGGCGCCCAATCAGAATCCTCAATATTGAAAGCTAATCTCAGAGCTATCGTATCTAGTCTCGAATTCGCCGGCCGCGTGACCGGCGTTGGAAACTCAGAACTCGGTATAGGTGCTACCTCCACCAGATGATCCACTAGGCCCATATGAGTCGCCCGCTCAATAATCGCCTGCGCAAACTGATGCCAACTAACATAAGGCTTCTGGCAGTGGTGGTAAGTACCCCAAGCAACGGTGCCGGTTTTCTCATACTGTGAAGCAATCGTCAGCAAGACTTCGGCGATACCCCGTGCACTCGAAGGCCCGCCAAATTGATCGGCTACCACCGTCAGGCGGTCACGATCTTTAGCCAGACGCACCATAGTTTTTACAAAATTATTGCCCTGCACGCCGAAGACCCAGCTTGTGCGCAGGATGATATGACGCTCAACACGCGCACGCAGCGCACTCTCACCGGCCTCTTTGCTTTTGGCGTAGACGGCTAGCGGGTTTACCGGATCGTCCTCTGTATAGAGCCCCTCTTTGGAGCCATCAAAGACGTAGTCGGTGGAGATATGCAGCATCGGAATATTGGCAGCAGCACAGGCATCGGCCAGCAATGCTGTGGCCGTCTCATTGATCGCATAGGCCAGTTCGGCCTCCGACTCTGCCTTATCAACTGCGGTGTAGGCAGCCGCATTAATCAGAAGCTCAGGCTGATACTTTTCGAAGGCCGTTGAGATAGACGCAGCATCAGTAATATTTAGTTCAGAACGACCAAGTGCGACCAGATCCAGTTCCTGCTCCTTACCTAATTGGGCAAGAGCACTGCCAACCTGCCCCTGCCCACCCGCTACCAGAATCCGCATGGATTAAACTCCCCCATTTGCGCGAATCTGCGCCAGCGTCGGTAGTTTTTCATCTTTTCCAGATAGCGCAGGATCTTTGATCGGCCAGTCGATACCCACCTCAGCGTCATTCCAGATCAATCCACCCTCATCTTCGGGGAAGTAGAGGTCGGTGCATTTGTACTGAAAATCAGCAACATCAGAGAGGACACAGAAACCGTGCGCGTAGCCTGGCGGGATCCAGAGCTGGCGATGGTTATCTTCGGTTAGCTCCACACCAACATACTGACCGAAAGTTGCGGACTCAGGATTTACATCGACCGCAACGTCATAGACGACACCGCGTGGACAGCTAACCAACTTACCCTGTGGGCGTGTCTTCTGCAGGTGCAGACCACGCAACACACCTTTCTGCGAGCGTGAGTGGTTATCTTGCACGAATGGCAGGTCGATGCCTGCTTCGGCATAGCGCTCAGCTTGAAAGGTCTCTTTGAAGAATCCGCGGTGATCACCAAACACTTTTGGCTCGATGATCAACACGCCCGGCAGTTTTGTCTCGATCACATTCATCGCGCAGCGCCCTCAAGCACAACACGCGCCAAATACTGCCCGTAACCCGTCTTTTTCAATACCTCGGCCTGCTGCAGCAACTTATCCTTGCTGAGCCAGCCGTTGCGATACCCGATCTCCTCAAGACAGGCCACTTTGAAGCCTTGTCGCGCCTCAACCGTTTGAACAAAGTGCCCCGCATCCATCAATGACTCATGCGTACCAGTATCTAACCAAGCGAAACCACGACCCATTAGGCTGACGTTGAGTTCACCCAGTTGCAGGTAAGCATTGTTAACATCGGTTATTTCAAGCTCCCCGCGGGGGCTGGGTTTGATATTTTTCGCGATTTCAATGACGCGATTATCGTAGAAGTAGAGTCCGGTGACCGCGTAATTAGACTTAGGCTCAGCAGGCTTCTCTTCAATCGATATCGCCTTCCCATCTGCATCAAACTCAACAACACCAAAACGCTCGGGATCAGTCACATGGTAACCAAACACGGTTGCCCCTGTAGGGCGGGACGCTGCTTCGCGCAGCATGCCGGTAAAACCGTAACCGTAGAAAATGTTGTCGCCTAGGATTAGACAGACATTGTCATCGCCAACAAACTCTTCACCGATAATAAACGCTTGCGCCAGACCATCTGGTGAGGGCTGCTCGGCGTAGCTCAGCTTAATGCCAAAATCCGATCCATCCCCAAGCAGGTTCTTGAAATTCGGAAGATCCGTAGGCGTAGAGATAACCAATACCTCACGAATACCCGCCAGCATCAACACTGAGAGCGGGTAGTAGATCATCGGCTTATCGTAGATTGGCAGCATCTGCTTGGAGACGCCTCTTGTGATCGGATGCAGACGAGTACCCGAGCCGCCCGCGAGAATAATACCTTTCATCATCAATCCTTATTCGAGCTTATGCTGCGCCTTTATCTTCACCAAGGCGGTCCAAGCGGTAGTCGCCGTCTAGCACGCGTTGCCACCATTCACGGTTCTCTAGATACCAGAGCACAGTTTTGCGCAGACCTGTTTCAAAGGTCTCCTGCGGTTTCCAGCCCAGTTCACGCTCTATCTTGCTGGCATCGATCGCGTAACGCAGATCATGCCCGGGACGGTCTTTCACAAAGGTAATGAGTTCTTTGTAGTTAGCGATACCCGCCGGCTTTTCAGGATGTAACTCTTCAAGCAGCTCGCAGAGTGTATGTACTACTTCGATATTCTGTTTTTCGTTGTGACCACCGATATTGTAGGTCTCGCCGATTTCTGCGCTCGTCGCTACCAACACCAGTGCTCGCGCGTGGTCTTCAACAAATAGCCAATCTCGGATTTGGTTCCCCTTGCCGTAAACTGGTAGATCCTTACCCGCCAGCGCATTCAAAATTATGTGCGGGATCAATTTCTCAGGGAAGTGATAAGGGCCGTAGTTGTTAGAACAGTTGGTCAACACCACAGGCAAGCCGAACGTGCGATGCCAGGCACGTACTAGATGGTCCGAACTCGCTTTGGATGCCGAGTAAGGCGAACTTGGAGCGTAAGGAGTTATCTCAGTAAACAGATCGTCTGTCCCCTCAAGGTCACCATATACCTCATCAGTAGAGATATGGTGGAATCGGAATGCGGGCTTGCGCTGGCCGCTCAGTTGCGACCAGTAGGCGCGAGCCGCCTCCAATAACTGATAAGTACCGACGATATTTGTCTCAATAAAATCTGCCGGCCCCTCAATTGAGCGATCCACATGGCTCTCAGCGGCCAGGTGCATAATGATATCTGGCTGAAATTCTGCGAACACCCTATCGAGTGCAGCGCGATCGCAGATATCTGTCTGACTGAATTGGTAGCGATCGGATGACGCCACCGGTGCGAGTGACTCAACATTGCCTGCGTAAGTCAATTTATCAAGGTTGAGCACCTGATGCTCAGTATCATTAATCAAGTGACGCACGACGGCAGAACCGATAAAGCCGGCGCCGCCGGTTACGAGGATTTTCAAAACCTTATCTCCAAACGCTGGGTAGTAGCCTTTGCAATTTGCAACGCAGAATACCTTATTTGCAGACTAATTAGCGACTGCTAGACGCCGAAAAGCCCATATCCAACCCCAACCGCAGCAAGATATAGGCCAATTTCTAGATTTAAACTTTAAACGATGGATTTAGGAGCTCAACCGCTCCAGCGTAGCATCCAAGCACTCATGCCAATCCTTGGGCTCAATACCGAAGGTCGCTTTAAACTTCGACGTAGCCAGCTCTGAGTTAGCTGGGCGACGTGCTTTAGGGGTTTG
>ENA-OUOG01001083-OUOG01001083.1-marine-metagenome-genome-assembly--contig:-NODE-1083-length-32921-cov-5.846334_pt1 | contig 32921 bp, 18 predicted proteins | sample MGYA00248635_ERZ508505 | MGnify/ENA primary metagenome ERZ508505 (study PRJEB26176, sample SAMN06267871) | marine metagenome | isolation source: Saanich Inlet, British Columbia, Canada | place: Pacific... | reverse complement strand
CGCGGCGGCGATCTCGGCCGCGGAGAGGGCGGCGGAGAGGGCGCCGGAACGACAGGCGCGGCTTCGGCTTCGTCCACCGCGGGCGCTTCGGGCGCTTCGAGCGCTTCGGGCGCTTCGGTGTCTTCGGGCGCTTCGGTGTCTTCGGGCGCTTCGGTGTCTTCGGGCGCTTCGGTTCCTTCGGTTCCTTCGGTCTCTTCCGGCTCGGGCGCCGCGGGACCCTCGTCGTCGGAGACGGCGCTCTCCGGCTGGGTCTCCGGCTGGGTCTCCGGCTGGGTCTCCGGCTCGGTCCAAGACGCCGCGACTGATCTGTCCGCCATACCGACGGACGACGCGGCGGACGACGCGACGGACGTCGTCGCGCGTCTCGCGGGCGACGCGGCGTCATCGACGCGCTTCGGCGAATCGCCGACGACGCTTGGCCGCCGCGCCGCGCGGCCGGCGCGGCTGGGCGTCTTGACTTTCGCCGGCGACGCGTCCCAGGGAGGCCGCTCCTCAAGCGGCACGGCACTTCCCCCGCGTTCATCCACGGCGGAGAAAGAAGAAGAAGAAGCCTTTTTTTTGTTCAGCTCGAGCGGGTCGTGCGTTTTGCCGTACGCCGCGCCCGAGTAATCCGCGGAGGAGCGCGTCGACGACGGCTCGGCTTTCATTCGCGAATGAGAGTTTTTGTCGCCCCATTCGCCGCCCATCTCGGCGCTGGCGCGCGCCGACCTCGCGTAGTTCTCGCGCATGGTCGCCTCCGCGCGACGCAGAGACCCGACGGCGACGCGTCCGTCGGGCCCGCGGCGAATCAGGCTGAGCGCCTCCCGCAGGTCGGGGTTGTTCGCGGAGAGGCGCGCGAGCTCCCTCGCCGCCAACTCCGCGCTCTGCGAATCGGACGCGTTGCCCTCCGCGACGCGCACGGCGACGCGCGCCTTGGCGGTGGTGCCCTCGCGCGCCAGACGCCGAGTGCGCGCCTCGACGACGGCGTTCACGCGCGCGTGCGCGTTGGTCGCCTCGGCGCGAGGGGGGGGGGGCGCCGCGGGTTTCGCGGGCGAGTTCTGCCACCAGAACTTGGACGGGCCGCTCGAGGCGCGCGCGTCCGCGTCGTCCGCCCCGGCCGGCTCGCCGGTTCTCCAGCGCGCGATGCGCGAGGCGAGCTCGGAGCGCGGCATCGCGCTCGCTCCGTGCGCGTCGACGGGGGGCGCCGGGGCCGTCCCACGAGCGCGGCGCGGAGTGGCCATCCTCGGACGGCCCGCGCGTCGGCCAAACGGTATTTTGGCTCGGGACAGCCGAGGTTTGAAATGACAAATGAGATTTCCATCACAACGCACACATTCGCGATTCCCAGGTCCTCCCTCCCCGCTCTCGCGCCGCCTTCAAGTCTCAGTACATCCCGCCGGGCATGTGGAAGTCCCCCGCGAACGCCTCCACCTCCTCGCGCAGCGCCGCGATGTCTTCGCGCGCGTTCGCCTCCAGGTACGCGTTGAAGTCCTTGAGCTTGGGCCCCTCCGCCTTGGCCTTGCAGTCGATGGCGATCTCCACGCCCTTGTGGATGAGATCCGCAACCTTGACGAAATCCTCCTCGAGCATCCCGCGCGTGGTCATCGCGGGCGCGCCGATGCGGATCCCCCCCGGGATGAGCGCGGAGGTGTCCCCGGGGACGGAGTTCTTGTTCAGGGTGATGTGCGCGAGGTCGAGGATCTTCTCGACGCGCGCGCCGTCCACGCCCTTGGGCCGCAAGTCGCACAAAATGAGGTGGTTGTCCGTGCCGCCGGACACGAGCTCGTACCCGTGCTCCACCAGCCGGTTCGCCATCGCCGCGCAGTTCGCCACCACCTGCTTCTGGTAGTCCACGAACTCGGGGGTCATCGCTTGCTTCAGCGCCACCGCCAAAGCGCCGATGGTGTGGTTGTGCGGGCCGCCCTGCAGACCGGGGAACACCGCGCTGTTGATCGCCGCTTCAAACTCCTTCTTGTAGAAAATCATCCCGCCGCGCGGCCCTCTGAGCGACTTGTGCGTGGTGGTGGTGACGATGTCCGAGTACGGGAACGGGTCGTCCACGATGTTCGCGGCGACTAAACCGGAGATGTGCGCCATGTCGGACATCAGGTACGCGCCGCACTTGTCGCAGATGTCGCGCATGCGCTTGTAGTCGTAGTTCCTGGGATACGCCGACGCGCCGGCGATGATGAGCTTGGGGCGGTAGAGCATGGCGTTGGCTTCGAGCGCGTCGTAGTCGATGGTGCCCTTGCTCTCGTCCAGGCGGTACGGCAACGACTCGAAGAAGATGCTCGTGGCGCTGATCTTCTTCTTGGGCGTGTAGAAGCCGTGCGTGAGGTGCCCGCCGTGGGGCAAATCGAGGCCCATGATGCGGTCGTGCGGGTTGAGCAGCGCGGTGTACACGCAAAAGTTCGCCGGCGACCCGGAGAGCACCTGCACGTTCACGCCCCACTCCGAGTCCTTCAGCCGGAACGCCTCGAGCGCGCGCGTCTGGCACAAACGCTCCGTCTCGTCGATGAACTCGTTGCCGCCGTAGTAGCGCTTGCCGGGCAAACCCTCGGAGTACTTGTTCGTCAGGCACGAACCGTTCACCTCCATCACCGCGCGGCTGGTGAAGTTCTCGCTCGCGATGAGCTCTAAACCGAGCCTCTGGCGCGTCTTCTCCTTGGTCATGATCGCGAACATCTGAGACGTCGGTTTCGGGTTTAGGGGTTTCGAGTCACGGACACGGAGGGTTTCGAAGGAAACGGGGGTCAGCGCGAGAACGCGGTTTCGTCGCGAGGTCGAGTCGAGTCGCGCGGAGGGCGCCGCCGAAGGAAAAAACCAACAAACAAGACCCCGAGGCGCTTTTCGGGAAGAATTCCGCTTGTCAAGAACCCTCCTCGTGGGCAGATTGCAGCCAAGGGCGGCGGTCGTCACGCGGCCGGCGGGGGTGCGTCGCGCGTGCGCCGGGGAGACGGAGCGCGGCGCGTCACGCACCTCGGGATCGAGTTCCTCGACGGACGTGTCCGCGAAGGGGGCGTTGCGCAAGCCGCTGCCGGGCTCGGCGACGGCCTTCAAGGGCTCGGGACCTGCGCGTGGTTTGAAAAAGTGATGCCGTCAGCAAAGAGCACGACTCTATGGAACCGACCGGAGGCGGGTCCGGGGCGACGCCGGGCGCGCGCGCTCGCGGCCTGAGGCGGAACGCGAGCCGACCGATCGCGTCGAGGCGAGGGACCCGTCCGGGACCGCGCGAACGCCGCGAGCGCCGCCTCGCGCGCGCGCGGTCGAACGGATTGACGACGGGAGAAATATCGGCGCGACGTACCCTTCTTCTTGTCCGCGGCGCGGACCACGAAGGCGCGGCGCGCGGCGGGGCGCGCGGCGGCCGCGGCGCGCACCTTGGCGGCGCCGGGCGCGACGCGCGCCTTCGCGGAGAGGAACGCGGAGGAGTGGGTGACGGCGGACATGTCGTGTCTCGTGTCGAGCAGACTGCCGACGCGCGCTCTCGCGAGGAGGAGTTAGTTTTGTTTGCGGCGGAATTCCTGACGTCGCCTTTTTGCACGCTTTTTGGACGGAAGTTCGCGACTGAGATCCCGTACGGGAAAAACGCAGAGGCGTCAAATGCCACGTGGAGCGGCGTTCGTCGTTTCCGAAGCGCCAAAGAACCGGGAAACCCTCACGGGTCGGCAGAACTCTATTCAAGAACTCGCGGTTTTTTGAGTGAGCAGCGAGTTGTCGCCATCGCATTCTCGTACGGGTATTTAGTCAGGCTTCATATGTCGCCCATAGATGGCGCTTGCTTGAATCGGGCGCCCCGACCGTCTATTTGGGGTTCGTTCTTCGGAAAGCTGAGCGGCGGCCCCTAAGGTACTATTCTACCACTAACTGAAATCGGCGCCCCGAAATCGAAGGTCGACCCAAGCCGAATTCTTGGGTCGCGCAGCGGGCTGGAATCAGGAGTTTTGGGTCACTCCTCGGAATTGTACGAAAATGACAGACTGCCTTCACACGCATTTGGGCGAGTCCTCAAAAAAGGGTCCCCGTTTTCAGTCGTTTTCAGTCAAGTCACAAGTCAAGTCAAGTCAAGTCAAGTCACGAGTCAAGTCATCCATACCAGTTCACTGCATCACTCCTGCCGAAGTTTTGAACAACCCGTATAACAACGAGGCGCGCGCACGCGCTTCGCGATGCGTTTCCTGGCGCTCTCCTCCGGCGGGGCGATCCCCCCCCGCGGGTCCGGCGACGGCAAGCGCGGCGCCACGGACTTCTCCGGCTCCAGGAGCGGCGCGGTGACGTTCAAGGGCGCGGCGCCTCCCTCCGGGGCGTCGCAGCGCCCCGCCATCTTCAAGGCGGCCTACACGTGCGCCGGGCTCGGCGTCGTGGGCGATCTGCTCGCGCAGACCATCACGAGAAACGCGTCTACGAAGGCGGGACAAGACAAGTCCGCCGCCGGCGACGCGAAGAAGAAGTCCTCCGGAGCTAAGTCAAACGCCGGCGACTCGCCCGACCCGGGGTACGACCTTCTGCGCACGGCGCGGCAGATGGCGTACAACTTCGTGTTTTACGGCCCCGCGCAGCACTTCTGGTACGCCGCGCTGGCGTCTCGGTTCCCCACCGCCGCGGGCGCGTCGCTCGCCGCGAACCTCCCCCCGTTCATGTGGAAGGTGTTCCTGAACCAAGCCGTGCTCGGCCCGGTGGTGGTCGCGACGTTCTTCGGCTGGAGCATGACCCTCACCGGGCGAGCGCGGGAGTACCCGCAAAAGATGCGCGACGACGCGTTCCCGGCGTTGCGCCGGGGATGGGCGTTTTGGGTCCCGGCCGCGTCCATCAACTTCGCGCTCGTGCCGCTCAAGGCGCAGGTGCTGTACATGTCCTGCTGCTCCATCGTGTGGAACTACATACTGAGCACCGCGGCCGCGGGGGGGTCCCGACAGGGAGCCACACAGGGGAAGAAGAAGTGAGCGCGGCGCGAGGAGCGATGCGCGTTTCGTAATCACATCAACTAACATCTGACACACTGGCAAAAGCGCGCTCGTCACGATCGCCTTTTTCGTCGCGTTCACGATCGCCATCCCCCTCGTGTACCTAACGAAGCCCATGGAGGTTTCTCCGACGCGCACTTCGAGCGCGGTGCGCCGCTCGACGCGCTCGACGCGCTCGTCGTCCGTGTACCACCTCCAATCCCTACCCCCCGCTGATGGGCGGGATCACCGCGACCTCGTCCCTGTCCCTGAGCGCGACGTTCGCCGTGGCGTACTCCTGATTCACCGCCAGCACCGCGCTCTGCAGCACGCTCTCCAGCTCGGGGTGCCGCTCGACGAGGAGCGCGCGCAGGGCGTCGGTGTGCTCGGCATCTAGGGTCTCCTCCACCAGCCCACCCGTCGCCTCGCGCGCGCGCGCGAAGTACAAAACCGTCACCGTCGGCATGCCACCGCGTCCGTGAGAATGACGAAAGGACCGATCGTCGTCACGCGCTTTTTCGCTTTTTCCGAGACGAACGACTTTTCGACGAGACGCCGCACCGGGCGTCACACTCGCGATGCGCGCGGCGACGCCCATCGCGGGTGCGCGCCTCCCCGTCCCGCCCCGTCTCGCGGCGGGGGGAGCGCCGGGGCGCGCGCGGCGGCGTGCGCCTCGATTTTTCCCGCGTGCGCTGTGGAGGAACGACGACGAGGCGGGAAACGACGACGATGTCGAGGCGCCCGTCCCGATGGTGAGCTCGCGGCTGCGCGCGGAGGTGTCCGCGTTCTACGACGGCGCGGTGCGCCGCGCGCTGGCGGACCCGTTCGTGCCGTACGAGAACCTCTCCGGGATCATCAACCTCGCCGAGTGCGAGACGAGCGCCGGGTGGAGCCCCCGCGAGGCGCAGGACGAGCCGGACTGCACGCGCGCCGAGCTCGTCGACGCGACGGTGACCGAGTTGGCGCAGCTCTTCGGGCAGAGCGGCGTCGAGGCGACGCCCGCGCTGGCGGTGAGTCTCGTGGCGCCCGGCGTGACGTTCGACGACACGAGTGAGGCGCGTGAAGATGGACGCGTGAACGATACGGACGTGAATATGTCGCCAGAGAGCGACGACGGCGGCGACGAGAGCTCCGGCGAGGCGACGGAAGAAAACGCGCGGCCAGACGAAGCCGCCATCGGCGCGTCGAACGGGGGCGGCTTCGTCTGGACGCGTCTGACGCCGTTCCAGGACGCGCCCACTTGGGAGGGCGAGGCGGATCTGCACGCGTCACTTTTAGAGACGTACGGCGTTCTGCTGGCGCCGGGAATGCTGCGCGGCGCGTCGGAGCCCGGCTGGTTCCTGATGTGCGTCGCCGGGCGGGACGAGGAGACGCTGCTCACGGGCGTGGACAGGCTGAGAACGCAGCTGCTGCAACGCAAGTTCCTCCACGGACGGTGGTGAGGTTTTACGTCGTATTACAGGCGCGCGCGCGGGTTCTACCATGGTATTGGATAGTCTAACGTAGATCCGATATACTCTATGTCGTAAGGTATTACTTTTATGATAAGGAAACGCTTCATAGTCGTCGTCTAGAGCTACTTAGTTTTTAGCGCCGTACCCATACCCGCGCGCGCGCTCGGGCGACGGCGCGGGCGCGCCGAACCCGGGGACCCGCGCCGACGCCGGCGTCGCCGGCGCGCTCTCTCCCTCCGCGCCGCCTGTGAAGCAGTAGAACACCTCGACGGCGAGGAAAAACACGCACATCGCGAAACACGCGAACGAGACGAGTTTGAGTATGACGGTCAGGTCGTACCCGAAAACCTTGATGCGCGCGGGGGTCAAGATGCCTCCGCCGTTGGGAAGCACCACGACGTTGTCCGGCATCAAGTACACGTCTTCCCCGCGCTTCTCGGACCACTTCTTGTTGGACCCTCGCGCGCAGTCGCGCCCGTCCGTCAGCGGGTAGTTCTGCTCGGAGAAAAAACCGCACACGCCGTAGTTCGTGGCTGGGTCGAAGCTCATCTCCAAACGCGCGTACCCGTTCTCGCCCCAGTCCTGGCCGTACGAGTTCTTCACTAACCAATAAGGCTTGTCTGATTCTTCGTCCACGCCCCAGCCCACCACGACGGCGGCGTGGTTGATGGCGGCGATCTGGTCTTGGGACGCGGGCGGGCAATCCTCCATCTGCACCAACCCTCCGCCGTACAGCTGTAAAGGCTTCACGTTCATGCCCACCGCGATGGGCTGCTGCTTCAGCGCGCGAAGCATCGCGTGCACGGTTTCGGCGCCTCTTAAAGGCGGAATCTCGCAAAACCCGTCGATGGTCACGCCGGGCGTTTTTTTCGGCGCCTCTTCGTTTTCGCCGAGCGCCGCAGCGCACTGCCCTCCCGTCGTGGGGTACTCCTCGACGCTCAGCAAACCCTGAGGCTGCGTCTGGATCCACGCGTACGCGGTGGCCATGTTCCCGGTGTTACACCCCGAATCCAGCTCGTCGCACGACAAAAGGTAGTACGGGCTCGGGCTCGGACGGTGCCCCGTGGAGATGAGCTTCGAGTCGGCGATAACCTGCACGGTGCTGTACGCCCAGCACCCCGAGCACGCGCCCTGGCTGTACAGCGGGCCGATGTCCATGCGCGAGCGCCAGTCCAGGTCGGAAGGCAGGTCGATATCCACGGGACGCACGGTGGTCATTCCGCCCAGCGACGCGGCGGCGCGGGGGCGCGAGACGTCGAACTCGAAAACGTTCGACGACGACGCGCCTTCGTCGGCGCTCAGGTCACGCGCAAACGCCGCCGCAGCCTCCGCGGCGAGGTCCTCCTCCTCGGACAAAAGCGCCAGCTCAGCAGCCTCCGCACCGAGCGTGGCTTCGTCCTTCGCCTCGTTGTCTGTCTCGGGCTCCTCGTCGCCCAGACTCGCGAGGCCGGTGCTCCATCCGAGCGCGGCATCCGTCGCCGCGAAAAACTTTTCGGCGGAGCTCGCTTCGCTCTTTTCTGTTTTCCCCTCCAGCGCGCGACGCGGCGCGTCCGCGGTTCCCGAACCCTCGCCGCCGTCGCCGCTCTCCCTGTCGTCTTTCCTCGGTGCGACGTTGACGGTGGCGGCGTACGTCGCGTGGTTCGCCGCGAACTCGTCCGGGGTGAGGTCGGCGAAGCGCGTGACGATCTTCTTCATCCCGCCCGCGCCCTTCTCGGCGCGCGCGGCGTTGTGCTGCTCGATGTGGCGCATGTTGCGCAGCAGGATGATCTCCCTTCGGTAGCTCTCTTCGCACGGGAACGGCTCCGTGCCGCAGTACGCGGTCTTCTTGCCGAAGCGCTCGACGAACTCGGAAAACGCCGGCGAGTGCGGCTTGCCCGCCGCCAAACGCGCCTCGGCGGCGTTGCGCACGGCTCGCGAGACAATCGCCTCGCAGTCGTACCGCTTCTCCTGGTGCGGGTTCGAGCTCGCGGAGGCGTCGAGAGAGACGGACGCTTTCGCGTTTCGCGCGTCCGAAAGCGCGTCGGAAGACGAGCCCGGAGGCGCGGGGTCACCCAGACGCGGCGCGAGCGTCGGACCGCCGCCCAAACCGAGCTTGGCCACGGGGAGGGTCGTGCCTCTCCGCGCGTTCGAGGAGGACACGCCTTCGGACGCGCCGTGCACCTCGCGGGGCGCCTCCAGGCCGTGTCCCGCGGCGCCCGCCGCGGAGACCCGTTCGCGCTCACCGACACCCGTCAGTCCCTCGTCCGCGCCCGCGTGCGCGTGGCCGTGGTGGTTGGCGAACTCGTCCGGCGTGAGATCCGCGAAGCGCGTGACGCCGAGCTTCATGCCCCCCTCCCTCGCGCGCTCGGCGTTGTGCTTCTCGATGGCGACGAGGTTCTCCAGGAACACGCGCTCGCGGCGCGTGGACTCCTCGCACGGCGGAGCCGAGTCGGGGCAGTACGAGGCCGCCTTGTCGAACTTGGCCATGAACTCCTCGAACGCGCGCGAGTGCTCCGCCACGACCGCGGGCATCTCGTCCCCGGCGTTCGCCCCAGCCGCGAGCGCGGCTCTGACGGTCGGCACGTTCACGGTCGGGACCTCGGTCACGATCCCGGACGCGGCGAACGGGCGGGGAAGGCGCAGTCTCCCGAGCTGCGTCGCGCTCGCCGGCGCGCTCACCGTCGCGAGCACCGCCGCGACCAGCCCCGCGGCGAGTCTCGCGGAGACCGCGATGCGACGACGAACGTTTCTGCGAGTCCCATGTCGCGACGTCGACGCGCGCGCGGCGGCCATCGTCGCGCCAGCCTCCGCCCGCATCACCACCCCGACCCCTCTGTCCTCCCCTCCGCCTCTCGTCATGTTGCGAGGCGCCGTTCCCCCCGGAACTCGCGCCCCTGCCTGTGGATCTCAGGTGCGCATCACGCGCGAAAAACGACCAACACCCCCAACACCCAACAAAGAAACCAACTCCGCGGTCCCCTTCAAAATCACACAAATGCAGTGCCTTTGTAGTCACCAAATAACGCAGTATCATTTACATGAATTGAAGACTAACACATATGGTTCGAGCTATTTCAGGAGCGGCGTCGCCCGCGAGTTTAGGATTCGGAAGGGTTTCCATCGAGCCTCCGAACGGCACAGGCCCTCGCGCGTGGAGGCGACCGCGACCGTCGGCCGAGACGCGCGTTTCCGGACGGAGACAGCGCTTGCGGCGAACGCGCACGTCCCCTCGAGGTTCCGGTTCGGCTCCCTCGATCCTCGGCGGCGCGACGCGCGGCATGTCCATCCGGGGCGTCTGGCAGCTCCTCCGGCTGAATGTGAACTACTGCGACCACAGCGGGTCCAGCAAGCACATCCGCGCGTTCGTCAACTCCGGCCTGACCGAGTACGCGGCGCAGTACCCGCACGCCGAGGTGACGTCGACCGTGCGCCGGGGGAAGCACCCGCACATGACCGGCGAGTTCCGGAACGGGAACACCAAGACGGTGGATCTGAGGAACATGGAGGAGGAGCAGATAAAGGTTCAGCTGCGTTACATGTTCAGCGAGAAGGGGAAAAAGGGGGGGGGACCCGTGAAGAACGGCCGGAGGTTCACGGCGAACAAGAGCGTGCAGGGGATGTGGCGGCCGGGGATGTGGGACGCCGCGAACGGCGCCGCCGCGGCGGGGAGTGCGTAGTGTCTGTCGCGCGCGAGACGGATCTATCTCATCTGATGGAAAGTAGATCAAAACAATGAAGAACCTCCGTCGTCAATACTCCAGCGAATCGTCGTACCCGGGATACTCGTCGTTCCCCCGCGTCCGCCTGCGCGCGGACATCAGCGCCGACCGCGCGTCCTCCAACGCGTCGGACTCCGTCGCCCCGTGGGGCGACGAAAAACCGCCGTCTTCCAAGGGACGACGCCGAGAAGCGTCGCCGCGCTTTTCGCGCCGTGAAACGTACGTCGCGCCAAACGCGCACGCCGCGACGACTAATAATAAAACGACCATCGCGTTCGGCAAGGCTAAGACGGCGCAGAACTTGTACGTGGGGTCGATCGGGCACTTCAGGAAAGACTGCTTCTCGACCAAGCCGCTGACGCACGTGAACGTCCCCGTTAAAAACGCGGCGGCGCCGAAGAAACGGTGGTAGGGCGCCAGTCTGGCGCGCGCGGCGGCGACGCCGCCGTCGCCGCCGACGTCGCCGAACGGCGGAGAAGAGTCGCCTGCCAGTCCGAGGAGGTTTAAAAACGCGCGCATCGGGTTGAAAAAAAACACGGTGACGCCTAAGAAGGCTTGGCAACACACGAGCGCGGTCGTTATGACGCCCATCCAGCTGTGCGCGGAGTAGAGCGGCGGGATATCGTGGCCGCGGTGGTTGGCGAATATCGCCATGAGGCCCATCACCATGAGCGTCGTCGCGACGACGTGCAGCGCGGTGTGCACGCGCTTCGCGTCCGCGTGGGACATGCCCCGGCGCTCCTCGCCGTCCGCGTACGCGATGACGGCCTCGGGCATCAGCGCCACGAACGCCAGGGTCATGCACAGCGGGTGGTAGTTGAACGACACCACGCCGTCCGCCTCGCGCTCGAACCAGGGGATGGGGAGCACGTCGAGCCACGCGAGGAAGGCGATGAAGAACGCCGCCGTCGCGACGCGCTGCAGCAGGGGGAGCGCGGACGCGCTCGCCCACGACCCGGAGGAGGACATGCTGCCTGTCGAGCCGCTCGGGGACCCGGCGCGGGGCGCGTGTGATGCGCGAGTCGTGGGGGCAAGGGTTGTTGTTTTGGTTGAAAACTCCCAGAAGTCGCGCCCTGAGGTGCCGACCGACGCGACTGCACTGTCGCACACGGTGGGTCTGTTTAAAAGTTCCTTCTCGACGTCCGCAATGCGCCGCTTCGCGGTCCTCAGAGCCGAGGCGCGCGGGCGCGAGGACGGAGCCACGATGGCGCTCGAGCCCTCGGCCTCGGACCGACCCGCGATGTCGCGCGTCAAGGTGGCGGTGTGCGTCCAGCCGCTGGACGCGGCGGAGGGAGACATCGCAGCCTCTGATTCGTCTCGTCCGAGCGCCTCGGGCTGCGCCGTGCAGGCGCTCGGGAGCGGGCGCCTCGCGGTGAGCGACGCCCGCACGTGGAACACCGAGGAGTTCGCGTTCGATCACGTGTACGGCGCGTTCGAGCGCACGAAGGGCGGCGTGGACATGACCGCCGACGCCGCCGCGCACAGGCACACGCGCGCGCGTCTCTTCGCGGACGTGGGCGTGCCCGCGCTGGACGCGGCGTGGCGGGGGCACAACGTCGGCGTGTTCGCGGTGGGCCACTCGGGCGCTGGCGCGAGAAAAGCCATGCTCGGAGACGACGCGAGTCTTCACGCGCACGACACGAGCTCGGTTTTGAACGGCCTGCTTCCCCGGTTCATCGATGCGCTCTTCGGGCGCGTCGAGAAGGAACGCGAGATGGCCACCGGCGCCGTGACGAGGATCGACGCGTCGTTCGTGGAGGTGCGCGGCGACCGCGCGCGAGACTTGTGCGCGCACGAAACCGGGAGCGCGAACATCGTCAACACCACCGGACCGGTGCGCGTGCGCGTGGACTCCAAAGAGAAGATGCACCGCCTGCTGCGAAGCGCGCTCGAGCAGAGGTTTGGAGCGGGAGCGAGAGGAGCGACGGAGGCGGAGTCCGAGGATGAACCCGCCGACGATTTCGCGTCGCGCGACGCTCCAAACGAAACCGGGAGCCCCGTGACTTCGCACTTCGTCGCGCGGGTCACGCTGACGCGTTTTCTGCGATCCGTGCCGGCGAAAACACTCGCGGCGACGCGCGCCGGCGCGCTCGAGGCGGCGCGCGACGCGCCGCTGGTCAGCGAGGCGACGCTGGTCGAGCTGTGCGGGTTCGAGCGCGCGCGCGCGGACGACTCGCTGAAAGAGCTGGTGGAGGCGGTGTCCTCCGCGGCGGCGGCGTCGCTTCATCGCGAAAAACCAGCGCCGGCGCGCGTCACGAGAGAAGCTCCTCTGTTACGCCTCGCGCGGCGTTGCCTTGGCGGCGACGCGATGACCTGGGTTGTGGCGGCGGTGAGTCCGCGCGACGCCGACGTCGACGCGACGCGCGCGACGTTGCGGTTCGCGTCGACGTTCCGGAACGTGCGGTGCGTTTCGCGGCGGAACGTCGACCCGGACGCCGAGCGATTCGTGGAGGCGGAGTCCGAGGCCCGCGCGGTGGCGGGCGAGGTGGAGCGGCTCGCGAAGGCGTTGGCGGCGGCGAGGGCGCGCAGGGTCTCCTCCGCGCCGAAACGGGCCGCGGCGAGTTTTGGGAGACGCGCGACGTTTGAAGATCCAGCGGGTGCCGAATCCGAGGAGGACGAGACCAACCGGCTTCGTCTTTCGTTGCGCGACGCGCGCGCGGCGCAAGACGCCGTCGAGCGGCGGCGCAAAGCCGCGCGCGCCAAGTGGACCGCGAAACTCGAGCGCTACGCCGCGGGTCGGGGTCCGCCGTCGCGGCGCGCGGTGGGCGTCGCCGAAGCGCTCGAAGGCGTCGGTTCCTCGGTCCGGTCCCGCTCGGAACTCGAGAGTCATTTCGGAACCGGTCCGGAACGACCTCGTTCGTCCGCGCCCGCGACGCTGACGCCCCTACGCCGCGTCGTCGGCGTCGATGACGAAACCGCGAAAACGCGATCGTTCGACGGCGCGGTCTATCGCAGCGACCCTCCGCCCCCGCCGACCATCACCGTCCCGAACGAACCCGGCGGGCGCGTGTGGCTCGGAACAGATCGCGACGCCGTCGACGTCTGCGTCGCCGGATTCGGCGTTCGGCCGACGCACGCCGTCGTCCTGCGCGACGAACACCAAACCGGTTCGGTGTTCGTCGCCGCGTGCGATGGCGACCCCGAGGCGGACGTCTGGGTGAACGGCGCGCGCGTGCCCAGCCTCGCGGACGCGCGCGCGTCCGGGACGCCTCTAAATCCGCTGCGCGACGGCGATCGGGTCGTCGTCGGCGCGCGGAGCGGCGCGGCGTATTTGTTCCGCGACCCGAACGTCGCACCCGCGCTTTTTTCGGCGACTAAACACTCGGTACCGGCGATCGATCGCGAGACGTTCGAGACGTTCGAGACTGTCGAGGCGCGCGAGACCGTAAACGCGCCTCGCGACCGTCACTCGACGTTCCTCGCGAACGAACGCTCGCCGGCGCGCGGAAGGGTGGGTGTAGAACCTACAAAACTTGATCCCTGGCTCGACGCGCGGCTCGAGCTCAAGCCCCTGGCGGCGACGCTCGCCCGCGCGCTGGCGGGCGTGCCCTCGCCTCCCCCGCTCGATCACAAAGAGGCTTTCGGGGGCTCCCCGGTTCCGGAGCGCGAGCGTCGCCGCCGGTGGCGCGAAGCCTCGCGTTTAAACCTGGCGCGGGTCCTCCCGGACGTCGACGAGTTCAACGCGCGGTGCCGCGCGATGGGCGTCCAGGCGCGCGTCGCGCCCGCGTGGGACGCCGTCGGTGATAAAACCAGCGGCGACGAAAACGGCGACGCGCCTTTTTCTTCGGCGCGTTCGCGTTCGTTCGCCGAGGGCGCCTCTGTCGTTGTCGTCGCGCGCGTGACGCGCGGCCTGTCGGCGCGCGCCGTCGTCGAGCTCGAGGCGAGCGCCATCGACGACGTCACGAACGTCGCCGCGACGTGGTCCGCGACTGACTTTTCGCGGACGCGGTTTTTGAAGCTCCGGGCGTTTCACGAAGAAAGGGAGCGGTCTTCGCGCGAGGACGAGACGAGACGACGCGTCGAAAACGGCGACGAAAACGAAAACGAAAACGGCGACGAAATCGCCTTCGACGACGGAGAGCTCTCGCCGTCGTGGGAAGAGGAGGAGCGGGACCCGTTTCTGACGTTTTTCTCTGACGGATCCGTCGCGTTGCGGTTCGCGGACGTCGCGCCCGGCGCGACGGACAATCGCTCGACAAAAGCCGGCTCCGCCTCGCGGCCGAGGACGCCCGCCTCGATACCTCGCGGATCGAGGCCCACGTCGAGCACCACGAGCACCCCCGCGAAGACCCCGAACTCGGCGATGGCGAGACCCGGAAGACAAAAAAGCGGCGGGGAGAAAACACGCGACGACGTCTCCGGCGGTTCCGAGAGCGAGCTCTCGGACGCGGAAGACGAAAGAGCGCCCGTCGCGAGACTTAGACTTGACGGCGAGAAAAAAACGCGCGACGTCTCGGAGACCGCTTTCGCGCGCGACGGTCCCGCTTCGCGCGCCTCGGCGAAAAAAAAGAAAGAAAAAGCTTCTTTGGGCGTGACGAACGACGAAGACGAAGACGTACATATCAACGAATCGCCTCGCCCTCTTGAGGCGAAAACCTCCGACCCGGAGACTGTGGCCGGTTTATTCCGCGCGCTCGCCGCGGAGCGCGCGGCGATTGCGTCGCTGGAGCGGCGGCTCGACGACGCCGAGGGCAAAGCGCGCGCGGCGGACGTCGCCGCGACGCGCGCGGAGGCGAGACGCGTCTCCGCCGAGGAACGGTTATTGTTCGAAAAAACAGCCGCGGAGGCGCGCGTTTTAGAGGTTCAGTCTTTGCTGGAGTCTTTGACGGAGAAGCACGCGGCGGAGCTGGCTTTGGAGCGGACGCGCGTCTCCGCGTCGGAGAAGGACGCCGAGGCGCTTCGCGCGAAGATTATCTCGCTCGAAGGCGACCTCCTCGAGTCTCGGCGACCGACGCCCGCCGAGGACCACATGGCGACGCCCGGCCTGGCGCCGTTCGCGTTCCCGCTCGTCCCGCCGGCGCTGGAGAAGGAGGTTCCCGGCGAGAACGAGAAGCAGACGGCGGAGAAGCTCCGCGAGCTGATTCGCGAGTTCGGGCGCGCCGCGCGCGCCGCCGACGTCACGCTGGAGTACGCCAAGGGAGTCGTCGACCGCGTCCGCGCGGAGTGCGCCGCGGCGCGAGCCGACAAGGCGGACGAGATCGCGCGCCGCGTCGCCATCGAGTACGCGCTCGAGGCGAAAAACGCTATGATCGCGTCGTTGCGCGAGCGCGTCGAGAAGGCGGAGAGGACGAGCGAGGCGATGGCTGTCTCCGCGGCGCGCGCCGTCGCGGCGAGCCCGCAGGCGGAGCTCGCGAAAAAAAAGCGCGTCTTCCTCTCGACGGAGACCGCGTTCGTGGGCGACCGATTCGCCGGGACGGCCGCTTCCCCGGGGTCCCCGGGGACGGGGACGGATCCCCGGGATCTGGATCCCCGAAAGGGAACCCACGCGACGACGGGGATCCATCCCCGTTCCCGGGGTCCCCGGGGTCCCGTCCCCGCGCTGAACCTCTCCGCCGTGCCCAAGTTCGCGGACGACGCCGAGAACGCGCCGCCCGACTGGGCGAAGCGCGCGACGCCGCTGCTGCGCATGGTCCCGGCGGGGCTGGACTCGAGGTCCGCCGCGAGACGCGAAGGAGATCCTTCGCGTCACGCCTTCGCCTCTTTTTCGCCTCGGAACGAAGAAGAGACAGAGTCAGAGTCCCCCTCAAGGGTCTCTGTCCCCGCGGCGTTGCGCGACCTCACCGACCTCGCGATGTCGCTCCCCCTCTCGGCGCGTCAGTCGGAGGCGGCGGGGGAGGGTCCACCGGCTACGCCGCCGGACACCCGCTCTCCCCCGCGGTCAGACCCCCCGCCGCGCGGCGAGGTGGCTTCCCGGGTCAAGGCGAAGCTGGGCGGGCGCGAGAGGCTGCAGCAGAGGGGAGGCTCGGCGGCGAACCTAACGCTCCCCGCGGAGAACTCGCCGGGCCCGGGCCCGGGCCCGGCTTTTTCTCCGCCGCGAGGAACTCCGTCCGGCGCGCGGGGCGTTGACGTCGCCGACATCAACGTTTTTCCAAACGAAGACGATCACCGAGACGAACATGGCGGATCGTCCGTCTCCGCGGGGTTCGAGTTCTCCCCTCCCCTTCCCCTCTCGCGGCCTCGGGACCAAGACGGCGGGTCCCCGGCCGCGTCCCTGGCCGGGTCCCCGGCCGGGAGCCCGGCTGGTAGCCCGGCCGCGCGCGAGTGGTGGGAGACGGACTTGGCGGGCAACGACACGAAGACGCCGTCGCCTTTTCGCGAGTCCCGCGCCCACCACTCGCCGTCGCTTCCGGTTCCGGTTCCGGTTCCGCCGCGGTGGCGGTCGCCGGAGGCGGCGACGGCTTTTGGCGGCGCGAACGCCGTCTCGCGCGAAGCGGCGGCGGAAAAGCGCGCCGCGACCGAGACGCTCCCGCGCGCGTTCGGTTCCGACGGGGAGAGCGACGCGCGAGTAGACTCGTCGCGCGGCGCGCCCGAGTCGCCGCCGCCGCCGACGGAGGGCGCTCCCGGAAACGCGTCGCCGGAAACGCGCGCGTCCCCCGAGTCGCCGCCGCCGCCGACGGAGGGCGCTCCCGGAAACGCGTCGCCGGAAACGCGCGCGTCCCCCGAGTCGCGTTTGTCCGCGCGGCTTTCCCCCCCCGCGACGCCCGAGGACGTCGGCGCGTTCGGCGCGGTTTCTCAGGAGGAGCGGCGCGCGTGGTGGGCGAAGCGGCAGATGAGAGGCGCGGTCGCGAAAATCGGTGCCGTGCGCGCGTTCAAAGCGGGAAGGGCGAGGCGCGGTACGACTCTCCGCGACGACGCGTAGCGCGCGACGCGATCATCGTACGACGCTCGACGATTTTCTCTTTGTAGAATACATGTACGTTCATGACAACACGCGTACGGCGATAAACGTCGCCGTCTCTATCGTCGCTCGAACGAAAACCATCACCTCATGGCGTGCCTCGGTTTGCTGTACATCCACGCGTCCGCGTCCACCTCCTTGACCAGTCCGCGCAGCGCGACGAGCGCGTCGCGCCGCGACTGCGCCTCCGTCTCGCGACGCTTCTCTTCGCTCTCCACGGTCTCGTCCGCCACCATCCAAGCCTGTTCCGTTCGCGGCGCGTCGAACGAAGAGGCGAACGCGCGTCCGGGTCGATCGGTCAGTGCACTGTTCGGGAGAGCGTCGGCGGCGCGCCCGCGCGCGCGCGGCGCGGGTTCGGCGGACGGCGAAAGTTCGGGTGGTCGGTTCGAGCCGATCGTCGTCGCGTTCGTTTCAAAGAGAGATCAGATCTGTCGCGTCGGATTTGAACGAGGGAGACGAGACGCACCGCCGCGACGTCGTCGTCGACGACGTTCCTCCGCTGGCCGGCGGTTTTCGTCGCCGGCCGTCCCGAGGCGCTGACCCCGCCGGTGCTTCCGAACAGAGTCGCCACGGGTGCCGCCGGGGACGCCATCGCGTCGAGAGGTTTGACGAACGCGTTTTTTTGAGCTCGGTTGTTCTAAGTTCCGACTCCGAGTCACGCGCACGCGTCTGCCGCGCTTTTGGCCGGTTGTGCGAATTTCCTAATCGGTCCCGTCACTTCGAGACGCGCGCGGCCGCGACCATGTCCGAGGTCACCCGCGCTGGATGGTTCGACAACGCCCGGAACCAGGCGGTCACCGAGCAGATCGTCAAGGAGGACCGCTACCGCAACGCCGCGATGGCCACGGACTTCGCGGCCGAGCTCGCCGAGCTCGAGGCTGAGGAGAAGGCGAGGGAGGAGGCCATCGCCGCGGAATTGGCCAGGACCAGGCGACCGGGAAAGGCGGGCGGCTCCGAGCACGGCGACGCGAGCGCGAGCGGTTCCGCGGGGGACGGGGGCGTGGATCCCGCCACCCTGACGCAGTGGCAGCGGGACAACGCCATGGCGAACGAGATCGGGCGCAGCCTGTGGAAAAACGGCAACGCGCGGTACGACCCCTCCACCATGAACACGCGCGCGCATTACAAAACCGATTTCGTGTGGGACGAGGATGAGGTTGAGCCGCCGGACAAGCGGTTCTTCCGGAAACGCGACAACTTCACCGCCTACGTCGAAGCCGCGGCGAGGAGAAACATCAAGTGAAGAGGGCGGGGTTTCGATGATCAAAGCGCGCGTGACGCAAAATGTGTGTGGGAGCGTATGAAACGTTCCGAGCGGTAGCGTACGTAGTCCGCGCGTCCGAAATCGGAGTTCGTCTAAAAACACTCACTTCACGTCGTCCTGGCGCGCTTCGCGTCTCTGTCCGGCTCGGTCAAAGACGCGTCGTGCCAGTCGGGCTCGATTCCCGCGCGCCGGAGCGCGACGTACACTCTTATCTTCTCGTACCACGAAGCCTCTGTAGATCGCTGCAAATCCGATTTCAGCTCGCGGTCCGTGTCGACCGCCTCCGCGCCCAAAAGCGCGTCGCTCCGCAAAAGCTCCTTCTGCGAGAACGAAGCCGGGTCGCCCGCCGGATCCTGCGAAGTCTTTAAAACCGCGTCGTCGATTAAACGCCACTCGAGCTCGGTCGGGAAAGCGTTTAACCCGACGCATTTGCCCAAGCGCTCGAAATCCACCGCTCGACCTTGCACAAGCGCCTCGAGCAAATGACCGACGACGGTCGAAACCTGCACGGCGCGGCCGCTCGGCTGCGTCAGCGCGATGGCCGCGCACGCTTCGCCCTTCGCGAAGCGGCGCCACGACGTCTCCCACGGCGGAGGCTCGTCCGGGCATCCCTTCTTTTTTTTCGGCTTGTACAGCGCGAACGCCCAAGGCTGGGAAGGCGTGAACACCGCGAGGCGCATTCGCGCGGAGGCGGGCGCGTCGGGACCGCCGGGACCCGCGACGCCGACGGTCGGCCGCGCCAGGCCCAGCTCGGTCGCGGCGCTCTTGAGCGCCGCCGCCAAACCCTCGGCGCCCGCCACGCGGACGCCCGCGGCGCGCAGACTCTCGACGTCCAGGTTACATCCGGACGCGCACGTGTACGCCACGCGCTTCGCGACGAACGAGGCGAACACCGAGCCGGGGGCCATGCCCAGCTTCTCGGCGGTCGCGTCGCGCCAATTCTCCACGCGGCGCAAAAGCTCGGACATGGCGTCGGCGCGCGCGAGTTTCGCGTCGTCTCCACTCGCGCGAAGCTTGGCAATCGCGCGAGACCACTGGAGCTCGGCGTTGAGCGCCGGACCGGAACCCGCCTCGAGCTCCGCCGCGGGTATGTTTGTCGTGTCCGCGCCCGCGTCTTCGAGCTCGCGCACCTTCGCGGCCGCCGACGCCTTGCGCTCCGCCTCGGCGCGCGCCAAAGACTCGGGCACGGGGAGGATCACGCGAGCGTTAAGGTTCGGCAGGCGAGCGGCCAACGCTTTGAGCGCGGCTTCGCGGCGCGAAACCTCCGAAACCTCCGCTTTTTTCGAACCCGCGTTTTTTTCGACGACGTCGCTCGTCGCTCCGTCGCTCGTCTCGACACGGTCCGTGAGGTCGCTCGCGAACACCTCGAACGCGGCGTCCGCCACCGCGACACCCCGCGGCGTCGCCTGGAACACCTCGTACGAGCCGTACTCGCCCTTGATGGCGACGGCGCGCAGGAAGCCCGCGTCCGCGAGGCTCCGCGTCACCTCCTTGACGAACGGCGTCGACCGCGTCGTCGCCGTGAGCGCCGCCCGCGCGCGGCGCACGCGCTCGCGGACGCCCGAAGCCGGTTGCCTCCCGTTCGCGGGCGGGTTGGCGTCCGTCGCCAGCGCCACGACGTGCGTCATGCTCGCCCCGGAGCCGGGGAAGCCCCGCGCGACGGCCATGAGCACGGGCGCGCACTCCAGCGTGTACTCCTCCTCGAGCGACGCGCCGCTCGCCGCCGACGCCGACAACCGCTCGCACGCGTCGCACGTCCCGCAGACGCGACGCGCGACGGCGGTCGTTTTCGTCGTCGTATTAAGTGCGTTAAGCGCGGCGTTCGTCTTTCGCTCCGGCGCCAAAGGCCACGACGCCGGCGTGTCTTCTCCGAAGTGCCTCAATATGCCCGCGCGTCTGCACCCGACGGCGTCGCGAGCAAACGCCTCGAGCGCGTCCGTGCTCTTCTTCTGCGTCTCGCGCGCTTCGCGGCTTAATTTCCCGACGTAAAACTCGGAGGCGTACTTGACAAAGTCGTTGTCTCCGTAGAGCATCAGACAGGCACTGGGCAGACCGTCGCGTCCGGCTCTGCCCACCTGCTGGTAGTACTCCTCCATGGTCTTCGGCGCGCCGTAGTGCACCACCAGCCGTATGTCCGGCTTGTCGATGCCCATCCCGAACGCCACCGTCGCGGCGACCACCTTCACCGCGCCTGTGAGGAAGTCCATGTGCGTCTTCGCGCGCGCCGACGGCGAGAGACGCGCGTGGTACGCCTCAACGCGGATTGATGCTCCGTTCGCGAACTTGGACCTTAAAATCTCACAGATCTGTTCCGTCTCACGCACGGACGGACAGTACACGATGACTGACCCGCGCGCGTTCAAAATCGCGTCGGCGACGGTTTTGAAATCCGTCTCGGCGCCTCTTTTTTTGGAACAGCGAATACGTAAGTTGGAACGGTCGCAGCTGTTCACCGCCACGAACGGATCACACAAACGCAAAACGTCCATGATGTCCCGTCGGACGTTCCCGACCGCGGTGGCGGTGAGCGCCATTAAAGGAACCTCGTTATTCGGAGATAAGTGAATTCTCAGCGCGTCCAGCGCGCGGTACGCGGCGCGGAAATCGTGGCCCCACTGCGACACGCAGTGCGCCTCGTCCACCGCGATTAAGCATAGCATTTTTTTGTCCACCATCTCTCGAAGGCGAGAAACGAAGTACGTCGGCGTTCGAGTCGTCGTGGCGTGTTCGTTCGTCGCGCGGTTGTGCGCGTTCTTCGCGTTCTCGTCGTCGTCGGAGGTCTCGAAACCCACGAGCTTCTCGGGCGTGACGTAGAGGACGCGAAACTCGCCGCGAAGCGCTCGCTCCTGTACGGAGGCGTCCGTCTGCGCCGACCCGAGAAACGCCGCGAGCTCCACGTTTCCCTCGCCCGCGGTGTTGTTCAGATGCGTCACCTGGTCCTGCATCAGCGAGACCAGCGGGCTGACCACCAGCGTGGTCTTGCCGGTGTGCAGCGCCGGAATCTGGTAGCACATGGACTTGCCCGAGCCCGTGCTCCAGTACACCGCGGCGTCGCGGCCGGAGACGGCCGCGGCGACGACGTCCAGCTGGCCGGCGCGGAACGCGTCGTGGCCGAAGAACTTCTTGAGCGTCGCGGTCAGGGACGAGGCGAGCGCGGGGTCGACCGCCGGGGGGACGGTCGCCACCGCGGGGGCCTCCGCGGCGGGCTTCGCGAGCGACGGCCGCGAGCCGTCGCCCGCGGATCTAGGCACCGTCGGGGCGTCCATCAGCGCCAGGAGCTCTGCGTCGTCGATATCATCCTCAAAACGCATCGCGGAGGGCGACGACGTCGCGTGCGGACGGCTCGTCGATGCTCGCGTGCGACGGGGTGTGCGTGCGCGTGGGTGTGCGCCGTGGAGAGGAGGAGGTGACGCCGAACTTGGCACCCGTCGGATCGAAAAACAAAAACGTGGGCACTCCTCTCGCACACTCCTCTCCGCTTGTCCCCCGAACTCGGGATCAAATTCGTTCGCCGTGTGTACCGGGTTCGAACCGACGACCGCGGCGCAGAAAAACCATTCTTTTTTTAGACCTCGGTTCTTGAGTTATGTTAATTCGCCGAAAATTCGCCGTGTGTACCGGGTTCGAACCGACGACCGCGGCGCAATAAAAACCATTCTTTTTTTAGACCTCGGTTCTTGAGTCATTTCGCTGGATCGACAACAACCGGAAAAACCACGTCCCGAAACGCCTCGTTCCCCCGAAAGCTGCCGGTTACCGTTTCTCGTTCCGAGCGCGCATCGACCGCGCTCCACGCCGCGCGCTCATTCCATCGACGCGCACCCGCGTCCCGCCACCGCGCGTATCGCCGTCGAACACGCGACAGGTGCGTGCCTCCCGGCGAGCGAAGACCCCGGAGGCGCGCTCCCGCCGAACGCCGCGCGGCGCGCGCGTCTCGTCCCGACCGAGACCACTCCGAGAGGCGCATTGTTCTTTCCCGTCTCGAGCGGACGGGACGCGCGGCCGCCTAAGCGCACCGAGCGCGGTCGCGCTCCCGGACGAAAGACTACGAGCGCGCGCGCATTACGTCCGGAGAGGCGTCTCGCCCCCCGTCGCCGACCTTCCATCGACGCTGACGTCCACCCCCCCTTTCCTCGCGGCAGGCGCACGATGGGTGTCCTCGGCGAGATGAACACCACCCCGAGCGGCCCGAAGGCCAAGGGGAAGAGCAAGACCCCTTTGAAGTCTCCGCACGCCGCGCCCCTTGGCGTGCTGAGCCCCAACAACGACGCGCTGGAGAAGCGGCGGAACAAGCTCGCGAGGCAGGCGAGCGAGACGCAGAAGCGCTCGTTCACGGAGGCGCTGGATGAGGCGCGCGCCGACGCCGCCGGGAAGAGCCCGCTCCAGCGCCAGTCCTCCGTTTTGTCGCGGAGCGGCTCCATCGCGAGCTCGAACGCCTCGGCCCCCCCCCGGCGCCCCGCGGCGCTCAGCGCGGAGTCCGTGCTCAACCTGTACAGCAACTGCATCAAGCTCGCGTCCGAGAACAAGATCAACGCCAAGAACACGTGGTCGCTGGCGCTCATCGACCACATCTCCGAGATTGTGCGCGACAGCAAGGATGAGGATGGCCAGACCAACTTTCAGAAATCGTCGTGCACGCTGGACGCCGGCGTCAAGATTTACGCCTCGCGCGTGGACTCGTTCCACAACGAGACCTTCAAGATGCTGGGCGGCATGAACAAGGTGGCGACGGTGGAGGAGGAGGAGGAGGATGTGGGAGCCGAGGGCGCCAAGGGTGACGGCGAGGGCCTCGACGGCGACGCGACGCAGACGACGAAGAAGCGACGATCGACGCGCGCCGTCGCGACGCTCGAGCCCCCCGACGCGCACACGACGAAGCAGGTGGACGAGACCAACGTGGTGGACCCTCTGTTCCAGAAGACCAGCGCGTTGTTCGACGAGGGCGGCGCTTCCGGTTTGCTGCTCAACAACCTCTCCGTGCACCGCGGGTGTAACATCTGCTTCGACTCGGAGGAGGTTCCCGAGTACCGCGAACCGACGGATTCCGCCGAAGCGCCGCTGGAGGGCGCGACGGTGGATTTGTCCAGCATGGAGCACATCCTCAACGCCGCGCACAGGCAGGCGGCCGCGCCGGGGACGCGCATCACGCCCTCCGTGCGCGTCGTGGAGGATCTGCTGCAGGGCCTCGTGGGCGGCGTCGCGCCGACCGCCGCGGCGGCGGCGGCGCGCGAGGCGCTCGCGGCGGATCAAAGCGCGGGCGTCGCCGGCGTGTCCCTCTTCGATTTCGCCTCCGGCGACGGCGTGCAGTTCGCGGAGTACGACGACGACGAGGAGGACCCGAACGACGACGCGTTCGGGTTCGGGCAGAACGGCGGGTTCGACGACTTCGCGGGCGGGTTCGACGACGACGACACCGCCGAGGCGCCGGATGAACGAATCGGCGCGAACGGCGTGTTGCGTTTGGAGGAGAAGGAGGAAAACGCGGGGCTGGAGTGGGTGGTGAACGCTTCGCTGGGCGGTAAGATGGCGTGGGCCGGGCCCAGCCACTGGAGGTTCAAGGCGCTGCCCAAGCGTTTGGGCGTCGGGGGCGACAAGGACGGCGACGAGGACGGCGCGGAGGACGCGAACAAGCCCGCGAAGCCGCGCAGGGAGAAGGGAGCCCTGACGTACGACCTCGAGAACCCGGGCGAGCCCGACGAAGCGCGCTTCACGCTCGCCGCCACCGCCGAGGAGCTCCTGCTGGTCGCCGCGCCCACCGCCGTGGACACGCTGCTCCCTCCCGACCTCGGGTACGACCCGAGCGACCTGGCGAGGCTGTCCCTGCGCCCGAGCGCCTCCGTCACCGGCGCGGGGCTGGCGGGCGGAAGGCGCGGCGCCGCCGGCGAGAGCTTCGGCGGCGACGACGACGACGACGACGGCGGTTTCGGCGGCGACGCCGACGACGACGATTTCGGTTTCGGCGGGTTCGACGTCGTCGATCCCGATTCCGGCCCTGGATCCGCCAACGCGGACGGGTTGGTCGCGGCGCCTCGTCGCGTGGAGAAGATCACCGTGAACTACGCGCGGAGCACCAAGCAGGTTGACGTCAAGGAGCTGAAGTGCGCGCTGTGGGAAAACATCAACTCGAGCGAAACGTCGACTCCCCACCCCGAAACCGGCGCGCACTCGTTCCACGCGCTGTTAGAGACGTTCCCGGAGGATAACCTGGCGGGCGCCACGGAGGACATAAGCGTGCACATGGCGTTCATATGCATGCTGCACCTCGCGAACGAGCACGGGCTTACAATCACGGACCGGCCGAGTCTCGCCGACCTGGACATATCGAACCTGCCCGTCGCGACGGCGTGATCGTACGAAATCGTCGGTCGGTCCGTCTCGGGGCAAGAAAGACGGGTGCGAAAAAAACAAAAAAAGAGGAGGCGGCGCGCGTACGCGGCGCGTCTCGAGTCGGGGAAACGAAAGCGGTCTATGTAAAAGACACTAAGGGTTCTTTCGCGCTCCGGCGTCGGAGGAGACGTCGTCGTGGGAGACGTCGTCGTCGTGTCGTCGTGTCGTTCGTTCGGTCGTTCGTCTCAAAAAAATCTTCACATCTCGCCGCCGTCGAGAATCGTCTAAAGAGGCGCTCGCGCGTCCGCGTCACTTCTTCCCAGCCGCCGCCTCGGCATCCTTCTCCTCCTTCCACTTCCCCGAGGTGTGGTTCATGAGCGCGCGCACGATGTCCGCGCGGACGCACCCCGCGTCCTGGAACTTGGCCACCGCGGCGTCGCAGTCCGCCTGCCAGTCCTTCGCGTCGCGGTGGTGCTTCACCTGCGAGCGCTCGAAGAGCACGTTCCCCCACAACACGAGGATCTGCGACTTGAGCGACAGTTGTCCCTCCTCCGGCGCGGCGCCCTCGCCCGAGGTGGACGCCTCCTCCTCCTTGGGAATCATCCCGAGACTCTCCTGGAACTTCCCCTCCGCCAGCGCGAACATGGCATCCGCCTCGGCGGCGAGCTTCGCCTGCGCCTTCGCGTCGCCGGACTTGCTCGCGACGTGCACAACCTTGCCGCGCTCAAACGCCTGCTGCCCCCACGCGATGGACGCTTCGTAAAAGTCGCTCTTAACGGCGAGCGACTGCGTGTACCGACGCACAGCCTCGTTATACTCGTCGTCGATGCGTTTCATGTGCGTCGACGCGGCGGCGGCGAGCGCCGCCTCGCTGGGGGCGTTTTGCGACTCCGAAGCGCCCTCCCCGGGCTCCGAGGTGTCCACCAGCTTCCTCGACGCGCACACGTGCACGTTGCCCCAGTTGAAGATGGCCGCCGCCGCCGCCTCCTGGAACTTCTCCGCCGCCTGCGCCAGCAACCCCGCCGCCTTCTCCGTGCCGACAGCCTCCTCCAGCGCCTCGCAGCACTTCTCGAGCCCCACCGCGCGTAAGTCGAGCGGGCCCTCCGTCTTGCCCGCCTCGCCGAGGTGCTCGCGGAACAGCGTCGCGAACGTCAGGAGCCACTCGTCGATTTCAATCACGTCCTCGCCGCGGTCCTCGTCGTCGCCGGGCGGCGCGTCCGCGCGACCGACGTTTTCGGGGGTGACCGCGTCGGGCGTCTCCGACGGCGCCGACGCGACGCGAACGATTTCGATTTCGACGGGCGCCAGTCCCCCCGCCGCAACGGGAGAGGGCTTGCCCGTCCTCGCCGCCTCGCGCTCCAGCGCGTGCACCGACGTGGACAGCGCGCTCCGCAAATCAGCGCGCGACGTCACCGTCACCAAGTCGCCCTCGAGGTCGCGGTATTTCAGCGCGAAGGGTACGTTCCCGTCCTCGCCGGTGAGGCGGTCGGCGAATTGCGCGCGCACGGTGTTCACGATGTCCTTGTACCGCGACGAGATGGGGACCGTGACGGACTTTTTGCCCTCCTCGAACGTGCAGTTGAGCACGAGGTTGACGGTCTGCTGCTGCTGCTGCTGACGCTGCGCGGCGGCGGCGTTGGCAGCCTGCAGAGACGCCGCGCGGCCGGCGCGACCGCCGGGAACGGCGCCGCGCGCGCCGCCGAGCACGCGGCGTCCGCCGCTCTTCTGCGCGGCGTGGTTCGCCTTGGCATCCGCCATCTTGCGGCGCGTCTCCTCGCTGCCGTCCAGCTTGAACGCCGCCTCGTAGTCCTTCGCCGCCTTGTCGTGCAGCCCGAGCGACTCGAGCGCCTTCGCGCGGCGCATCAGCGCGGGTTTGAAACCCGGAACCTGATCCAGCGCGCTCGAAGCTTCGCGCGCGGCGTTTTGAAACTTGTTGTCCAGCAGAAAGCACGCCGCGCGGTTGCTGTGCAGCGCCGCGCGCTCCTCCGTGCCCGCGAGGGTCATCTGCAGCGCCTTCTCGTACGCGAGCAGAGCTTCGCGCAGGTTGCGCTTGCCGAAGTGCGCGTCGCCCTCGTGCTTCAGCTTGGCGGCTTTGGCGGAGAAGGACGCAATCTCATTCTTCGCCGCATCCTTCTCCTTCGAGACGCTCGTCGTGACCGTCATCGTAGTACTCTCGCAACCTGTCGTCGTCGTCGCGTAGGTGGTTTCGCGAACGGTTCAAAGACAATGAGGCGTGATGAGGGTCAGAACGCGCGACGCGGACGAAACGCGAACGAAACGCGAAAAGCGCTTTTTTACGTTTTTTTTCGCGTCACTCTCTGACGACTGTCGCGGTCTCGGACGACGAGTCGTGACGAACATCACGACGCTTTGGACAAAACCCTGGAGGGCACGGCACTCCAACCGTCGACGCGCGTCTCGGATCGGCGGTCGCGGATGAGGCGCGCGGCCGCGCGCGAGGTCGAGCGACGCGACGCGGCTATGGCTCACACGCCGGGCTCGAGGCGTGCGTCATCCGTGTGCGCGGAGGCTCGCCGCGAAAATCGGATCGTCGCGTCGTGCGCTCGCGCCCCGCGGCCGACACCCGGCGCGCGCACCCGCCGCCTCGACGCGATTCGCGAAAAGCGAGAGGTGCCGCATGTGTCGTTATCCGTGTCGGGCGCGGCGCGTCACGCGCGGCGCGAGCGCCGAGGGGCAGGTGAGAAGGGTCCAACGGCTGTGACGCACCTTCCGGTCGATGTCTACGCGGGGAACCGCTCGGACGAACACCCGTCGAGCGCGACGCGCGTGGCTTTGTGCCGACGCGTGGAGGCGATGACGCGACGAAGCAAGCTCCCGATAAAAAGCGACGTCGGGCGCTCTCCGAGTTTGACGGGAAGCTCACCAGACTAAATACTCATACGACCACGCGACAGAAAAAACGCAGCCCAGAACGTCTCGGAAAGTTCTCGGAGCAACTGTTGTGCGAACTCCGACGCTGACGCGTCAAGGAATGTCGCACTTTTCGAGCGCGTGACTCGGATGGCGACGCGGCTCCTGGCCTCGCCCCTGGGTCGCTTGGCCGCGCGGCGGGTCACCGCGCGCGCGGCCTCCGCGTCCGCCCCCCCCGTCGAGACTCGCGACTCTGGCGACTCCGAGAAGTTCATCAAGCGGTACCCGCTCGTCGCGAGAGGCTCGGGAGTGCAATGCGTGATGAAGGCTCGTAATGTGCACGACATAAGAACGGATGTGCCCAAGGCGATGGGCGGTACGGACGAGGCCCCCCAGCCGGTGGAACTGTTGTTGGCCGCGCTCGTGGGATGCGAGCAGGCCACCGCGGCGTACGTCGCGAGGCACATGTCCCCACGGTTCAGACTCAAGTACGTGCACTTCTCCGTCGTCGGCGAGCGCGACGACCGGGGAGCCACGGCGTTGCCCGTGCACGACCCCGCGCCGTGCGCGGCGCGCCTGAAGCGCGTCACCGGCGAGGCGGTGGTGCACGTCCGCGGCCCCGCGGAGACGCAGGCGCGCGTGGACGAGCTCGCGCGGATCGTGAAGAGCAGGTGCCCCGTCGCGGACACGTTAAACGCCGCGGGGACAGAGCTCGACGTGCGGTGGCGATGCGCGGAGGAGTGAGACGTACTTTCGAACGCGCGGCGAACGTTTTAGGCGAACAAAGACACCGTCCCGAAGGTACCGTAGTGTTTAAAGTGACGTTCGACGTGTGTGTGACGTACCACACGTGGCGAATAAAAAGGGAGCTTAGCTTTCTTTTTCGTTACGTGCGACAAAAAACCCGTTACCTCCCGCGCGCGCACAACCTCAGCGTCGTCCCCCGGAAACGTCGCCTCCCGCGCGCGACGGGTACGTCGGCATCAGACGCTGTTTCTTCGCCGGCGGGAACTCGGCGAAAAACGCGTGCGTAGACGCCTCCTCCGCCGTTAATCGTTTGGTCGGGTCGTACGCCAACAGACGGTTCAGTAGATCGAAACCGACATCGGACAAAGGCGCGGGCGTGTGTCGCGTGTCGTCTTCACTTCTTTCCGTGCCATCCGGTCCCAGCGCTTTTCCGTTTCCGCTCGACGTCGCCGTCTGCGTTTGGCCCGGGAAGCGCCGCCGCAAGTGGTTGTACGGCTGCGTCGGGAGATTCACACGTCGTGTGCCCGGTAGCTCCTTAAACCCGGGCCACACCGTGTCGGTCGGCACGCCCAGCGTGGCGAACATCTTCCCGAGCTGGTCGATTTCCGTTTTGCCCGTGAACAGCGGCTCGGAAGCTAACAGCTCGGCCATGATGCACCCGAGCGACCAGACGTCTATCGCCGGGCCGTATTTTGGCGCGCCGAGCAAAAGTTCAGGCGCGCGGTACCACAGCGTGACCACGGTGGGCGTATACGTGCCGAGCGGCTCGCCGTAGTGCCGCGCTAACCCAAAGTCGCAGATTTTTAACTGCCCTTTATTGTTCACCAAAACGTTGGAGGTTTTCAGGTCGCGGTGTAAAGTCCAATTCTCGTGCATGTACGCGACGCCCGCGAAGAGCTGAGACATCAAACACTTCACCTCCGGCACGGAGAAGGGAACTCTTCTTGTTTCCATCAGACCTTTTAAGTCGTGCTCGCAAAACTCCATCACCATGAACACGGAATCAAGGCTGTTACCGACGACCATCTCTGAGACGTCCACCACGTTGGGGTGGTGCATCGACAGCAAAATGTTCGCCTCGCGGAGCGCCGTCATAGGGAAACCCTCGCGTTCTTTTTCCATCTTCACCTTCTTCAACGCGTAAATCTTTCCGGTCTGCTTGTCCCTCGCGCGGAACACCACGCCGTACGTCCCCTCGTCGATCTTGTTCAGCTGCTCGAAGTCGAACACCGAACGACACGTTAAAGTCGAGTCGAACACGCGAGGCGCGTGAGGCGCGTCTTCGTCCTCCTCGAAAGCCGCGTTTTTTTTTTCGTCGTCGGACGAGCCGTCGTCCTCGTCCGACGGGATCGCCGCGCGCTCGGGGGAGGGCGACCGAGCGGGCCTCTGGGTGAACGGATCGTCGTCGTCGACCCTCGCGTCCGTTCGTCTTTCGATCGTCTTCTTTTGGTCGTCGTCGTCGCGAGGCTCGTCCTCGAGATCGTCCAGGTCGTCCAGACCGCGAACGGTCGCGTCGCCGTCCCCCCGGTCGGGAACGGCGCGCGTGTTCGTCCGTTCGCCGGAATCGCGAATCCTCGGAACCTCGAGACGCGTCTCGAGGTTCCGCGGCGTCGCGTCGCCGTCGGAGCTGGGCGTGCGCATGGCCATGATCGCCGCGACGTTCACCGAGGCGGTCGAGCGGGAGACCGGGGGACCGACGCCGGGCGCGTCCGCGTCCGCGCGCGCTTCGACTTGCCTCATCTTGAACTCCGCCGCCTCGCGAACCATCTTGTCCATGTAGCTCTCGCGCGCCCCTCGGCTCTGATCACGTCTCGCATCCTCAGCCGCCGCGCGCTCCCGCGCCGACGCGCTGTCGGACGCCTCGGGAGAGACGTCGTCGGTTTCGTTCGCCCACCGCGACTTGGCGAGCGCGTCGTCGTCGCGGGGCGCGTCGGCGTCCCATCGCGAACTTTTTTCTCTCCTTTGCCCGCCGGGCGGCGCCGAGGTGGACGCCGGTCCGGCGGCGTTTCGCGCGTCCGCGGCGCGACCGCCGCCGGCGGAAGGCACCGCGGCGCCCTCGCCGCCGTCACCGTTCGTCGCGTCGGTCTTCGCGCGTTTCGCGGTCTCCGCCGCCGCTCGCGCCCGCTCGAGGATGCTCCCGCCCGATCCACTCGAGGCGGTCTTCTTCTTCCCGCCGCCGGTGCCCAGCAGCGACGCGAGGTCGCGCTTCTTGCCGCCGGCCATGGCGCCCGCGGAGCGCCCGCGCGCTTCCCGGGGCGAAGGCGTCGACTCGACCCACCCGTCCGCGGGACGCGCGCGGTCGACTGGCCGAGACGAGCGCGAGACGTCCCGGGGCGTAACGCGTGAAACGAGAGAGCGATCGGGAAACACTTCCAGACTTCCTCGGAAAACGTCAAATCCTCGGAAGACGTGCCGACTCCACATCGCGCGCCATAAGCTCGCCACGCGCCGCGCGGGCGGGATGTCCGCGGCGGTGGGCCTGATGGGCGTGCTCCCCTCGGACGACCCCGAGGACGAGGCGTGGGACGCCCTGGTGGCTCGCGCGCGCGACCTGGTGTCCCGCCTGCGCGTCGGCGGTCGGCGGCAAAAGCTCGCGACGCCGGAGGGAAACGACGCGGTTTTGGAGACGGACGCGGAGGCGGCCGCCAAGAGCTCGGTCGCCGCGCTCGAGGCCATCACTTTGGAGGCGTCTTTGGACGAGGAGTTCGTCGCCGCGCTGGGCGAGGTGAGCGGCCACGACCGGCTGATGCGTCTGGTCACCGACGCGGCGTCCAGCGCGGTCGCCGCGTGCGCCGGGGACGCGCTGCAGATGTGCGCCGACCGCAACCCCCCGGGCGCGCCGTTCCCGGCGCGCGGCGGACTCGGCCTGCGCCCGGACCGCACCGTGCTCCACGTGGGCACGCTGCGCGCCCCCCTCAGCCTGCACCTCCGGCACGTCCGCGAGAACCTGGGGGGGGAGAAGAAGAGCATCCCCAACATCGCGTGGCACAGCGGCGTCGCGCTGGCGCGATGGCTCGCGCGCCGCGAAGCGTTTGTAAGAGGGTTGGACGTTCTCGAAATAGGCGCCGGGCTCGGCGCGCCCGGCCTCACCGCCGCGGCGTTCGGCGCGAGCAGGGTGGTGGTCACCGACCGCGACGGGGCGGCGGTGCGCAACCTGCGGTACAACGCGGGGAGGGGGTGCGCGCCCCCGGGCGAGCGCGCGGCTTTCGCGTCCGGTCCCGGAGATACGGACGACGACGACGACGACGGCGACGAGACGCCTTCTTCGACCGCGCGGAGACTCCGCGGCGACTCGCCGCGCGCGGTACCGCCGGCGACCCGGCGCCGCCGCATCGCGCGGCGGTGCGTCGCGGCGGCGCTCGACTGGAACGCCGACGAACCGCTCGCGCGGGCGCTGCGTTTTTTCGACCAAGACGAGAATGAAAACGCGCGCGGCGCGCTTTACGACTCGCCGCCATCCTCCGCCGAAGAATCAGAAAATGCGAAAAAGTTCCGACTGGTCCTCGGCGCGGACGTGGTGCACGAGCGGGGTATGGGGGATGGGGTCATGCGGTGTCTCGAGGAGCTTCTGTGTCCCGAGCGCGGCGTCGCGGTGCTCTGCAACCCGGCGCCCGCGCACAGGGCGGGCGCGGCTGAATTTGTCGCGACGTTACGAGACTCGAACGCGTTCGAGTTTTGCAGGGTGGACGTCACGAGCGCGCTGCTCCGCGTCGGGATGGAGGAGGAGACGGAGGATATCGTGCTGCAGATGTTCGCGGTGAAGAAAAGGGGGAGCGAGGCGGTCTTGCCGGACCTCCGCGACGCGGGCGACGCGTGGCCGGAGTTTTGCGATTACTGACTTGCGATGTTAGGTCGTGTTTGCCCTACATTGTAGTACTCGATTTATTAGTCTTCAACTTTCGTAAACAAAAAATCCCAACAAAAAGTCCCATAACCGATCGCAAAATGAAACACCCGTTTTCATCGATGTCCCCCGGTGAAGCGCCTCCTTTCGCGCGCGCTGGCGCGACCGGAGGCACGGTCAAGAAGTCTACGCAGTACTTTTTTTTTTACTCGTTTTCTCGTCGCGGACTGAACTCAGTGCTCGCGGCGCGGCGGCTGGCTCCATGCCGCGGTACGACGCGCGGCCGGCGGGCTCGTTCCGTTCGAGCCTGCGGTCGGATCCGCGGTACGATGTGCGGGAGCCGCCGGACGACGGGGACAGCGGCCCGGGCAGCGACGTCACCGAGAGCGAGTGGGGAATCGAGGCGAGGCGCTTGCGTGATACGGCCAACGAGCCCACGGAGGCGCCGCGAAGGCGAGACGAGGAGGAGCGATACGACGAGCGACCGGTGACAGCGAAGGAGCAGTACGACCAGCGCGTCTCGCGCGAGACGCTGCCGGAGGACGAAGAGCTCACGGGATGGGCGCTGACGAAAAAGTGCGTCCCCGCGACGTGTCTAACGACGCTGGCAGGATTCTCCATCTTCTCGACGCCGAACGGACGATCCAACGGGGATCCTAAAATGCGACATTCGCGCGCGCCTTCGGACGCGCGTCGCGGCGACACGAGCGCGTTCGAGTCGCCTGACGCGTTCGAGACGCGTCCCTCGAGATTCCGGCTCGGAGAGGCGCGCGTCCGGAGAGGAGCGCGTCGCGGCATCGCGCGCGATCCCCCCGTTCAACCTCGGCGAGGCGCGAACCACGCGTATCTCGAAACGACACGAACGAGAGACTGAAAGCCCACGCGCGTTTTTTTTT
>ENA-OUOG01001082-OUOG01001082.1-marine-metagenome-genome-assembly--contig:-NODE-1082-length-32952-cov-5.575513_pt1 | contig 32952 bp, 31 predicted proteins | sample MGYA00248635_ERZ508505 | MGnify/ENA primary metagenome ERZ508505 (study PRJEB26176, sample SAMN06267871) | marine metagenome | isolation source: Saanich Inlet, British Columbia, Canada | place: Pacific... | reverse complement strand
CGTCCTCCGTTTCGAAGTTGAACAATCACTTTTTCAATTAATCGTTCAATTTGAGGAAGTACTTTTCCTACAGCTTCCACAGCATTGTGGTCTTCTTGATGCATGCCCTTTATGAGTTCGGAAATACTCTTCTGTTCTAAGTTGTTATGATGTGAATTTGCCTCGGTAATTTTGTTAAATGCCATAAGGTAAAGATACAAAACAGTGTCTAGTCTTTAGTTATTTTTAGCTAGTGTCTAAACTAAAGTGTATAAAACAAAAAAACCCACCATCAGAGACAGTAGGTTTTTAAACTTTAAGTTAGCCCTTAACTTAGGACTTCAACTTGGTTTCTAAATTCTTTTTTAGAGCACTAAGAAACTTCTGAGTGTTAAGGAAATGTGAGCTTTTCAGATCAGCACCGTGAATAAGTACAGCAAGATCTTTGGTCATTTTACCGCTTTCAACAGTTTCTACACACACGTTTTCAAGGGCCGTACAGAAGTCAATCAAGGCTTGATTGTCATCCAATTTTCCTCGGTGCGCCAATCCTCTGGTCCACGCAAAAATGGAAGCAATCGGATTGGTGGAGGTTTCTTTACCCTGTTGGTGTTGACGGTAGTGTCGAGTCACGGTTCCGTGAGCGGCTTCTGCTTCCATGGTTTTTCCATCAGGAGTTACTAGCGTAGAAGTCATCAGTCCTAAGGAACCAAAACCCTGTGCTACAGTATCGGATTGTACGTCGCCATCATAATTTTTACATGCCCATACAAAGCCGCCGTTCCATTTCATGGCCGCAGCAACCATATCGTCAATTAAACGGTGTTCGTAGGTAATGCCTGCACTTTCAAACCGACTTTTAAATTCGTTGTCAAAAACCTCTTGAAAGATGTCTTTAAAACGTCCGTCATAGGCTTTTAAAATGGTGTTTTTGGTGGAAAGATAAAGTGGCCATCCTTTATCCAAAGCCTGATTCATACAAGAACGGGCAAAACCGTAAATGGAAGAATCGATATTATACATCGACATCGCAACTCCGTTTTCTTGGAAGTGATAGACGTCCCACGTCTTAGGAGTACCACCATCGTCTGGGGTAAAAGTCATGGTGAGTTTTCCTTTTCCAGTAGTTACTGTATCCGCAGCTTTATACTGATCACCAAAAGCGTGACGCCCAATACAAATTGGTTTGGTCCAACCTTGAACATAGCGGGGTACGTTACTCATGATGATGGGTTCTCTAAATACGGTTCCGCCTACGATGTTTCTGATGGTCCCATTTGGAGACCTCCACATGTTGGAAAGATTGAATTCAGTAACACGATCTTCGTCAGGAGTTATGGTTGCACACTTAATCCCAACGTTGTATTCTTTGATGGCATTTGCCGCTTGAATTGTGATTTTATCTTCGGTAGCGTCTCTAGAAGTGACAGACAAATCAAAATATTTGATATCGAGGTCTAAATAAGGGAGTATCAATTGATCTTTGATGAACTTCCATATGATTCGAGTCATTTCATCCCCATCCATTTCAACTACAGGGTTGACTACTTTAATTTTTGACATGAGTTAAAGGTTTGTTTTCGGGTGCAAATATAAGGGCTAGCTTTTATTATTAATGTATTATGGGCAAAAAAAAAACCGTCTATCAAGAGAATAGACGGTTTTATTTTGAGTTTAAGATTTACTTAATCGAAACGCGCTTCTTTAATACGGGCTTTTTTACCTCTTAAGTTTTTAAAGTAATAGATACGAGAACGACGTACTTTACCTTTTTTATTGACTTCAATTTTTTCTAGTCCAGGCATGTTGATTGGGAAGATTCGCTCTACTCCAACGGTACCTGACATTTTACGAATGGTAAAGGTTTTGGATAAACCTTGACCTTTAACTTGTATCACCACTCCTTTAAAGAACTGGGTACGTACTTTTTCACCTTCACGGATTTGATAGTACACGGTTAATGTATCTCCAGCTCCGAATTCTGGGAACTCTTTTTTCTCGATAAATTCGTTTTGAACAAAACTGAGTAAAGCTTCCATTTCAATAATTATTTAAATTTGAAAAGCCAACATTCACGATTTTCGTCAGCGGTTAGTCTTTAGTGGTGCAAAATTAAACTTATTTTTTGAGTACACAATACCCCTAGCAAATTTATCCTTGTAAATAAAACCTATTCATTCTAAGAGGTCCGGGCGTCGTTTTTTTGTGCGTTCCAAGGCCTTTTCTTCTCTCCAGGATTCTACCTTAGGAGTGTTGCCAGAAGTAAGTATGCTGGGAACTTCCCATCCATTGTAATTGGCAGGTCGAGTGTAAATCGGAGGCGCAAGTAATCCGTCTTGAAAACTATCCGTTAGGGCAGAGGACTCATCGCCTAAAACACCAGGAATTAATCGTATGATACTGTCGCATAACACAGCTGCTGCCAATTCCCCTCCTGAGAGTACAAAATCACCGATGGAAATTTCATGGGTAATGAGATGATCGCGGACGCGTTGATCTACTCCTTTATAGTGCCCGCAAAGAAGGATAATGTTGTCAAGGGTAGAAAAATGGTTGGCATTTTGTTGATTGAGTGTTTCCCCATCGGGGGTAAGATAAATTATGGCATCGTAATGCCGTTCCTTTTTTAGAGCTTGAATACATCGGTCTATGGGCGCTACCATCATAACCATACCCGCGCCACCTCCAAAGGGATAGTCGTCCACTTGTTTTTGTTTGTGTTGACTGTAGTCCCTTAGATTGTGAAAATGTACCGAAGCTATTCCTGATTGTAGTGCGCGTTTGAGTATGGAAGCTTCAAAGGGACTTTGTAATAATTCAGGAAAAAGAGTAAGAATATCAATACGCATAGCAATGTTTAAGAGGTAAAAATAAACAAAGTCGTAGCAGGACTACGACTTTGTTTGAAAAAGCTTACTATTTTCTTATTAGTACTGCATTAACACCATTTTCTTTTCCCCAGATGGACTGAGGAAGAGTAAATCTTCAATATCCGGGGTGTCCATGTTTTTGATGTCTGACAAACTGCTGACTTTTTTCCCATTGACTTCCAGTATGATATAGCCGTTGTCGATTCCTCTTTGATAAAGTCTTCGATTGTTCATGTTGGAAATATAAAGCCCATGATCGGTATTGTATTTCTTTTTCTGTTCTGGGCTTAGCGGACGTAATTCCATGAAGTAAAATACAGCACGATTTATTTTTTCAAGTCGAACAGAAACTTTGTTTTCTTTACCGTCTCTTTTGTAAATTACATTTACTTTCTCTCCCGGCCGCTTGCTTGCAAGGTAGCCGGAAAGGTCAGCAAACTCATTTATCACGATACCGTCCACACTTTTGATGATGTCGTTTACCTTTAAACCAGCCAGATCAGCTCCGAGTCCTTTTTCCAAGTCAGTGATGTAAAATCCTTCGGTTTCGTCCACCTCAAAACGCGCTGCCATTCGAGCATCTAGAGCTTGTCCCATAACACCAAGTAGCCCCCGCTGAACATCTCCATATTCGATAATGTCTTCAAAGACTTTTCGGGCAACATTGCTCGGTACCGCAAAAGAATAGCCTACATAGCCTCCTGTCATGGATGAAATGGCGGTGTTGATCCCGATTAATTCCCCGTTGGTATTGACTAAAGCACCACCGCTATTACCTCGATTAACAGCGGCATCGGTCTGGATATAGGATTCGTTTTTTCGATCTCTTTTGTTGAGGTCGCGTGATTTTGCGCTGATGATTCCAGCTGTTACTGTAGAGTTTAGGTTAAAAGGATTACCTACAGCAAGCACCCATTCTCCAATTTGGGTAGCATCCGAATTTCCAAAATAGACGTAAGGTAGTTTTTGATCAGCATCTATTTTTAAGACTGCAATATCTGTATCGGGATCTGTTCCAATAACTTTTGCGTCGTAGGTTTTGTTGTTGTTAGTTGTGATTTCGATAGTACTATTGTTTTCGATCACGTGATAGTTGGTGATGATATATCCGTCTGGAGAGACAATCACACCACTTCCAGTACCAATCCGTTCTGGCAATTCTTCTTCACCATAGAAATAGCGGTAAAAGGAGGGTAAATTGTCGCTGGCGGTACTCGTATTTTTAACATGTACTACTGCATGAATCGTCTTTTCTGCAGCTTTTGTGAAATCGGTTACTTCTGCAGCGTAGCCATTAGAATTAAAGGTGTAATTAGTAGGAATCAGCTTAGGGCTTTCTACTACAGTTGGGGTAGAGGATACTCCCGTTTGAAAAAACTGATCATAAACGTAAATACTTGAAATTGCACTCAAAAGTGCAATGCCTAAAGTTTTAAAAAAAGTTTTCATATGTATAATTTTTTTATCAAAATTATTAATTTTTGAGAAAACTAAAATTCCTTTAACGCCTATTTAACACCCTTGAAAATTAATTATCTTTGCCTTATGGAAGTTCAATTTGACAAATACCAAGGGGCGGGCAATGACTTTGTAATTTTAGATAATAGATCAGAAAAATACAGTTCATTGACTACATCCCAAATTGCTTTTCTATGTGATCGGTTCAAAGGAATTGGTGCAGATGGTCTGATTTTAATCAATGCTGATACTGCAGCAGACTTTCAGATGCAGTATTTTAATTCAGACGGTAATGAGAGCACCCTTTGTGGTAATGGTGGTCGCTGTGCAGTTGCTTTTGCCCACTTAAAAAACATCATTACTGAATCAACTGTTTTTTCTGCGATAGATGGCATGCATTCAGCAACTTACATCAACCCCTTGGAAGTACACCTTGAAATGAGAGATGTTGCGGAATTTAAACAGCAAAGCGGAGCGGTTATTTTGAATACAGGTTCTCCGCATTACATCAAATTTGTAGAGGATGTTGATGCCCTAAATGTAAACAAAGAAGGTGCAGCCATACGCTATTCTGAATCCTTTATGCCTGAAGGTATCAATGTGAATTTTGTTGAACAAAAAGATGCTACCCACTATAAAATCAGAACCTACGAAAGAGGAGTAGAGGGAGAAACACTGGCCTGTGGAACAGGGGCTGTAGCGGCTGCTTTAGGAATACATTACACCAGACAATCCATAAGCGAAAAAGAATTCCACTTAGCAGCAGTAGGAGGTGATTTAAAAGTTTCATTTGAAGTTAATGAGGGCATATACCGCAACATTTTTTTAAAAGGCCCAGCCACTTATGTGTTTTCTGGGACAATTGAATTATGAATTTAGAGGGAATTCATTTACGTGCCTTAGAACCTGAAGATATCACGGTTTTAGAGAAAGTCGAAAATGACTCAGTCTATTGGAATTTGTCAAATCAAACGGAGCCTTTTTCGATTCATACACTGAAGCAGTATATAAAAGCACAGAAGCAGGATATTTTTGAAGTGAGGCAGAAACGCTTTGTGATTTCTAATTCCCAGAAAGAGGCGATTGGTTTTATTGATTTATTTGATTTTGAACCGCTTCACCGTCGTGCTGGTGTGGGCTTATTTGTCTTAGAGTCCTTTCGAAAAAAAGGAGTGGGTAAAAAAGCTTTATTGTTACTCCATGAGTATGCTAAAAAGCAACTGAATATGAACACACTTTATGCCAATGTCGCAAAAGAAAACAGCGAGAGTAATGGGTTGTTTTCCTCTGCTGGATACCAAGAAATTGGTGTTAAAAAAAGCTGGAACTTTTATGGAACAAGCTTCCATGACGAAATTCTTTATCAAAAAATACTTTAGTGATGTATAAAAGAAAACTACTAGTAATCATCAGTTTAATTGGAGTGCTTATCGGTGCATATTTTGTGATGAGTTTCTATCAGATTTTTTTCTGGAGTAATACCTCCTTTAACAATGAGGCTTCTTACGTATTTATTGATCGAGATGACACCATCGATTCTCTTGAGGTTCAATTAGTTCCGTTGCTGAAATCAGTAGATCGATTTTTACTTGCCGCAGAAAAAAAGGGGTACACTACGCGTATTCGTCCAGGGAAATATAAATTGGTCCCAGACATGGGAAACAACGAATTAATCAATGTATTACGCTCTCAAAAACAGACGGTTTCTGTTGTGTTTAATAATCAAGAGCGTTTAGAAGACTTGGCAAAGCGCTTAGCGGACCAATTGGAACCAACTGCTCCCTCGTTTTTAAGCGCTTTTTATGATGATGAGTTTTTGAAAGCCAAAGGGTTTACAAAAGAAAACGCGCTGAGTATGTACTTGCCAAATTCCTACAATGCTTTTTGGGATGTAACACCTGAGGATTTTCGAGAGTTGATGTATAAAAGCTACCAACGTTTTTGGAATAAAGAGCGAGTGGCAAAGGCAAAAAAAATTGGCCTGACACCAAATGAAGTCTATATACTAGCCTCCATTGTTCATAAAGAATCTGTAAAAAAAGACGAGCAACCAAAAATTGCAGGCTTATACCTCAATCGATTGAGAAAGCGGATGAAACTTCAAGCAGATCCTACAGTAATATTTGCACTTAAACGAATGACAGGTGATTTTGAACAACAGATTAAAAGGGTTTTATTAAAAGATTTAAAGTTGAATTCGCCCTACAATACCTATAAGATCAAAGGACTCCCGCCAGGTCCTATTGCCATGCCTGATCTTTCTGCTATAGAAGCAGTATTGAATCCTGAGCAGCACGATTTTCTTTTTTTTGTAGTTTCTCCTAGTAAACCAGGTTATCATCTTTTTGCCAAAGACTTGGTTCAGCACAACAAGAATAAAAAAGAGTACGTACGTTGGATTAATAAACTGAAGATCTACCGTTAAAAGCCGGGCTCAATAATAAAAATACAGGGACGCTTATCGAGTTGCGGTTTTTGTTTTTTCCAATCTCTTACTGAATGCGTCTTGATCAATTCTGTGGCCAGGGTTAAATCACACGCCACACAAACCAGGGTTGAGGGTAAGAGTGTGTTGAGTAGGTCTTTGAAAAGGGCCGTACTTCGATACGGTGTTTCAATGAATAATTGAGCTTGATTTTCTCGAGTTGCTTTTTTTTCAAATTTTAAAAGTGCCTGTTTTCTTTGTTTTTGATCCACTGGCAAATATCCGTTAAAAGCGAAGCTTTGCCCATTCATCCCAGAACTCATCATAGCTAGGATCAAAGAGGAGGGACCAACAAAAGGTTTGACAACAACACCAGCTTTATGAGCTTTAGAAACAATAACAGCTCCGGGATCAGCAATACCAGGAGTGCCCGCATCAGACATCAAACCCATTTGAATTCCTGCCAAACAAGGGTTAAGATAGGATGCAATTTCTTCTTGGGTTGTAAACTTATTTAAAGGGTAAAGATGCAAGTTTTCTTGACTTTTATTTGGAGCTAATTTTTTTATAAATCGTCGCGCTACTTTTTCATTTTCAACGATAAAGTGATTGAGTTCTTCCACTTTTGTTTTAACGGAAAAGGGGAGTACTTCCAAAGGAGGATTTTCTCCCAGTGTTGTTGGAATAAGATAAAGGGTTCCGAAGGGATTCTCAATTTCCATCATGAAGTGATTTAAGAATACGATCGCATGCACTATCAAGCAATTTAAAGCATTGTGCAAACCCTTCCTCTCCTCTATAATAAGGATCCGGCACCTCTTTTTGATCCTCTAATATAAGTTCAACTTTAGCTTTTTCTTCAGTTGTTCCAGCAAGAGCAATGACGTTTTTGTAATTGCTATGATCCATTACATAAATTTTAGAAAACAGACTAAAGTCATTTTCAGTAAACTGCCGTGCTTTTTGTTGCTGTATATCAATTCCATTTTCAAGGGCAATAGTAATACTTCTGGAGTCCGGAGTTTTACCGCTGTGGTAGGCAGCTGTTCCTGCAGAATCAACACCTACTTTTTTTGGATCAACTTTGCTTTCCAATATTCCTTGGGCGAGGGGTGAACGGCAAATGTTACCCAAACAAACCATGAGTATTTTTACTTGCTCCATAAAAAATTAAGTTTAGAGACTTAGTTTTTGGCTTAAGTCTTCGACGTATTTTCGGAATTGTTTGTCCGTAAAGCTAAGGTTATCTACAGTTTTACAAGCATGTAAAACCGTAGCGTGATCTCTTTTTCCAATTTGATTCCCAATACTTGCTAAAGAGGCTTTTGTGAATTTTTTCGCAAAGTACATGGCTAACTGGCGCGCCTGTACAATATGTCTTCTCCTTGTTTTGGATTGAAGTGTTTCTACGTCCATCTGGAAGTAATCAGAAACTACTTTCTGGATGTAGTCGATAGAGACCTCACGTTTGGTATTCTTGACAAACTTCATGACCACTTCTTTAGCTAAATCAAGTGTGATTTCAGCCTTATTGAACGAGGATTGAGCAATCAATGAAATGATTGCACCTTCTAGTTCACGAACATTTGTTTTAATGTTTTTGGCAACGTATTCTATAATATCTTCTTCAATTTCTACACCGTCTCGATAAAGTTTATTTTTAAGAATAGAAATACGGGTTTCGTAGTTGGGAAGTTGAAGTTCAGCAGAAAGTCCCCACTTGAAACGAGAAAGAAGTCGTTGTTCAATATCTTGCATGTCCACTGGAGCCTTATCAGAAGTTAGGATAACCTGTTTTCCGTTTTGATGTAAGTGATTGAAAATGTGGAAAAAGACGTCTTGTGTGCCTGTTTTACCTGATAAAAATTGAACATCATCAATAATAAGTACATCCAGTAATTGGTAGAAATGAATAAAATCATTCCGAGTATTCTTTTTTACGGCCTCAATATATTGTTGCGTAAATTTTTCTGCAGCAATGTAAAGTACAGTCTTGTCTTGATACTTTTCTTTGATCTCCACACCGATAGCATGAGCAAGGTGTGTTTTACCTAAACCGACCCCACCAAAAATGAGCAAGGGGTTGAATGAGGTACCACCTGGCTTTGATGCAACCGCAAGTGCTGCAGAGCGACCAAGTCTATTTGAGTCACCTTCTAAAAAGTTTTCAAAGCTGTAATTAGGATTCAGTTGGGATTCAATCTGAAGGTTTTTGATGCCGGGGATGACAAAAGGATTTTTAAGTTCAGCGTTTTGCGAATGCAGGGGGGCGTCCACCTGTTGAGGACTCAGACCAGATCTGTTTGAACTCGGAATATTTTCAGTAAAAGGATTGTTGTTTCCAAATCGGTTTTCCATTCGTATGGAATAGACCAAACGGGCCTCTGTACCTAATTCTTTTTGAAGTGCAGTTTTTAATAGTTTGACATAATGCTCTTCTAACCATTCGTAAAAAAATTTACTGGGTACTTGAATGTTTAATACGTTTTCTGTAATCTCAAGTGGAACAATGGGTAAAAACCAAGTCTTATAAGCTTGTGGTTGGATGTTATCTTCGATAAAAACCAGGCAATTATTCCATACCGAAACAGCTTGTGAACTCATCTTAAAGTACTAGTTTTATTTTTTGTTGTTATGGTTTTTGTCGAATCTTTCGACTCAACAAATATTGACTAAAAAAAAATGAAAAAAAAATGAAATTGCTATTGAATAATAACTTTTTTTTTTGGATATTCTTAGTCTGATAAATGTAGTCCAAAACCGTTAATTCTTTCAGCTTCACTTTAAACTTTATCATCATTCATGAATTATACTTCAAAATCTGTTGTGGTTCGCTATGCAGAAACCGACCAGATGCAATTTGTGCATCACAGTAATTATCTAAAATATTTTGAGATGGCACGCCTGGAGTGGCTTAGTAGTTTGGGAGTGTCCTATGCATCTATGGAAAAAGAAGGAATTCTGATGCCCGTTGTTTCCGCCGAAACAAAATTCAAAAAGCCCTTGTTTTTCGGTGATAAATTTAAAGTTAAAGTGCGGTTGAAAAAGCCACCAATGGCGACCTTGGAATTTGAGTATCAAATTGTAAACCAATTAGATGAAGAAGTTTGTTTGGGTGAGACTGTTTTAGCTTTTTTATCGGCTGAAAAAAACCGTCCAATTCGCTGTCCAGAGTTTTTATTAAAAATGTTTACCTAAAATAGGTATGGAGTATGGTATTGTTCAATTTTTCTACTTTACTTATTGGGGCATCAAAGTCGGGTGATTTTAACCCTGTGGTTAATTTTTCTTGCGAAGTAAAGACGCGAGCTTCATCCCATAATTCCTTTTCGATAAAATGAGTCAGCGTTTTTTGCCCACCTTCAACAAATAGGGATAAAAGATTTCTCTTGTAACAAAATTCCATAAGCGCATCTAGATTGAAATCCTTCATAGTGTGATACTCTTTATTGTTCTTTAAAAGCCGCTCTGATTTTTCCTGATTTAATACAACAGTTGTTAATTCATCTTGAAGTACGGTTGCATCATTGGGGATTCTATTAGATGGATCAAGTATTAATCGCAGAGGATTATTTCCCGGCCAATCTCTTGTGTTTAATATTGGATTGTCCATAACTACGGTTTGTACCCCTACCAAAATAGAAGCCTCTTCACTTCTCCATTGATGTACTTTTTGTTTTGAAAGGGCATTGGAGATCCAAAAAGGACGATTTGTTTTTTTGGTTGAAGGCGCAATGAATCCATCCGCTGTTTGTGCCCATTTCATGATAATGTAAGGACGCTTTTGCTGATGAAAAGTATAAAACCGACGATTTAAAAATTCAGCTTCCTTTTGAAGTACGGTTTCTAGAACTTCAACTCCAGCTTCTTTCAGTTTTAAAATCCCTTTTCCAGCTACCTGAGGATTGGGATCTCTTGACGCGATTACAACTTGTTTGATGCCAAACCTAATAATTAGGTCTGCACAAGGGGGGGTTTTACCGAAATGAGAGCAAGGTTCTAAATTGACATATAATGTTGATTTAGTTAAAACAGTTTTATCACGTACTTGGTTAATTGCATTGACTTCTGCATGCGGTTCTCCTGCTTTTTGATGCCAACCTTCTCCAATAATTTTATCTTGATGAACAATTACAGCCCCAACTAAAGGATTGGGATAAGTATTTCCCAAAGCTTTTTCAGCAAGAGCTAAACAGCGTTTCATAAAAATATCATGTTTCTTGGTTCTCAAAAATTAAATTATTTTGGCTCGTATAATTGAGTACGTTATTATTGGGGTTAAATTTATAACAAATATTGAGGAATGAGGATTCGACTTATAGAGAAAGCGGATAATGAAAAAATTGCAGCTACCATACGAAAAGTAATCATCGAAATGGGTGCTCCAAAGGTAGGGACTGCTTATGAAGATGAAGAGTTGGAAGCAATGTTTGAAGCCTACCAAAAGGATCGATTCATTTATTTTGTGGTAGAGCATGAGAATGAAGTGTTGGGTGGTGCAGGTATTGCACCCTTGAAAAACGGGGATCCTTCTATTTGTGAACTACAAAAAATGTATTTTCTAAAAGAAGCTCGAGGAAGAGGGTTAGGGAAACAGATGATTCAAAAGTGTATTGATTTTGCCAAGGCAAGTAATTTTGAGCAATGCTACATTGAAACTATGCCCAACATGCAAGACGCTCAAAAATTATACATCAAGACAGGCTTTGAATACATTGATCATGCAATGGGAAATACTGGACATTCTTCTTGCCCATTTTGGATGTTAAAATCTCTTTAATGAAACTGATAACGGCACGAAACCTCTTTAGAGAAACTCTGAAAGCAGTGTATCCTATTGATGAGGCTGATTATTATTTTAAAATGATTTTATCTTCTTTGTTTGAAATCGATCCCATCGCTATTGCTTTAGAGCCAAATTTAGCTTTAAAACCGAATCAGCAAAAAAAATTAGGGGATCTAATGACAGATCTCCTTTTAGAAACACCAATGCAATATCTGTTAGGTGTAATTAACTTTAGATCAGTTGAACTAAAAGTTGATCCACGTGTTTTAATTCCTCGTCCAGAGACCGAAGAATTGGTCGAATGGATTTTAGAGGATTACAGTCAGCTAAAACAAGAATTACCCTTGATAGACTTAGGAACGGGGAGTGGTTGTATTGCAATCGCCTTAAAAAAAGAGCAACCACTTTTTAAGGTTTACGCATTGGACAAAGATCAAGCTATTTTAGATTTAGTGTCCCTAAATGCTGCTGCTAACAATCAAGAAATTAATTGTATTCAAGGAGATATTCACGCTTTAGAAAAATTTAAATTAGATGTTGAGGTTATTGTTTCTAACCCGCCCTATATTACTCCGAAAGAGAAAAATACCATGAAGAAAAATGTCTTGGACTTTGAGCCTCATCAAGCCTTGTTTGTGCCCCAAGACGATCCGTTGTTGTTTTACAGGAAGATATTGCTCTTCGCAGAGCAAAATTTAAAACCTAAAGGAAAAATTTATTTTGAAATCAATCCTCTTTTTGAAGCGGAAATGGAAACCTTAATTTTTAGTTTTGATTCCTATACCATCACAAAACGATTGGATATCTTTGGAAAGAATAGAATGTTGCGATTAGAAAAAGTATAGTCATGAGCACTGTTGTTGAAAAAATTGAATCCCTTAGAAAAGCCCTCCACGAGCACAATCACCGCTATTATATAATAGATCAGCCTACAATAAGTGATTATGAGTTTGATCAATTACTCAAAGAATTACAACAATTAGAAAAGGAGTACCCCGAATATAACGATCCCAATTCACCGACTCAAAGAGTTGGAGGAGGTGTTACAAAATCGTTTGAGACGATCACGCATCGTTTTCCCATGTACTCTCTTTCAAATACATACTCTAAAGAGGAATTAGAACAATGGGAAGAGCGTTTGCGAAAGATATTGGGTGTTGAAGCAACCATTGAATACAGTTGTGAGTTAAAATTTGATGGGGTTTCGGTGAGTTTGACTTATGAAAATGGCGCTCTTATCCAAGCGCTAACACGTGGAGATGGAACTCAGGGAGACGCTATTACGACCAATGTCAAAACCATCCCTACTATTCCTTTAAAGTTAAAGGGTGATTATCCTCCATTTTTTGAAATCCGTGGAGAGATTATATTGCCATGGAAGGGATTTAACAAGATGAATGAGGAGCGAGCAGCAAAAGGTGAACCTTTGTATATGAATCCGCGAAATACGGCATCCGGTAGTTTAAAATTACAAGACAGTAGTTTGGTTGCTAAAAGACCATTGAATTGCTTTCTTTATGCCCTAGCAGGTGATGAGTTGCCTTTGAATTCACAATCTGAAGCATTGGAAAAAGCCAGAGTATGGGGCTTTAAGGTGCCCGAATCTGCCAAACGTGTGGCTTCAATTGAGGAAGTATTTGAGTTTATTAAATACTGGGATGAAAAAAGAAGGTCGCTTCCCTATGAGATTGACGGGATAGTAGTGAAAGTAAATCGATTCGATCAGCAAGAAGAGCTTGGATTTACTGCAAAAGCACCCCGATGGGCCATGGCCTACAAATATCAAGCAGAGCAAGTTACTACAGTATTAAAAGGTGTTCAATATCAAGTGGGGAGAACCGGAGCCGTTACTCCAGTTGCTCAGTTGGAACCTGTCGTAATTTCGGGAACAACTGTGAAACGAGCCTCTTTACACAACGCAGATCAAATTGAAAAACTCAATCTTCGAATTGGTGATAGGGTTTTTGTCGAGAAAGGTGGAGAGATTATCCCTAAAATCACTGCTGTTGATGACTCCAATAGAGGCCTAGAAGAAGCTAAAGTTAACTTTATCGCAAATTGTCCTGAATGCGGAAGTAATTTAGAAAGAGAAGCCGGTGAAGCACAACATTATTGCAAAAACGAAACGGAATGTCCTCCTCAAAAAATTGGAAAAATCAAGCATTTTATTGGAAGAAAAGCAATGGATATCGAGGGATTAGGTGGTGAGACGGTAGCGCTTTTGTATCAAGAAGGCTTGCTGAATTCTATTGCAGATTTATACCGCTTAGAGAAAGAACAGATTTTACCATTAGAACGAATGGCAGACAAATCAGTCTCCAATTTAATTGATGGGATTGAACAGTCTAAAGAAAAGCCTTTTGCAAAAGTTTTGTTTGGCTTAGGGATTCGTTTTGTTGGAGAAACTGTAGCCAAAAAATTGAGTAAACAGTTTAAATCCATCCAGGCATTAAAAGAAGCCCCTTTAGAGCAACTTATTGAAACAGATGATATTGGTGAACGAATTGCTAAAAGTTTAGTCGATTATTTTGCCAATCCTAAAAATCAATTGATGATCAGCCAATTGGAATCGTTTGGTTTACAATTGAGTGAAGTTGAGACCGAACAAAATCATCACACTGCTTTTGAAGGTAAGCGATTTGTTGTGAGTGGTGTTTTTGAACAGTTTTCACGTGAAGAGTTGAAGAAAGAAATAGAATTATTAGGCGGAATTATTGTGAGCTCCGTATCTGCAAAAACAGATTATTTGATTGCAGGAAATGGTATGGGGCCGGCAAAAAAGGCAAAAGCTGAACAGCATAATGTACCCATTTTAAATGAGCTTGACTACCTTTCCCTAAAGCGTTGAAGCAACTAAAATGTTATATTTATAACAATATTTTAAATAATGATAGTTATGCTTATTTATTTTAAAGCACCTTGGTGTTTAATTAATATTGTAGTATTATAATGCTAGACGTTTTATCAAATTTTGTGATGCAACTTCAACTTAAGGAGAAGTTAAGACAGATTAGCTTTCAGTCTAAGGACGTAAAGAACAAGTTTAAATCCCTATTGATTATTTGTTCTGAAGACGAATCTTATGATGTAAAGCTTTTTTTAAAGTTAGCAAAGCAATTCAGCATAACACCTAAAAAGGTAACCTTGGTAGTATTGAGTAAAAAAGAGTTAGTGGAGAAACAACAAACACTTTTTGGGACCTATTTTATTTCAAGAAAATCAGTTGGTTTTTTTGGAAAACTGCCCGTGTCCTCTACAGAATTGTTTCAAAAAAAGTATGATTTGCAAATCAATTATTTCAACAAGTCTTCTGTTTTTAATGATTTGATAAGTGCTTCATGCCAGTCAAAGATCAGGGTTGGATTTTCTAAATCCAACAAACAGATCAATGACTTGATATTGGATATTGATCCAAAACAGCACAAACTCTTTTTAAAAGAAATCAATGTCTACCTCAATGCAATTTTAAATTAATAAAAGAAATGGATTTAAAAGGATTGGGAGTTGCAATGATAACTCCATTCACCAATGAGGGAAGAATCGACCTCTCTGCTATTCCTCTAATTGTGGAAAATATTTCTACAGGTAGAGCAGACTATATCGTCTTGATGGGAACAACAGCTGAATCTGCTTGTTTGTCCAAACAAGAAAAAGATGAAGTTATAAAGGTTGTTGTTGAGGCTAATAAAAATCAATTGCCTTTAGTTATTGGAATTGGTGGCAACAATACGGCGAAAGTTGTTGAGGAAATTAAGAATACTGATTTATCTCCTTTTCAAGCTATTTTATCCGTTTCTCCGTATTATAATAAGCCCACTCAAGAAGGGATTTATCAGCACTATAATAAAATCGCTAAAGCAAGCCCGCTTCCAATAATCGTTTATAATGTGCCGTCAAGAACTGGATCTCATATTGAAGTGGATACTTTTGTTCGTATGGCCACTGATTTTGAAAACATTATTGCCATTAAGGAGGCTAGTGGTGAAATGAGTCATGCAGAAAGTATCATCAAAAACAGTCCGTCTCACGTTCAGGTAATTTCTGGAGAAGACGCTCTGAATTTGCCAATGCTTTTAGCTGGTGCCGTAGGGACCATATCTGTATTGGGCAATGCACTTCCTGTTCCCATTGTAAAAATGTTCCACTATGTAGAACAAGGAGAGCTTTCTAAAGCCTACGAATTGCATTATCAATTATTAGACATCATCTCGTTATTGTTTGAAGAGGGCAATCCAACAGGTGTAAAAGCCTTGATGGAATCACTCTCTTTTTGTAATAAAACAGTTCGTTTGCCGCTGGTGAATGCCTCTGAAGGCTTGTGTGAAAAAATTGAAAAAGCTTTAGAGAACGCATTGTAAGCCTTATTTTTATTTTTAAAACTACTTTAACACGACCTTAGCAATAATTATTTCCATTGTCATTGATATTTAGTACTTTCGCAGCATGAAATTAAAAGTGGTGAAAGCCTTCTTATTTGCATTTGTCGGACTCCTTGTGTTTTCATGCAGTGATTACCAAAAGCTTTTAAATGGTGATGATGCCTCAGAGAAATACAAACAAGCCGAGATCTACTACAACAATGGTGAATACCGCAAGGCAAACAGATTGTTGGAGCAAATCATCCCTAAATACAGAGGTAAGCCCCAGGCACAACGGATTATCTTCTTCTTTGCAGATAGCTATTTTCAAACAAAAAGTTACTATTTAGCAGCCTATCAATATGAAAATTTCATTAAGTCTTATCCTAAAAGTGAACGTGTACAGGAAGCTACTTTTAAAGCTGCAAAAAGCTACTATTTTCAATCGCCTAAGTATAGTCTAGATCAGAAGGATACCTATACTGCGACAGAAAAACTGCAAGTATTTTTAAACTTGTACCCAGATTCTGAGTTTGCTGATGAGGCCAATCAAATGATTGCTGAATTGCAAGAAAAATTAGAAAAAAAGAGTTTTGAAATTGCAAAGCAGTATTATACAATCAGAGACTATAAAGCTGCCATCAAAGCAAATGATAATTTTACATCAAGTTTTCCTGGAACTAAATTTAGAGAAGGAGCTTTATACACCAAATTCTTAGCCTCCTACGAGATTGCTGTTAACAGTATTGATGCTAAAAAGCAAGATCGTTTAGAAGAACTGGTACAACAATACAACACTATTCTACGTTATTATCCTGAATCTTTGTACTTAGAGGATTTGGATAAAAAAATGGAAAAAATAAATTCAGATTTAGAAAATATTAATCAAGAACGAGCACAACAAACTAAATAATCATGACAAAATACAGAGAATCACAAGCCGCCCTATCCTCTAAAACATACGATAGAAATGAGATGGAAGGGACCACTGAAAATATATACGAAGCACTTTCAATCATTTCAAAACGTTCTATTCAGATCAATCTAGACATCAAAAAAGAACTTCACGAAAAATTAGAGGAGTTTGCAACACACAATGACAGTTTAGAAGAAATCTTTGAAAACAAAGAACAAATTGAAGTTTCTCGTTTCTACGAGCGTTTACCAAAGCCTCATGCTATTGCAATTGAGGAGTGGTTGAACGAAAACATTTACCATCGTCATACCGACGAACCCAAAATCTAAATAGATGAGTTTGTTAGGCGGCAAGAAAATTTTACTCGGAATTTCCGGAGGAATTGCTGCTTACAAAATTCCTTTACTTGTAAGAGTTCTAATGCAGTTTGGTGCAGAGGTTAAAATTGTCATGACCCCCTCTGCCAAAGATTTTGTCACACCTTTAACGCTTTCAACGCTCTCTAAAAATCCTGTTTTATCAACCTTTACAGCGGAAGATAAAGACAATCCAATATGGAATGATCACGTAGCTCTTGGACAATGGGCTGATGTATTCCTTATAGCTCCAGCCACCTCAAATACGCTTTCTTCTATGGTTCAGGGAAGGTGTAATAATCTCCTATTAGCAGTCTATTTATCAGCAAAATGTCCAGTATTTGTTGCTCCTGCTATGGATTTAGACATGTACGCGCATCCGTCTAATCAAAAGAATATGGAGACCCTAAAAACATATGGAAATCACGTACTTCCTGTTGGTGATGGATTTTTAGCAAGTGGATTGGAAGGAAAAGGAAGAATGTTAGAACCCGATCAAATTGCGTCCTCTGTAGTTTCCTTTTTCAATCCAAATCTGCAACTCAAAGGAAAAAAAGTATTAATTACTGCTGGGCCCACTTATGAAGCCATAGACCCAGTTCGATTTATAGGAAATCACGCCTCTGGAAAAATGGGTTATGCATTGGCTGAAGTTGCTTTAAAAATGGGAGCAAAGGTAATTCTAATATCAGGTCCAAGTTCAGAAAAAATTAGCCATCCTTCTTTAGAATTGATAGGTGTTGTGAGCGCTTCTGATATGGCAGAGGAAGTCAAAAAACATTATGAAAGTGTTGATATTGCAATTGCTGCCGCAGCTGTAGCTGACTTTAAGCCTCAAACGATTGCTTCTCAAAAACTAAAAAAGCACAATGGACTGGACACGATCAAATTGACTCCTACCAAAGATAGTTTAGCCCATATGGGTAAAAATAAAAAAGAACAAGTCCTTATTGGTTTTGCCCTTGAAACAGAAAATGAATTAGAGAATGCAAAGACTAAATTAGCAAAGAAAAATCTAGACGGTATTGTATTGAATTCTTTAAGAGATACCGATGCGGGTTTTTCTGTGACGACCAATAAAATTACTTTTATACATTCTGATTTGAGGGTCGAATCTTTTCCACTCCAATCAAAATTAGAATGTGCCCATCGTATTTTTGAACAAATCTTATCCCTATGAGAAACCTTCTAATCTTTGTTGCTGTTTTAATGTCTTCTGTATCGGTTCAAGCACAAGAGTTGAATGCACAAGTAATTATAAATTCAGATTTAGTAAATCAAACCAATCAGCAAATCTTTAAGACCCTTGAGCAATCTTTAAATGAATTTTTAAACACCCAAGTGTGGACCAACCAAGAGCTTTTGAATCAGGAAAAAATCACCTGTTCATTTGTTTTAAATCTTAGTAATTATAACAATGATCAGTTTGAAGCAACCCTTCAAGTTCAATCTCAACGACCCGTTTTTGATTCAAATTACGACACACCAATTTTAAATTTTTTAGATCGAGATATCGTTTTTAGTTATCAAGAGTTTCAGCCGCTTTTTTTTAATCAATCTAGTTTTGAGTCCAATTTAGTTTCTCTTTTGAGTTTTTACGCTTACGTCATTATTGGTTTAGATGCAGACACTTTTGCGGAAAATGGAGGAAGTATTTTTTACGAGCAAGCTCTTCAGGTGGTAAATCTGGCACAAGTTACCTCGAGAAAAGGATGGAAACCTTCTGATGGTGCAAGAAATCGATTTTGGTTGATTGATAATTTGAGGTCAAACACTTTTAGGGAATATAGACAAGCCTTGTACACCTATCACAGGTCAGGATTAGATCAGATGACTACAGTTCCCTCAGAAGGTAAAGAAGCAGTAATGTTGGCTATACAGCAACTTGAACCCCTATTTTTAAGAAGACCAAATGCCTTCTTACTTCAGATTTTTTTCGATGCAAAAGTTGAAGAAATTGTCAATTTATTTAAAGAAGGACCTAAAGTGGACTTTAAAGCAACAGAAACTGTATTGAAAAAAATTGCTCCTTTTTTTGGTTCTAGATGGAAACAAATTAAGGCTTAATTTTTCTTAATATTCCTATCTTTAATTTCTGAAATAATTTAATTGATAAGTATTGCTAGCACAGCTCACAATAAAAAATTTTGCATTGATTGAAGACTTGGAGGCTTCATTTTCTTCTGGTATGACATGTATCACTGGAGAAACGGGAGCCGGTAAATCAATCCTTCTTGGTGGTCTTTCCTTAGTTCTTGGAAAACGAGCTGACCTTTCTTCTTTATTAGATCCAACTAAAAAGTGTGTAGTAGAGGCCTCTTTCAAAATTCAAGATTATGCGTTGCAACCCTTGTTTGAAACGCTTGATGTAGATTATGATGATTATACCGTATTGCGCCGTGAAATTTTACCGCAAGGAAAATCAAGAGCATTTGTGAATGACACCCCAGTAAACTTATCTGTTTTAGAGCAAATCAGTTTACATTTAATTGATCTTCATTCACAAAATGACACCAATTCCCTCTTGGAGAATGAATACCAGTTTCAAGTTTTAGACGCTCTGGCAAATAATAAAATAATTTTACTAGAATACGAAAGAACGAGATCAGCATATATCGCTTCTCAAAAGCAGTATCAGAAACTTAAACTTGAGTCTGAAAGTGCCAAGGCTTCTTTTGAACTGGATGAATTCTTACATCAGGAACTTGTAAATTTAAACATTCAGGAGGGGCTGCAGCAAGACTTAGAGGGTAAACACAATTCTCTTATACACGTTGATTTTTTGCAAACTACTTTGGCAGAAGCAATCCAGCTTTTGGAAAATGACTCCATGGGCCTTTTGGATCAACTGTTAAAGCTCAGAGGTTTGGCTTCAGGATTAGCTCAAAAATCAGAACAATTCGATTCGCTTCAAGAGCGCTTTAATGCATTATTTATTGAAGCTGAAGATCTACTGGATGAGTGTAAACATAAACAGGAGAATTTAGAAACGAATCCGGAAGAACTTGAAAAAATTCAATCGCGTTTAGATCAACTGAATCAATTGATGCAAAAGCATAAAGTAACATCTGTAACCGAGCTCATAAAAATTGAAAAACAGCTTGAACAGCGTTTGACAAAAACCTTCAATATTGATTCTGAGCTCAAGTCGCTTCAAGCGGAAGAGCAAAAACTTGAGAAATCACTTGTTGATTTGGCCTTTAAATTGACTAAATCCAGAAAAGGAGCCATTAAAATACTTGAAAAAGAATTGGGAAATCTAGTTGCCAAAATGGGAATGACTGATGCGGCATTTAACGTTGAATTAGAACCATCTGAGGTGTTTTTGAACAATGGTTCTGATCGGTTGAATTTCCAGTTTAAATCAAATAAAGGAAATCAATTTAAGCCGTTAAAGAAAATTGCTTCAGGGGGAGAACTTTCCCGTATAATGCTTGCTATAAAAGCAATTTTATCGAATTATGTGAAGCTTCCTACCCTTATTTTTGATGAAATCGATACAGGAGTTTCAGGAAAAATATCAGACAGTATAGCTGAAGTTATGGTTTCTATGGGACAAAAACTTCAACTCATCAATATTACTCACCTTCCACAAGTTGCGGCAAAAGGTGATTATCATTTTAAAGTATTGAAAAAAGAACTAAAAGGAAAAACACTAACACAATTGTTTTTACTGAACAAAGAGGCCCGTATTGAAGAAATTGCCATGATGCTTTCTGGGAATCAGGTTACTCCAACAGCAATTGCCCACGCAAAACAATTAATGAATTAAATGTATCTTTAAACTCTAAATAAAACACATGTTACATAAAATATTAGAAGGTAAAAAAGGAATTATTTTCGGTGCTTTAGACCATCAATCCATAGCTTGGAAAACTGCAGAATCTGTTGCTGACGCTGGAGGAAGTTTTGTGCTCACCAATGCTCCAGTTGCGCTGCGTATGGGAACTATAAATGCATTAGCAGAAAAGACAGGCTCACAAGTAATTCCAGCAGATGCAACCAATATGGACGATTTGAACCAACTAATCGATCAAGCTCAAGAAATCTTAGGTGGTAAACTTGATTTTGTTCTGCACTCTATTGGAATGTCTGTGAATGTCCGTAAAGGAAAACATTACACTGATTTAAACCATGCATGGATGGCTAAGGGCTGGGATGTATCAGCAGTTTCATTCCACAAGCTGATGCAGAGTTTATATCAAAAAGATGCTATGAATGCCTGGGGAAGTATTGTTGCTCTTTCTTATGTAGCTGCTCAGCGAACGTTTCCTAATTACAATGATATGGCTGATAATAAAGCTTATTTAGAGTCCATTGCGCGTAGTTTTGGATACTTTTTTGGCAAGGATAAAAAAGTACGGGTAAATACCATTTCTCAGTCTCCAACGCTTACAACTGCAGGGAAAGGAGTTGCAGGTTTAGATGGATTCTTAAACTATGCTGAGAAAATGTCCCCACTAGGGAATGCAACTGCCAAGGAATGTGCTGATTATACAGTTTCTCTTTTTTCCGATTACACCCGAAAAGTCACCCTTCAAAATCTATTTCATGATGGAGGTTTTTCTAACGTAGGTGTCAGCCAGGAAGTAATAGATGCAATCAGTCCAAATACCTAATTTAGACTAGAGGATGTATTGAGATGTCGACACAAAAGAGAGGAATTGAAAAAGTAATTAATAAACTTCCGAATAAAAGTCGTTTTCGATTTTTTCTTCTATTTGTTTTGATCTCCTTTAGTTTTTGGACCAGCACCAAGCTTTCCAAAGAGTACCAACTTATACAGCCTTTTTTCGTTAATTGGACTGAAATTCCTAAAGGAGTTGTCTTAGCTGATCGTCCTACTCAAGTAAACTTATCTCTAAAGGCAAGCGGTATTGAAATTCTTTGGTACCGTTTGTTCAAGCGAAAATTAGAAGTTTCTTTAAAGAATATTGATTTTAGCCCTTCTGATAGAGTTTTTAATTTTGAAGACCAGTATTTCAATATTCAACAGCAGCTTTTAAACGGGAGTGAATTGATACAAATAAGTCCTTCCTTATTGCCACTAGAATACAGTAAAATGAACTCAAAATGGGTCGCTATTGTTCCTCAAGCCACCATTCAATTAAGACCTGGCTATTTAGGGGAAGAAGAACTAACGACCATTCCAGATCGAATTTTGGTTCGCGGGCCTCAAGCAATTTTAGACACCCTTCAAGAAATTCAAACATTTGACTTTGTAGCCTCAGATGTTCACCAAGTAATAGACCAAAACATTGGTCTTAAACCGCTCAGTGGACTTGAGTACGATACTGATCAAACACGCTTGTATTGGCCTGTTATGCAATATTCTGAAAAGTCTTTAACAATCCCCATTGAAGTAATTCATCTTCCTGCTGGTGTTAAAGTAAAGTTGTTTCCTCCTCAAGTCACACTTCGTGCAACGCTTCCACTTTCGTTATTAAGTGCTGTTGAAGCAGCAGATTTTTCACTCGCCATAGATTATAATGATATTTTGGAAAATCAACCATCAGTTCTTGAGTTGAAGTTGTTGAGGCACCCCTCCTCAGTTAAAAAAACAATTTGGGAACCCAAAACAGTAAATTATTTGATAAGAAAATGAAAATCATAGGTCTAACTGGTGGAATTGGAAGTGGCAAATCAACATTGATGAGGTGGCTTCAATCGAAAGGAATTCCTTGTTTTGAATCAGATAAGGTTGGAAAGGAATTACTGAATACTGAACTGAAACAAGAAATAATAGACAATTTTGGTTCGCAACTTTATGCAACCGGAAATCTTGATAGAAAACAACTTGCCGAACTTGTTTTTAACGATACAGCGATTCTTAAAAAATTAAATAAAATTGTACATCCCGCAGTAGGGGATGCATTCAAAAAATTTAAAGAAGAAAATAAAGCTGCCCCCATAATTATTAAAGAATCAGCAATTTTGTTTGAAGAAGGGATTTATAAAAAATGTGATTCGGTTATTTTAGTTTGTGCAACACAAGAAGAAAGAATTTCAAGAGTCAAGCAACGAGATGGTGTGAGCCGAAAAGCAGTTCTTCGAAGAATGGCAAATCAATGGGATGATGTAAAAAAAAGACCTTTAGCTGATTTTATAATCGAAAACAACAGCATTGAATCAGCTAAAAACCAATTTGAAGCAGTCTTGACTGAACTGTTGACAAAGGAGAAGGATTAACAAACAATTGGCATTTTTTTTGATTAAAAAAAATGAAATTTGTACTGTAAATGCTGCGAATAGTGAATTTGCCTTAAATTGTAACTAAATGTTTATATGAAAAAAACCTTATTTATCTCTCTTGTTAGCTTTATGATCGTCTCTATACTTGGTATAGTTGCGCTTCAGGGTTATTGGATTTATTCAGCTTGGGAAGATAAGGAAGAAGAGTTTTCATTAGCTGTTCAGCAATCACTTCAATTGGCTGCAGATGAAATCCAAGAGCGAGAATTATCGGATTATATACAGGCCTACGAGAATTTAATTGACTCTCTAGAGTCTCCTGACAATGCGAGCTTTGCCAATATTTTCCTTTTTTTAGATGAGGATAAACCGAACAATCTTTTATCCTATTATGCATATGGTATTCTTGAGGAGGATTATAAAATCACCCCTTACTTAGATCCCAAACTAGGCGATACTATAGACATTGTTACCGATGTAAGGCAAGTGAAAAACACTACTATAATTAATAAAAATGATGTTTTTGATAGAGAAAATAATATTGCAGCTTCCATTGAGAAAATAAAAACCATTGAACGAATGAATGTTGCGAATCAACGAATTCGGAATACATTTAAAGACTATACCTCAAACACCCCTATTCACAAGCGTCTGAATGCCCAAGAACTTGACTTTGTGTTGAAGCGTCATTTTGATTCAAAAAAAATAATCACACCCTATGAGTTTGGTATCTATGATGATGGTCTTGCCACTAAAATCAAATCGAATAATTATATAGAGCAACAACAAGGCTTTCGTTACTCTACGCCTATTTTTGGTGACCAAGATGGTATTGGTGGCTATGAGTTGGTTGTGTCTTTTCCAAAAAAAGACCAGTATGTTTTCTCGTCTATTATTGGTTTAGGTGGGCTCACTCTTTTTCTTACTCTTTTTATAGTTTTTGTTTCTGCAAGTGCACTTTATCAAATCATACACCAGAAAAAACTTTCAGAAATTAAGACTGATTTCATCAATAATATGTCGCATGAATTCAAAACACCAATTGCAACCATTAACTTGGCTTTAGATGCTATTTCAAATCCTAAATCAATATTGATACCTGAAAAGGTTGAACGTTACGTGAATATGATTCGAGAAGAAAATACGCGTATGCTTACACAAGTTGAAAATGTCTTGAGAATTTCACAATTAGAGCGGAGTAGTGATCCTTTGAAAAAAGCCAAAATTGATCTGCATTCTGTCATTGAAGAAGCTGTTGGTCATATCGAACTCATATTGGCAGATAAATCCGGAACCATAACCAAAAAGTATAATGCAACAGCTACCACAGTATTTGGAAATAAAAGCCATTTAACCAATATCATTATAAACTTGCTTGACAATGCCGTGAAATACTGTGAAAAAAATCCTAAAGTGATTGTTGAAACTTACAGTGAGGACAGTTATTTTATTTTAAAAATTAGAGATAATGGTATTGGGATGAATCCCAATACTCAAAAGAAAATTTTCGACAAGTTTTACCGTGCAACCTCAGGCAACATTCACAATGTCAAAGGACACGGTTTAGGGTTAGCCTATGTAAAAAAAATTATTGATTTTCATAAAGGGGAAATCAAACTGGAGAGTAAAGTAAAAGAGGGAACTACTTTTATAATAACACTCCCAATTATTAAAAAAAATGAATAACGCCTCAAAATAGTAAATATGAAAAACGATAAAAAGAAAATATTAATTGTAGAAGACGACACTAATTTTGGTAATATTTTAAAAGAATACCTAAGTTTAAATGATTATGATGTCACATTAGCTAAAAATGGAATTGAAGGATTTGAAAAATTCAAAAAAGAAGAATTTGATCTTTGTATTCTAGATGTTATGATGCCCTATAAAGACGGATTTACACTTGCAAAAGAGATTCGAGAGGTCAATGAAGTATTACCGATTTTCTTTTTGTCAGCAAAACACCTCAAAGAGGATGTACTTAAAGGATTCAAATTAGGAGCAGATGATTACCTGACAAAGCCTTTTGATTCTGAAGTATTACTTGCGAAAATTAAAGCAATTCTAAATAGAAGTATCAGTACAACAGCCCCTGCTAACGATACCTTTGAGTTTGAATTTAGCGATTTTTCTTTCAATTCAAAACTTCGTTTTTTGACCTATAAAAGTGAAGAACCTATTAAACTATCCCCAAAGGAGAATCAATTATTACGTCTCTTAGTACTCTATATCAATGACTTACTTCCTCGAGAAATTGCCCTCAACAAAATATGGCGAGACGACAATTATTTTACCTCTAGGAGTATGGATGTTTACATTGCAAAACTTCGAAAATATTTAAGTGCTGATGAAAAAGTACAAATTATAAATATTCATGGTGAAGGTTTTCGTTTAGTTATCACCTAATTATTCCTTGGGTGAAATTCCTCCATTACTTTTTTTAAATGAAGACTGTCTAAATGGGTGTAAACCTCAGTTGTGGTGATGCTTTCATGCCCCATTAAAACTTGAATTGTTCTGAGGTCAGCACCGTTTTCAAGCAAATGAGTGGCAAAAGAGTGCCTAAATGAATGTGGACCAATTTGTTTTTGAATTCCAGTTTGATTTACTAAGCGCTTGATCATTGTAAAAATCATTTGTCGAGTCAGCGCTTTACCATTTCGGTTCAAAAAAACAATATCCTGCGAGTTGGGGTCAATTTTTTGTTGACTTCTGACTTGAGTAATATACATATCAAGGTATTTTTGGGAATGAGTCCCCAAAGGAACGAGGCGTTGTTTATTTCCCTTTCCTGTCACGCGTATCATTTCTTCTTTAAAAAAAAGATTGGATAAGCTCAATTGAGTTAGTTCAGATACTCGTAACCCACTTGCGTAAAGTGTTTCTAAAATAGCTCGATTTCGATGTCCTTGAGGATGTCCTAAATCAATAGTATCCATTAGAAGATCAATTTCTTTGAGACTTAGCACGTCAGGTAATTTTCTCCCTAGTTTTGGGGTTTCAATTAAATCAGTGGGATTGGTTTTCCTGTAAGATTCAAAAATGAGATAATCGAAAAAGCTTCTCAATCCTGCAATACGTCTTGCTTGCGTATGAGGACTCATTACTTTTGCTGTTTCATAAATGAATTTTTGAATGGTTTCTTTGGAACAATCCAAAGGCCCTTCTAAACTATTGATTTGATGTAAAAACCCTTGAAATGTTTTAATATCATGACCGTAATTCAAAATGGAATTCTCAGATAACCCTCGCTCTATCTGAAGGTACATTTGATAATCTAAAACGGCTTGTGACCAATTCACTACTTTGCTTTTAGGGGATTCAATTGAATTTATTTACTTTTACGAAAATAACAAAAATGAAGATCAGTATTATTAACGGTCCAAATTTAAATCTTTTAGGGACAAGAGAACCTTCGGTTTATGGAAGTCAAACTTTTGAGGATTATTATACTTCGCTTCAAGATAAATTTCCACAAATTGATTTTGATTATTTTCAGTCAAATATTGAGGGAGAGTTAATCAATCAACTGCATGAACAAGGTTTTACATCGGATGCAATTTTACTTAATGCTGGAGCTTATACGCACACATCAGTTGCCATCGGTGATGCTATAAAGGGAATAGATTCTCCTGTTATTGAAATTCATATTTCTAACACATTTGCTAGAGAGGACTTTAGGCATACCTCGTATATTACACCGGTAGCAAAAGGCTTGATCATCGGATTTGGGTTGGATTCCTACCGTTTGGCAGTAGAAAGTCTTTTAAAATAATAGTCCTAGGACATCTTTAGACAGTAAAACTCTTGATTGAAAGTCCTAACTCACTTTAGGATATAAAGTAGAATTTTGTACATTGCTTTAAACAATCTACTTTATGAAATCAACTTTTTTCTCAATCGTATTTACCCTGTTTTTTTGTTTACCATACGGAAGCAATGCACAACGTAAAAATCGGAAAACAAACGAAACACAATCTGCAGCAATTTCTTTAGATGCTTTTTCCATGCGAAATGTTGGTCCTGCTTTTTTATCGGGTCGTATCGCTGATATTGCAGTTCATCCCAACAATGAAAGTATTTGGTATGTAGCAGTAGGTTCAGGAGGTATTTGGAAAACTGAAAATGCCGGAACAACTTGGACGCCAATTTTTGATGATCAGCCAACGTACACAACAGGCTGTGTCACGCTGGATCCTTCTAATCCTGAAATCGTTTGGGTAGGAAGTGGAGAAAATGTTGGAGGCAGACATGTTGCTTATGGAGACGGTGTTTATAGAAGTTTAAACGGCGGTAAAACATGGGAAAATTTGGGACTTAAAAATTCAGAGCACATTTCTGAGATCATTGTTCATCCGGATAATTCTGATGTGGTTTGGGTAGCTTCTCAAGGTCCTTTGTGGTCTAAAGGAGGAGAGCGTGGTCTTTATAAAACAATAGACGGAGGAAAGTCATGGAATAGAGTTCTTGGAAACAATGAATGGACAGGAGTTACTGATATAATGATTGATCCTAGAAATTCTGATGTGCTCTACGCAGCAACTTGGGATAGACACCGAACCGTTGCAGCACTTATGGGAGGTGGACCCGGTACAGCTATTTACAGATCAGATGATGGTGGTGATCATTGGACCAAACTCACAAACGGACTGCCAAAATCCAACTTAGGAAAAATTGGGATAACTATTTCTCCTCAAAATCCAGATGTAGTTTACGCCGCAATCGAATTAGATCGTACACAAGGTGCTGTATATCGCTCTGAAGATAGAGGGGCTTCATGGAAGAAAATGTCAAATACGGTTTCAGGAGGAACAGGACCTCATTACTATCAAGAGCTTTATGCAAGTCCACATAAATTTGATCGATTGTATTTAATGAATGTTCGTGTATTAACCTCTGAAGATGGAGGGAAGACCTTTGTTCAACTCAAAGAGAAAGACAAACATTCTGACAATCACGCCATTGTATTTAAAAAAGACGACCCTAATTATATCATGTTGGGGACTGATGCGGGAATTTATGAAAGTTTTGATTTGGCTGAAACTTGGAGGTACATTAAAAACCTTCCTTTGACTCAATTTTATAAAGTTGCTGTAAATAACGCTGAGCCTTTCTATCATGTTTTTGGTGGAACTCAAGACAACGGTTCGGCTGGAGGCCCCTCTGCAACAGATGAAGAGCAGGGAATTGCAAATAAACACTGGTATAAAACCTTATTTGCTGACGGTCATCAATCAGCAACTGACCCTGTTTATAATGACATTATTTATGCGGAAACCCAGCAAGGGGGTCTCCACCGAATCGATTTAACAACAGGTGAACAGATTTCAATTCAGCCCCAAGCAGCAGAAGGAGAGCCTCACGAACGATTCAATTGGGATGCTCCAATTCTAGTAAGTCCTCATAATCCCTCTCGTTTGTATTTTGCATCTTATCGGGTTTGGAAATCTGAGAATAGAGGAGACGAATGGGAAGCTATTTCTGAAGATTTAACTCGTAATGAAGAACGAATTACTTTACCCATCATGGGCCGTCAGCAGGGTTGGGACAATCCGTGGGATGTAGGGGCGATGTCGAATTATAACACCATTACCTCACTCGCAGAATCTCCTGTGCAAGAAGGCTTGTTGTACGCAGGTACTGACGACGGGTTTATTCAAGTTTCTGAAAATAGAGGTGCTAGTTGGAGAAAAATTCCAGTTACCACTTTGGGTCTGCCAGAGCGCGCATTCGTCAATGACATTAAAGCTGATTTATTTGATGCGAATACCGTTTATGTGGCGTTAGACAACCACAAAGAAGGCGATTATAACCCTTATTTATTTAAAAGCACGGACAAAGGAATGACATGGAAATCGATCAGTTCAAATATTCCTGATCGAACTTTGGTTTGGCGAATGGTTCAAGACCCTGTGAAAGAAAATCTTCTTTTTGCAGCTACCGAATATGGAATTTACACCTCTTTGAATGGGGGAACTTCTTGGCAGAAATTACCTGGAACGCCTACGATTTCGTTTAGAGACCTTACCATTCAAAAACGGGAGAGTGACTTAGTAGCAGCTTCGTTTGGCCGTGGATTCTATATTTTAGATGATTATAGCGCATTGCGAGAATTTACTTCTGATAATTTAGGTAAAGAAGGAAAATTATTTCAACCCAGACCGGCTAAATGGTTTGTTCAGCGCAGCAACATTGGAAACACTGGGGCAGATTATTATTTCGCAAAAAACCCTGAATACGGAGCGGTATTTACGTATCATTTATCAGGGGAATACACTACTCAAAAAGCGATGCGTCAAAAACGAGAAAAGAAGTTGAATAAAGAAAACAAAAATGTCCCTTTTCCTGGTTGGGATGCTCTTGATGCTGAGAAGCAAGAACTTCCAGTCCAAGTTGTTTTAACCATTGAAGATGAAGAGGGGAACGTGATTAATAAAGTGAAGCAAAAGGCCTCTAAAGGAAGTCATCGAATTGCATGGAATTTAGAACATTTTAATCCCTTTACAATTTCCATGAATGGAAGATCAAGAGGAGGAGGAGGTGCTTTGGCGACTCCGGGCAGCTATCAAGCTACTCTTTACATAGAAGACAATGGAAAGATAAGTAAACTGGATGGTCCAATTTCCTTTGAAGTAAAGCCCATCAGAGAAGGGGTGCTTAAAGGCGCAACTTATGCTGAATACAATGCATTCCGATTGGAGCTTACTTCAGTTTTGCAAGAAATAAATAAAGTACAAGATGAATTTAATCAGAGTAAGAAAAAACATAAAGCTTTAGTCATTGCACTTGATCGGTCTAATATTTCTCCTGGCTCCATTGAGCCAAAATTAGCCGAACTTAAAGCCGCACTAGCTGCTATAGAAAAAATGTTAAATGGAAGTTCTTCAAAAGACGAAATTGGTGAGCGAAATCCATCGGGAGTTCAACGCTATTTGTACAATGCCTTTAACGGAATGGATAACTCGTACGGCCCCACAGAAGTGCACAAGAAGAGTTTATCCACAGCACAAAGTATGCTTGTAAAAGTTCAACAGCAAGTTGATGCAATTACAGAGAAAACAATACCTGAAATTGAGGCGGCGTTAAAAAAAGCGGAAGCTCCTTATATCGCAAACTGATTTCAAATGTTTCATTTAATAAAAAGACCGCCATTAAGGCGGTCTTTTTAGTTTAAACTTTAGGGAGCATAGGGGAGAGTTCAAAACATTCCAAATGGAAGTAGGGAATGGCTGCTAGTAGGTGGTCAAAAATGTCCGAGGAAATATGTTCGTAATTGATCCAAACTTTATCCTTACTAAACGCATAAATCTCCAAGGGAATGCCTTGCGCTGTTGGAGCCAGCTGACGACACATTACCGTCATATTTTGATTGATTTGTTCGTGTGTTTGCAAATACATCTGAGCATACTGTCTAAACAATCCTAAATTGGTAAAATTCCGACCGTTAATGAGCAAACTCTTATCTACTTTTTGTGCAGCGTTAACTGATTCAATTTCCTTTTGTCTCTGCTCAATGTAGGCTGCTACACGGTCTATTTTCTTTAACACATCAATTTCATTGGCTTTTAAAAAGCGAATACTTGTTGTTTTAATCAGTAAAGACTTTTTTATTCTTCTTCCGCTCGATTCACTCATCCCTCTCCAGTTGATGAAGGAATCAGAGATTAATTTATAAGTGGGTATGGAGGTAATGGTTTTATCAAAATTTTGAACCTGAACCGTTGATAAGCTGATGGCGATTACATCTCCATCTGCATTACTGTTTGGCATGCTGATCCAGTCTCCAATACGAACGGTATCGTTTACGGTAATTTGAACACTTGCAACAAAACCGAGTATGGTGTCTTTAAAGACGAATAATAAGACCGCAGAAAGTGCTCCTAAAGTAGTCAGGAAAGAACCGATATCTTTGCCCGTGAGTACAGATGAAATTAAAATTGACCCAACAAACCAAAGAAAGATCATGAAAACTTGAAGATAGCTATCCAACGGCTTGTCTTTAAATGAGGCCAGGGTTTTTAAATAATCATTTACCGATTTAAGTGTAGCTCTGATTAAAGCAATAATGAGCACAATGAGCAAAGCTTCAGCTATGTTTTGTATAAATGAAGCCAAACGTTCACTGATGTCTGTAAATAAAACAGGGATGGTTTCAAAGTAGAGAAACAATACTGGGAGGTAAGAAAGAATTTTGGGTACTTTGTTATTGATGAGGATGTCATCAAATTTTGATTTCGTTCTTGCTGCAATCTGAACAAAAAAGCTCAAAATAATTTTGCGAGTAATCCAGAAAAGAATCCTCCCTAAAACTAAAAAAACGATCAATAATAAAATTAATGCAATACTTTTCGCTCCGAATTGAGGAAGATCTTTTTCAATAAGTAGTTCCGATAAGAAAGATTTTAGCTCAAGAATATTCATGGAAAAGAATTTTAACAAAATTACATTATTTAAATAAAATAGTTTTTGTTAAAAGCCGATCAATTTTAGGATTGTAATTGATGCTTTTTATAAATCAAAAAAAGATTGATTAGTTCTTATCAAATTGAATTTGAGTTCCAATTTGGGTTATGGCTTCTACCAACTTCACAAAGTCTTTATGGCTTGTGTCTGGATTCATCAGTACGGTTCTTAAAAATCGTTTTCCTTGAAATTCACAGGAAGTGATATAAAATTCTCCACTGTTTATTAATTCATAGCGCAACGCCAACTGATTTTGATCACTAAGTTGATCGGGCCGGAACTGAAAGCAAAGGATATTGGATTGTGGTGGGTAGGGACAATGGAAATCTTTTAAAGGGTTTAGATACTCGTAAAGATCGTGTGCTTTTTGAAAACTAGTTTCAATGAAATCAGTCATCGCTTGTTCTCCTTTAAGAGCAAAACTCCAAAAGAGCTTGGTACCTAAAGCAGATTTGGTACATTCTACCGTAAAAGGCATGGAATCCATACCAATTACTTCGTTTTCATGGAAGACATAACTTCCTTTTTGACGGAAATTATTCCATTGATGCTCCTGATTTTTAAAGAGAACTGCAGTGCAAAGTGCGGGTACTTGAAGCATTTTATGGGCATCCCAGATTATAGAATCTGCTTTTTCAATACCTGCAACTTTTTCTTTTTCTTTTTCTGAAAGGAGCGCTACTGCACCATGTGCACCATCAACATGAAACCATAAATTGTGCTTTTCACAAAAAGCAGCCATTTCTTCCATGGGATCAAAAAGCCCCGAAGAAGTTGCACAAGCATTAGCTACGACAGCCATTACACGCTTATTTTGACTTTTAACTTCGTTGTAAACTCGTTCTAAATTAGCTGTTAGAATGACTTCATTTGAATCTACCGAAACAGGTACAAATGCCTTTTTGCCCATACCCATAATAGACAACGCTCGAACAATAGAATAATGCGCTGTAGCTGGACCAATAACAACTAGATCAGATGGATTCCCTTCGGACCAAGCCTCTGGAGCAATAGCAGCTCGGGCAGCAGATAAGGCAGTCAGATTTGCAATAGATCCCCCATGAGTGAGCACACCACTTCCATTTTTTGGATAGGTACTAAAATCACAAAGATCATTGCCTTTAAACCAGTTTAGTTTTGAAAGCATCC
>ENA-OUOG01001081-OUOG01001081.1-marine-metagenome-genome-assembly--contig:-NODE-1081-length-32957-cov-7.189781_pt1 | contig 32957 bp, 46 predicted proteins | sample MGYA00248635_ERZ508505 | MGnify/ENA primary metagenome ERZ508505 (study PRJEB26176, sample SAMN06267871) | marine metagenome | isolation source: Saanich Inlet, British Columbia, Canada | place: Pacific... | reverse complement strand
GCATTCAAGCACGGCTTCACCGGCATCGGCGTGAAGCAGTCCGGCGCTGGTAGGTTCTTGCATCTGGACACGTTTGCTGGTGGGCCGCGTCCTAACATATGGAGTTATTAAATGTTAAATGTGTTGAATAGTATTCTTGGGGGTGGTGATGTCATCAAAAAGGGATTAGACCTTATCGATGATATGCATACCAGCACCGAAGAAGAGATCAAAGCAAAGAGCGATGCGCGAATATCTCTCATGAATTCGTACGCACCATTCAAGATTGCCCAAAGATATTTGGCCTTGATGTTTGGTGGCACGTTCTTGGGTAGTTATATGATTGTGCTGGGCATGACGATATCCGGATATGGTGACCCGGACGCAGTGACCAAGGTGATGGAACAGTTTAGCATTAACTATGCTATGTTAATCATACTGGGCTTTTATTTTGGTGGCGGTGTCATCGACAGCGTCAAGGCTAAGAAATAAAAAAGGGGGCTGATGCCCCCTTCCCTACAGCTCTTTAATGCTAAGTGTTTTCTGCCGGACAGTAGCTTCCGGCTTGGCAGGCACAACCTTCTCAGCTTGCGCCTTGGTGCGGCGCATAGGCCATTTGATCTGGTATTGCGACAGACCAATGTTGACACGCGCCTGATCGTGGTTGCCCATATACTCTTTGATCGTAGCCTCAGCCTGATCTATGTCAGCTTCGGCCTGCTTCTTCGCATCCTTGGCCGCCATTAAATCTTCAAAGGCTGTCAGCACATCCGGCTCACCATTTAGATCAAGCGGTTCAGCGTCAGGCTCTGCCTCTGGGTAGGCGTGGTTGCCATCTCCGGAAGACAGCACCGGGTATACCTCACCAGTTTTGCGGCGTTCTTCAAAGTCAACCACCGCATCGGCAATGCGTTTCTGCATCACCGGATCGGCCTCATAGACAAACACACGCATCTGGATGCCGCGATACAACACACAGATTGCACCCCATCTATAACCGCCACACATCATCTGCGCCTGTAACTGCCACAAGCCACGGTGTGCGGCTGGTTGTTCTTCCGGCATCGCGCTGGTGGTTTTAGCTTCCAGAACGCCTATGGTGCTGATGTCTATCTCATCAGCAGTCATGCAGTATATACCATTAGCAACATCAGTTTTGATCGTGCCGTTGGCAACGCCCAGCCCATCAAGGCTGGCGGCCATCGGCAGATCAGGATGGAACTCCGGCTTGGTTATATGGGTTTCATGATTGCGTAAGCCCAGACGTTTGGCGGCTTCATTGAGAATAACATTCTCTAACCTGTCGCCCCATTCAGTGATCTCACTGCCGTGAAACGTAGGCTCGAACTTATCGTGATCGCGCTGGATCATCTCAGATAGCAACTCATTCTGCGTTGCATAGGGCGACAGCCCTAGCAACACAGGCACACGGCTAGCCGACAGCATGTCGTCAGGTGTGATCTTTCCAATTTTATCAGTCATTACATGCCCCCAAAGTAAGCGATTGCACCCCAGAAATTATAGGTGGGGTGTAAGATGTTAGTCCAGCTTAGGCAGTACAGGACTGCAAAGCCACCAAGAATTATATTCATTAAGCATTTAGCCATTTTGATCTCCCTTATGTTCAGAAATTATTGCGGCGATTTTGTCCAAGGCGACATCCCTGCTATCGCCTTTGGTCATTTCATCATAACCTTTTTTTATTGTGTTGTTTAACCACGCGATGAGTTCCCTTTTATTGATAAAGACATGACGTTTTACGTCAGCGTCACGCCACGGCTTGTTAGTTTTGTACAGCCACCAGCGGTAAGCCTCACCCTTTGTGGCGAAAAGCATATGGGGGTTTTGCGTTTCCCATAAAGTTGTTTGCCTATGCATTTTCTATCTCCCGATTGCAAAGGTTACGCACAGATGTGCTGTGCCACACACCGCCCATTGCTGACGGTATTCTTGCATCATTCAAGGTGTCGGCGATCTTCGCAAACGACACGCCTGACTGACGTAATGTTTTAATGATGGGCATAGCTTCACCAGCAATAGCGGCTGTCTTGCCCCTACGAGCTTCACCAGCGGCTTTACCGCCTGCGCGTGGGTTAGGACTGCCCAGCTTTACACCACGCGCCTTGGCGACAGCTAGAGCGGACTTAGTGCGCTCACTGATGCGTCTGCCTTCAAACTCAGCAAAGACTGACATCATCTGTAGCATAGTGCGGTCGGCTTCTGGCATATCAGCGCAAGTAATAGGCACGTTAGCTTCAAGCAAGTTGGCGATAAAGGCCACGTTACGCGCCAGACGATCCAGCTTGGCGATCAACAGTGTCGCGCCCTCACGTTTGGCGTGGGCTAATGCCTCAGCTAATTGTGGCCGGTCATTCTTTTTGCCGGACTCGACTTCCACATATTCTGCGATGATGTTGTCAGCGAACGGCGCGACAGCTACACGCTGGGCATCTAAGCCAAGGCCGGATTGACCTTGGCGCTGAGTTGATACACGGTAATAAGCGATGTAGTTAGTCATTGTTGCACATCTCCACATATTCTTTTTCGTCCTGTTCATCCTGCATATCCTTAGCTTGCTGAACGGCGTATGCGATAGCTACGGCTTTATTGTTTGTCGTAAGATCAAGCTCATCAATAAATATAGATTCTTTCATTACAACAACTTGAAACCGCATTGGAGCGCCAGCATCTAGCATTTCATCTTCTGTTTCAAAAGCGTGAAGCCAAACCCACGTTTCATCGTCTTTGGATATCTCACACATAATTGAACCGCAATCATCATAAGGGCAAGAACTATTTGTAAAGGTAACGATACCATCGGCTATAGCGTTAGTTTCATTCATTAGATCGTTGTAATAAGTCATCAGATAATCTCCCTTTTGTCTGTCTGATATTTATTATATTAAGCCAAAATACATAATGTTCAAGTAAAATATAGCCATAAATCGAAAAAAGTTATCAGCGGTATTGCAACACTATGTATTAAATATTAGGTTTTCCTGACCAGTCGGGAGATACATATGGTTAATTCAAGAGCAAAAGGCTCTAGGTTCGAATTAAAAATAGCCGCAGATTTGTTTAATAGTTTAGGCATTAAGTTTGAACGTATACTAGATCAAGTGCGTGAGGCTGGGCTAGGCGATCTGCGACCAGTCACCGGCACGTTTCCCTTCACCATCGAATGTAAACATTATAAAGAAGGCATGTTTGCGAAGCCCGAATGGTACGATCAAGCCTGCACATCAGCGCGGCTAGCTAACAATCTGCCTGCGCTTCTATATAGATACAACCGTATGCCGGTGCGATGCCGGATACCGTTGCAAGCCGTTGTCGATATGGCTGAGTTCAATGCGTATTCTGGCGGCGCTAACCCATATGACTGGCGGTATGCGTGTGAGGTGGACTTCGATACGTTTTGTATGATCGCAAGGGAGCTGATGTAATGTTGCGTCACGTTGATTTATGTTCTGGCATTGGCGGTTTTGCTCTTGGTTTTGAGTGGGCTGGGCTGTCTAGGCCAGTGATGTTTTGCGACATTGAGCCGTGGCCGCGTAAGATTTTAGCAAAGCATTGGCCTGATGTGCCAATCGAAGAAGATGTAAAGGTGTTAGCAAATGAGCCAGAACGAATCCCAGAATGTTCAATACTTACTGCCGGGTATCCTTGTCAGCCATTCAGTCACGCTGGGAAGCGCAGAGGCGAGGAAGATGACCGCCACATCTGGCCGTACATCCGCGAAATTGTTGCACAAAAAAGACCCACTTGGTGCGTTTTCGAAAATGTTTATGGTCACCTGTCAATGGGTATCGACACGGTGCTATCTAACTTGGAAGCCGATGGCTACGCCACACGGCCATTTATTGTTCCGGCTTGTGGTGTCGATGCCGCGCACAGACGTGACAGAATTTGGATTGTGGCCAACACCGACAACGCAAGAGGTGGATCATCCAGACGCGAAGCTAACGAACAACGGCAGGCGAATGAGCAAAGATGGGAAGAGCAGTTACAGTCTGGGATTAGCAGACAGCGTAAAGATGTGGCCGACACCAATGGCATCAGATCACAAGGGGTCGGGGCAGAACGACACGATGCGCGACAGGCTGGATTACGCCGTGGAGAAGCCAGAGGGGAAAAGGGTTTCTGGAAGCCTGAACCCCCAGTGGGTAGAGTGGCTAATGGGATACCCAATCGGGTGGACAGAATTAAAGGATTAGGCAATGCCATTGTGCCTCAGATCGCAATGCAGATAGGGCTAACTATAAAGGCGGTTAATGATGCTGTATGAAACTGATGAACACAGAGCGGCTGAACGCCAGCTTATGAATGCGCTGGGTCAGGCGTATGACTATGAGATGATTAGTTTGCCGCCAAAGTATAGCCTCGATTGCTTGGCGATGCGGAAGGACGCGGCCAAGTGTTTGTTTGAATTTAAGTGTCGGACAGTGGCAAGCACTGAATACGATACCGCCATTGTCAATCTGCACAAGGTCATTGCGGCGCAGAATATATCCAGAGCCACTGGGCTGAAGGCATACTTAGTTGTGCAATGGACAGATAAGGTCGGGTTTGTTGATTTCAATTCCGACAAAAGAATTGGGTTGAGTAAACGCCGGGATCGTAATGACCCGGCAGACATGTTTGCTTACTACCCAATAAGTGGGTTCAGAACACTGAACCTTTTTTGAAACTAGCGTTTTATAGGAGATATAGTTATGGCGTTAGGGTTTAATACCGAAAGTAAATCATCTGGGGATATCATCCCGATTGTAAAGTATGACGCGAAGGCTGGCGATTTCATCGCTCAGGATCGTGTGCAAAGTGCATCAGGTGAGTGGGAAAAAGAAGAACGTGAACTGCCGTTGCCGTGCAAGTTCGCGGCCGATATGGCTGAGATGGAAGTGGGGTGGCTGTCGTTTCAGTCAGGTGCGCCAGACTTTAGAATGGTCAAAGTCGGTGAGGCTATGCCTGCAAAGCCGGAAGGCGATTTTAAGAATGCCTTTCGGATGCGTATTGCTAGCAAAGAGCTGGGATTGCGTGAGTTTAGCCATTCAGCAAAGACAGTGCTTCGGGCTATGGATACACTGCATAACCAGTTTGAGGCCGAGAAGGGCAACAACGCTGGCAAGATACCAGTCGTTGAGATCACCGGCACTGAAACTATAAAGATCAACTCTCCGCAAGGTGAGTTGCGTTTCAAAGTGCCACAGTGGCATGTATCGGGCTGGGTTGAAAAGCCTGAGATGTTCACAAAGACGGCATCTGCGCCTGAGCCAGTCGCCGCACCGTCCCAAGCGGTTAGCGATGACGACTTGTTCTAGGTCGTAGTAGGTGGCGGCGTAGTTTCTCCCGACTGCGCCGCCATCGTTTCGGGAGATCGGGGGATGGGATATAACAATGACAAACATATCAGCATATATGGATACGATTGCGCGGCACTACTGGGGCGAGCCTACCAGTACACGCGGCAGTGAACTGCGTTGGGGAACGCACGGCAGTAAGTCTGTGGATTTAAAGAAAGGCACGTTCTATGATCATGAAGCCGGTGAAGGCGGCGGTGTAGTCGATCTGGTCAAGATGCATGAAGGCGCACAACTTGCCAGCCTGCCGGACATATTAGAACGTAAGTTTGGGATACCCAGACAGACGCAGAAAGCGCTAGCGCCTACCAGATGGCTGGCCAAGCGGTATGATTATTTCGACAGTGATGGCGTATTGTCTTATCAGGTTGAGCGATACGAACCTAAAACATTTAGACAACGCAGACCGGATGGCGAGAAGTGGGTGTACAGTATGGATGGCGTTGAGGCCGTGCCGTACCGCCTGCCGGACATCATGCTTAACCCAGACAAGGTTATTGTCATTGTCGAGGGTGAGAAATGCGCTGACAGAGTGGCGGAGATGGGGCTGTTAGCCACATCGAGCCACGGCGGCGCTGGCAATTGGAAGCCGGAGCTAAACCAGTACTTCAAAGATAGGAAGGTTGTTGTCATACCGGACAACGATGCGGCCGGTGACAAACACGCTAGGACAGTCGCGCAGAACCTACTAGGCATAGCCAAAGAGGTGCGCCGTGTTGATCTGCCGGGGCTAGCTGACAAGCAAGATGTGTATGATTGGATCAACGCAGGCAATGACGTGTCTAAATTAAAGGCGTTAATTAAGACATCCGAGCCTATCGTTGCTGTTGAGGCTGTCGAACCTGAGCCTCAACTGCCAGATCAGGATGTCTTCCAGACGTTCGATGAAAACTATCTAATCAACATGCCGCCGGTCGAATGGCTGGTGGATGGTGTCATTACTAAACACGGCTTCAGCGTCATTTATGGTGCACCCGGTACTGGTAAATCATTCTTAGCCATTGATATGGCTATGAGCATTGCACACAACAAGCCGTGGCAGAACCGCTCCACAGCGTCCGGTGCTATCCTATACATAGCTGGTGAGGGTGTTGGCGGTCTAGGCAAGCGTGTGAAGGCGTGGCGGCTATACAATGGCGCGGATAACGTGGGTGAGATGGTGGTGTTGCCCACCGCTGTCAACTTTCGCGAACAGGATCAGGTAGAAAAGCTGATGCGTACTATAGATGCGTTGGGCAAGCAGTTTAAATGCGTTGTCGTGGATACTGTGGCTAGAGCATTGCTTGGCGGTGAAGAGAACTCAGCAACTGATATGGGGCTGTTCGTAGGCGCGTGTGATGCCATCAAGGCGCATTGTAACTGTTCGCTGATAGCTATCCATCACAGCAATAAGAGCAGTTCGGCCGGTATAAATGCTATGCGTGGATCGTCAGCGCTCGCTGGTGCGGCTGATACGGTCATTAATGTACAGCGTGATGAGGACGTAGTGACGGCCACGATGGAGAAGCAGAAGGATGCTGATCCCATTGAGCCGATGAAGTTTGATATGGTCAACGTGGCGATGATCGCTGACACCAGTATCATACTGAAACAGCAAGGCGGTGATGCGCCAAAGGCCAAGCCAAGGACTGCCAAGCTCAATAAACGTCAGTCAGATGCGCTACAATTATTGCGTAATATGGTCATTGATAATGGTGGCAAACAGGTGCGGATCGAGGCTTGGCATGAGGCGCATAAGCGTGATTATGTCGATTTATCGCCTTCCGCACGGCGTGATGCCCGAAATGCACTGTCGGAAAAGGGTGCGATTTTGCTCGGAGATGGATATGTATGGTTATCAAAGACTTACGAATAGAAAATCGCACCAATCGCACCAATCGCATGTGAAAATCGCATGTCGTGCGATGATGCGATGCGATGCGATTTCCCTTAGGGAATCGCACGAAAAATCGCATGAGGTATTTTCGCATCAGGGAGAGTGTAATGAGTAAGAGAATAAGAGGCATTGATAGACTGCCGACAAGAACAGAAGTAAATGATGAGCGGATCAGTGAAGCGGTGCATATGCATGATCGTGTTGTGTCTGATGTTGAGAAGCGATGGGGTGTGGACAGACTGCAAGAGCTGGTCAGTGAGAATACCAGAGCTAAGTTTCATTTACAGCGTGAGAAGCTCTGGAATGCGCTGACTAAGAATGATGGCAAGGCGGCAGTGCATGAAGCTCAGGTGATGTGTAGGGCGTATGCTGTGCTGGAACGTGAAGCCAAAGAACTAGGGGCTAAAGAACTGACCGGTGATTACGTTGAAGGTCTGATGCCTGATGGTAAGGTGCTGGCTATCTGTGCTGATAAGTTTGAAGCTGGCAAGGTTGCGCGTGAGAATAGGGATATGTGCGTTTACTCTGTACAAGAGATAGGGCGTGTCCTTCATGCCAAGGATCAAGAGCAGATTAAAAAGATACACGCACAGGTGGATAAGATTAAGAGTATCTTCGCCGGTGCTGAGGTAGTAAGTGTAACACCTATTGAGGAATTAGATGATGACATACCTTTCTGAAAACAAACGGCCGTGGTCGGTGATGCCGATGCGTGTGTTCAAAGACAGGACACTGAAAGAACGCGAACTGCGTGTGCTGGGTGCAATCTGTAGCTTTACTAATCGTGCCGGTGTGTGTTGGCCATCGCTCGAAACAATATGTCAAGTGACAGGGTATGCCGAACATCGCACACCGCTCGAAGCATTGAAGGTGTTGAAGCGCAAGAAGTACGTCCGGCAGTTGCATCCAAAGGATTACCAGCGCAGTGACAAGGGCTGGTATACGAACAGGTATCAGGTGCTATGGGATGGTGACGAACCGTTGCCAACGTATGAAGAGATGCAGAGGGCGAAACCGTTGCAGATGGTTGACGATCAGGAAGCCGTACCAATAGAAGATAAAGGGGTTACAGGGGATGTAGAACTACTCTCTCACTCTCTCGCTCACGCCTATCTGGCGGCTGTCCAGAAGGCGACAGGACAGGTCAGGCTGTTCGACAATGAGATAGCTCACGCCCGGAAGCTGGCGGCCGCAGGGCATAGTGTTGACGACATCATTGCGGCAACGCTGGTCGTGTGTGACCAAGCCATTGAACGAAGGGCAGGCGTACCTGCGCTCGCAGACGTTGCGCGGCACATCGGGGTCGTGCAGTGAGGCAATCGGTGGTTTGCTTTTGCACGGCGGTGGGATCGCACATATTAATGTCGCAAAAACGCCACCCCTCGCCCCCCTACCCCTGTCGCGTATATATGGGGGTGTCACACAAAATTTTGGCAGAAAATGGAAAAACGAAATGGACAAACAACAATTATTAGAAACCGCACTGGGTACGGTAGCCAATCGCGGAGATGACTACGGCGATGTTTATACCAATCACGAAAGAATTGCGGTATTGTGGACAGTGATATTCGGCCGTGAGGTCAAAGCGCATCAGGTTGCGATGGCTATGGCGGCGGTAAAGCTAGCGCGTCTGGTAGAAACGCCAGACCATCAGGATAGCTGGATTGACTTGGCAGGCTATGCGGCTATAGGATCGGAGTGTATTGATGGTGAACAAGAAGCCAATGACAGTTAGACAACAACGTGCGGCGCTAGCCAGCCCGGACGTAGATAAACGTGAGGCGGTAATTCAAGAGCTTGAGGCTATTGGGTCTGGCGCTATCACTGATGTGCTGAACTGGGATGATCTGGGTCAGGTGTTTTTAACGCCGTCAGATAAGTTGAGCGACCGCGCACGGCGTGGGGTTAAGAAGGTGAAGGTAACGCCTACACAGCACGGCAATAGTATTGAGGTAGAGATGCACGACAAGCTATCTGCCTTGCGGCTATTGGCGAAGCATCGTGGGTTACTTGAGCCGAACAGTGATGATCAGCGGCCTAGCATGATCGGGATTAATGTGACTGGGCCTAAGACGACAACGTATGAGGTGTTAGATGATAAAGAAACAGACGACTGATCCGGTGTTAATTGAGTTGTTACGCATTCCGGAGATACCTATTCCTGAGCATAGGTTTCGGAAGCGGTGGGCATATTTGCGGAAAGGTAACGGCGCTAGTGTCAAACGTAATCGGAATAAATGATCGCAAGTTTGTGCGGTTCTTTGCTAATCCTGTTGAGTGTGAGGATTGCGGCGAAGAAACATCGGGGTATGTGTTTGAGAATAGCCAGCAAGTCGTGTGCAGCCATTGTCGCGGCGTAATGCTTGAGGCTGAGGTTGAGCGCGTCACGACAGATATGGTTATAATTTTTACGCCAGAGGATGATGATGAGTAGATCGGAACGTGCTACAGATAGGTCTAGGCGGCGCGGCAAGGTAAAGCCGGAAGCGCTGACTGGGTTAAGTTTAGATTTTTCGGAAAGTCCTACGGTATGGAAATTTTTGCAAGACGATTCGTTTGTGCGTGGATTGATGGGGCCGGTGGGTTCTGGGAAGACCTTTGCTTCGCTTGCGGAAGTTGTGCTGAGGGCGGTGAAACAACCGCCATCGCCGGTAGATGGCATCAGGTATTCCAGATTTGCAGTGATACGAAATTCTTATCCGGAATTGCGGACGACTACTATCAAAACGTGGCAAGAGATATTTCCTGAGAACACTTGGGGTCAAATGCGTTGGTCGCCACCGATCACCCATCACATCAAGCTACCGCCGCGTGATGGCGCGGCTGGGCTTGATTGTGAGGTGATCTTTCTGGCGTTAGACCAACCGCGTGATGTGCGTAAGTTGCTGTCATTGGAATTGACTGGCGGCTTTATTGATGAAGCGCGAGAGTTGCCGAAGGCGGTTGTGGATGGCCTGACATCGAGGGTGGGTCGCTATCCGACTAAGAAACACGGCGGCTGTCCTTGGCGCGGTGTGTGGATGAGTACCAACCCGATGGATTCGGATCACTGGTGGCCGAACCTAGCTGAGAAAAATCCTATTCGCGGCAAGTATCCTTGGAAGTTCTACAAACAGCCGGGCGGCGTGCTTGAGGGTACAAAAGAGCATGAGGATAATATATTTGCGGCTGGCAAGTATTGGATCAATAACCCGAATGCTGAGAACGTGAATAACTTGCCGCCGGGTTATTATGAACAACAGCTAGCCGGTAAGACGCTGGATTGGATACAGTGTTATGCCGGGGCGCAGTATGTGTATGTACAGGACGGCAAGCCGGTCTGGCATGAGTTCAGCGACAGTCTGATGTCGGGTGATGTTGAGATTGAACCGGCGTTGCCGGTGCATATCGGGCTTGACTTTGGTTTAACGCCTGCCGCTGTGTTTGGGCAAAAATTACCGAATGGCCGATGGAATGTCGTGCATGAGTTAGTTGCCTTCGATATGGGGCTAGAGCGGTTCTGTCATCATTTGATGGCTGACATCCAGACGCATTTTCCTAAGTGTGAGGTGTTTATCTGGGGTGATCCGGCTGGTGTAAAGCGAGATGAAATCTTTGAGGTGACGGCATTTGACCATTTGCGAACATTGGGGCTAAGGGCTCAACCGACTGCATCTAATGATTTTATGGTGCGGCGTGAAGCTGGTGCGATGCCGATGAATAGATTGATTGACGGCAAGCCGGGGGTCATTGTGAGCAAGAACTGCCACAAGGTGCGGAAGTCACTGGCTGGTGGTTATCACTTTAAACGTGTGGCTATGGGTGGCGGTCAGGAACGATTTAAGGACGCGCCGAACAAGAATGAGCATTCACACGTTGGTGATGCGTATGGCTATTTAATGTTGGGCGGTGGCGAACATCGTGCTATGACTAGGAATTACTTGGGCAAGGCGCAGTTTAAGCAGTCGGTTGCGAGTATGGATTTTGATGTCTTTTAATGGGAGAGTAAAATGCAAGACACATATAACGTAAGATTTAAAGTTGAGGTTGTTGTTGAGATCATTGTTGGCGCTGATGATGTTGATCATGCGTATGATAGCGCCTTGCGTGAACTGCGCGAGGGTGGTGAGTACGATCTGATTGAGATAGGTGACGTTGTTGATAGCGAGATAGAAGAGATATAAAAAAATCCCCGGCATCGAGCCGGGGTAGTTGGGGAGGATTTACATATGAATGCATATAAACATAACCCGATTGGCGACATAGTCAATAGCCCAGATGTAAGTTTTGTTAAGTTCCACTGGGCGCATCCGCTGAATGTCAAGTTACGTTTTCACACACAAAATTACTTTGACAATATACCGAACTTTGTGGACGTGCTGAAGCTGTACACGGCCGAAGAGTGGTCGCACACTGCGCTGTACAAGGGCGAGATGGCGCTGTTCTTTGGGGTGTGCAAGTTATGGCCGGGCGTGGCTGAGGCGTGGATGTTGACTACGCCGGTTGTTGAGGGTCACGGCGTTAAGATGTTACGCGGCGCGATGCGTTATTTTGACAAGGCGATGCGCGAGATGAAATTGCATCGGATGCAGATAACTGTTAATGTAAATGATAGGGTTGCCATAAGGTATGCAAATGCGCTAAAATTCCAGCGTGAAGGTTTACTTGTTGGTTATGGGCCGGATGGCTCAGATCATGAAATGTTAGCGAGGTATGGCTGATGTCATTTTTAAAAACGCCAAAACCGCCAGCGCCTGATCCTGAGTTGAAGGCCGCTCAGGAAAGACAGGAAGCGCGGCTAGACGCACAGGAAGAGCAAAAGATGCGAGCAATCGCATCGCGGCAACGCGCTCGGCGTGTCGGTGGTCAGCGCATGTTATTATCAATGGAACGCGATACGCCACAGACTGGTGTACAAGATACGTTAGGATAGAGCTATGGGTAGTTTATTTGGCGGCAAAAAGAAATCAGCACCAGCACCAAAGCCGGTGGTTGAAGAGAAGCCAGCCGCACCGGCAGGCGCAACACGCGCAGAAAAGCTAGACGCATCGCGCCGAAGAGCTGGCGGCGGTCGTGGCGATTTCCGGCCGCTGATGAGTTTGGACAGAATGTTATCGCAAGGCGGTGGATTAGGTCGTAGCGACACAATGACGGCAGGGGCAGAGAAAACCAGATTAGGAGTAGGATGATGCCAAAGGTTGTATCCAAGGATGGTAAGACGCGCACATTTGCGTATACCAAGTCAGGCATGAAGATGGCAAAAGAGTATGCCAAGCAGACCGGCGGCCGTGTTGCTGGCGCGTCTATGAAAACTAAAATGGCGAAAAAGAAATGAAACAGGTGTGGGATAAAAAGCGCCCAAAGGGCTTAGGCAAGCCAAAGGGTTTATCACCGGCAAAGAAGCGAGCCGCTATGCGAGCCGCTAAAAAGGCTGGCCGTCCATATCCTAACCTCATTGACAACATGAGAGCCGCGAGAAGCTGATGCCAGCGAAAAAGTACCAGAACCCTAAAGGTGGCCTAAATGAGGCAGGGCGCAAGTATTTTAAGCGCAAAGAGGGTTCTAACTTAAAGCGGCCAGTTAAGTCAGGAACTAATCCGCGCCGTGTGTCTTTTGCCGCACGGTTTGCTGGCATGTCTGGCGCTGAGAAGAAAGACGGCAAGCCAACACGGCTTGGTTTGGCATTACGCGCTTGGGGCTTTGGTTCTAAGGAAGCGGCTCGCAACTTTGCACAAAGGCATAAAAAATCATGATGGACGTACAACAGATTATCAAGCGCTATGAGTTAGCACAGCGCCGCAAAGACAACTGGCGGCAAATCTACGAAGATTGTTATGAGTTCGCTCTGCCACAGCGCAATCTGTATGACGGTAATTATGAAGGTGGTGGGTCGCCCGGACAAAACAAAATGGCGCGTGTGTTCGATAGCACCGCCATCAATTCTACCCAGCGCTTTGCTAATCGCATTCAGTCGGGCTTATTTCCGCCATATTCTAATTGGTGTCGGCTAGAGCCGGGTACTGACATACCAGAGGCGCGGCGCTTAGAGGCGCAGTCTGCGCTAGACATCTATGCCGAGAAGATGTTTGCGTTGTTGCGTCAGACTAACTTTGATCTGGCTATGGGCGAGTTCTTGATGGACTTGGCGGTAGGCACTGCCGTCATGCTGATCCAGCCCGGCGATGAGATCACGCCTATTAGGTTCACTGCCGTGCCGCAATATCTGGTGGCTATCGAAGAAGGCGCACACGGCAAGGTAGACAACATCTATCGCCGGATGCGTATGAAGGCTGAAGCCATTAAGCAACATTGGTCTGACGCAGAGATATCGGAACGCCTACAGCGTTTGATTGATGAGCATCCGACCAGTGAGATTGATCTGATGGAAGCCACGATGTATGACCCTGAGCAAGGCGATTACTGCTATTATGTGATCTGGCCAGAAGGCAAAGACCAGCTATTGATGCGCCGCATGAAGTCCAGCCCTTGGGTTGTGGCGCGATATATGAAGGTAGCCGGTGAGGTCTATGGTCGTGGGCCGCTAGTCACTGCTATCCCAGACATCAAGACACTAAACAAAACACTAGAGCTGTTGTTGAAGAACGCCAGCATCAGTATAGCTGGTGTGTATACAGCGGCAGACGATGGTGTGCTTAACCCACAAGCGGTCAGCATTAGACCCGGCGCAATCATTCCGGTTGCGCGTAATGGTGGCCCGAACGGCGAAAGCCTGCGCCCATTGCCGCGAACCGGTGATTTTAACGTCAGCCAGATTGTTATTAATGATCTGCGGATGAACATCAAAAAGATTATGATGGACGACACCCTGCCGCCAGACAATATGTCGGCTCGATCAGCTACCGAGGTGTCGGCAAAGATGCAAGAGCTGTCCACAAATCTAGGCAGTGCGTTTGGCCGCCTCATAAATGAAACAATGATACCGCTGATTTCACGCATTCTATATGTGATGGATGAGCGCGGATTGATTGAGATGCCGCTAAAGGTGAATGGCCTTGAGGTTAAGGTGACACCGGTCAGCCCGATTGCTCAGGCTCAGAACCTTGGCGACATTGAGAAGATTATGCAGTGGGTTCAGCTCTCATCGAGCTTAGGGCCGGATGGCCAGCTCGCTGTTCGCACCACTGCAATACCAGACTATGTGGCTGACAAGCTGGGCATACCGGCTGACTTGCGTACATCGCCGCAAGAACGGCAACAGGCCGCTGAGATGGCGGCACAAATGGCACAAGCCGCCGCACAACAGCAGGGCATGTTGCCAGCACAAGGTGGGCAGATGCCGCCAGAGGGTGCTGGCCTGCCGCCAGAGGGAGCTATCTAAATGATTGAAGAAGGTTGGGATGCGCTTAGGACAGTTGAGCCTGAGTTGCGAAAGGACGTTGTGGATATGCAAGACGATGTGGATCGTCTGTATCTGCGCGTGTTTGGCTCTGACGATGGGCAAGAGTTACTGCAACATCTTAGGGCGCAAACGATTGAGCAACCGACTTGGTATCCCGGTGAGGAAGCCTCACACGGTTACGCCAGAGAAGGTCAAAACAGCATAGTTCGAGAAATCGAACGCAGAATGAAGAGGGCTAGACACCTATGAATGATGAACCCGAAGGCTTGATGGCCTCTGCTGAAATCGAAAGCGAAGACAGCAAAGACAACCAGCAAGCAGATACAGGTATCTCACACATTAAACCCGATGCAGAGCCGACACTAGAAAGCACAACAGTTGCGGCTGAGGGTGAAGAAACTGAGTTTGAACGGCCAGACTGGTATCCAGAAAAATTCTGGAATGAAGACGAAGGGCCGGATTTAGAAAACCTTGTGAAAAGCTATAATGAGCTACAGAAGAAATTCTCGCAAGGTAAACACAAAGCACCGGAAGAATATGATGTTAGTGCCTTTAAAGAGGCGAACATCCCCGAAGACGATGAGCTGTTCAATACTTATAAGGATTGGGCGAAGCAGAATGGCGTTAGTCAAGCGGCGTTTGAAGAGCTGGCCAGTAAATTTGTTGATATGGCTGGCAATGAAGCGCAACAGGCTGAGGTTTCTTATCAAGAAGAATATAAGAAGCTGGGCAACAATGCTGACGCTGTCATCAAGTCTATGAGCGAATGGGGTCAGTCCTTGGTACGCAAAGGCGTATGGGGCAATGATGACTTCGAAGAGTTCAAGATTATGGGTGGCACGGCTCAGGGCATCCGAGCTTTGCAAAAGATTAGAAGCTATTATGGTGATCGCTCTATTCCTATTGAGGTTGGCCAGCCGGAAGGTGCGCCATCCAAGGAAGAGCTAACCGCAATGGTGGGCAAACCTGAGTATCTAAATGATCCGACCTACCGGGCTAAGGTAGAGAAGATGTTTGAGAAAATGTATGGCACTCAGGACTACCAAGCTATGTAAATTAACTGGGGTGTTTACACGCCCCAGTTTTTCTATTATTATTTCTACTTGACAGGCAATCGTTCTTCGATCTGTCGCCCACGTTTGGGGGCGTAGCGTTTATGCCCAAGTGACAGCCCAGCCTCTGGATACCTGTAACGACTTATGTATTTAACTTTATCCGAAGGAGATAGAAATGGCAGTAGGCATTTCAAACGCTTTCGTTCAAATGTTCGATGCCGAGGTGAAGCAGGCATATCAGAGCGCTCGCGCTCTTGCTGGCGTAACTCGCGAAAGAACAAATGTCGAAGGTAATCAAGTGAAGTTCCCGAAAATTGGGAAAGGCACTGCGACTGTGCGCGTACCACAGTCAGACGTAACCCCTCTGAATGTTACCTATTCACAGGTTACAGCTAGTATGAGTGATTACATTGCGGCTGAATATTCAGATATCTTTAACCAGCAGAAGGTCAATTTCGACGAGAGGCGCGAATTAGTCGCCGTTGTCGGCAGTGCCATAGGGCGGCGTATGGATCAGCTAGTCATTGACGCGCTGAACGCCGCATCAGCTCCATCAACTGTCGGCACAGACATTGGTGGCACTGGCACAAACATGAACCTCGCCAAGTTGCTGGCGGCTAAAAAAGCAATGGATGCAAACAACGTACCTTCCGAAGGCCGTTGTATGCTCATCCACGCAAATGGCCTGTCATCACTGCTAGACGAAACTGAGCTGACTAGCTCTGACTTCGCCAGCGTGAAAGCACTGGTTCAAGGTGATATTGATACCTTCCTTGGGTTCAAGTTCATCACACTTGGTGATCGTGACGAAGGTGGCTTGCCATTACCGTCCACACGCACTAGCTTCGCATTCCACCGTGATGCTATTGGTATGGGCATTGGCATGAACCAGCGTTCTGAAATTAACTATGTTCCTGAGAAGACATCCTTCCTAGTTTCTTCAATGTTCTCTGCCGGTGCAGTGGCCATTGATGACGAAGGCATCGTCAAGATCAGCGCAACCGAGTAGGAAAGGATTATATAATGGCTTTTTCATCTACAGGTTGGGGCGTGATTGGCGCTTCTAAAAGAGGTAACGCACCGAGCATGTACACTTACACAAGTGCAGATGCTATTGCGACTGTGAACACAGCCGGTTATTTCAACGACTTGTCAGACACTCTGGCAGTTGGTGATGTGATCTTCGTTCACGACAGTGCAACACCTACTATGTCAATCGTTATGGTTGCATCGAACGCATCAGGCGTTGTCGATGTGACTGACGGCACTGCCGTTGCAATGACTGACAGTGACTAATACGGCTGGGGCGGCTTAGGTCGCCCCATCCTTCTATAGGAGTAGAATATGGCCTCTGGCGACACTAAACTATCAATCTGCTCCGATGCGCTAATTATGCTTGGCGCTTCTCCACTATCATCATTTTCTGACGGCACAGACGAGGCACAGGTTGCAGACCGTCTTTATGACGATGTGCGTGACACCTTGCTGATGCAGTACCCATATAGCTGGACACTAAAGAAAGTACAGCTAGCGCAATTGCTCGATACACCAATCAATGAATGGAAATATAAATACCAGCTACCCGGCGACAGGCTAGGGCTACCCAAGGCGGTATTCCCGACCAGCGCTGTAGCGGAGCGCCCAGTGCGCGAATATGAGATTTATGCAGGCGGCTTATACACTAATCTGGAAACGGTTTATGTTGATTACCAGTATCGGCCAGAGCCTGCCGATTTCCCACCATACTTTGTGAGATTGCTAAAGACAGCACTGGCCGCTGAGTTTGCCGAACCGATTACTGACCAGCTTACGAAGGCTGACTATTATCACGGCAAAGCATATGGTTCACCATCTGATAATATGCGTGGCGGCTTGGTTCGCGTTGCAATTAACATTGACGGCATTGACCAGCCAGCCAAGAGCATACAGGAATTTCCGATTTCAGATATAAGGTTCTAACATGAGCCGGATCATCCAGATACAAAACGACTTCACATCTGGCGAGCTTGATCCAAAGCTACGCGCCCGGACTGACATAGGGCAGTATGCGTCCGGTTTAACCACAGCTCGCAATGTCAGCATCCAGCCGCAGGGCGGTGCTAAACGGCGTGACGGTACTAAGTTTATAGCCGCGTTAGACAGTGGCGCTGGTACGGCTGTGCGGATGGTGTCATTTGAGTTCAGTGTGTCTGACAGCTATATGTTGGTGTTTACTCCGGGCAAAATGTATGTCTTTAAAAACGGCGCGTTGATTACCGACATCAATGGATCAGGCGATGACTATCTCACCGTGGCGGCTGTTACCAGCGCCATCATCCCAGAGATGAACTGGGTGCAGTCAGCGGACACCGTTATTGTTGTGCATGAAGACTTAGCGCCGTTAAAGATTGTGCGCGGCGCAACTGATAGCGATTGGACGGCTAGCACACTATCGTTTACATATGTGCCTAAGTATGCCTATACGCTATCTGTAACAGCAGGCAATGTTTTTAATGCAGGCGTTCCGCATGACCACTTAGAGCCTAGCGGCACATCTGGAAACATAACTGTTACAGCAAAGCATAGCGGCTCTGACGCAAATGAATTTACTGTCGCCGCATCGGCCAATGGGTACGCCGGTCAATACATAAACGTGACACCATTTGGACGACTGCGTATTATTAGAAGGGTCAGTGATTCGAAGCTAGAATGTTTTGCTGAAGTGCCGCTTTTTGACACCGGCAATATAGATGATAGTGACTGGGAGTTAGAAGAGGGCTATGAGGATGTCTGGTCAGCCAGTCGAGGCTATCCGCGTTCAGTTACATTTCACGAAGGCAGGCTATTTCTTGGCGGCACTAACAGCCGACCATCAACGATATTTGGTTCGAGGGTGTCGGACTTTTTTAACTTTGATCCGGGTGAGGCGTTAGACGATGCGGCGGTAGAAGCCACGCTAGACACCGGCACGTTTAATGCGATTGTTGATATTTTCTCAGGCCGTCACTTGCAAGTTTTTACAACCGGCGGTGAGTTCTATGTGCCGCAATCGTTAGACGACCCTATCACGCCCAGTAATCTTATCGTGAAACAACAGACCGGCTTTGGCACTAAGCCCGGCATCAGACTGCAAAACATTGACGGCGCAACTATTTTTGTTCAGCGTCAGGGCAAGGCATTACAAGAGTTCTTATTTACTGACACGCAGAATGCATACACGTCAGCCAAGATATCACTGCTATCATCTCATCTGTTGAAGACACCAGAAGAGATGGCGGTTCGTAAATCCACCGGAACTGATGAGGGCGACCGGTTGCTGGTAGTCAATGGTGACGATGGGTCGATAGCGTGTTATACAGTACTAAGATCACAGAACGTGATTGCGCCTAGTGAATGGACAACCGATGGAGAGTTTTTAAATGTCGGGGTTGATGTCGATGATATCTATGTGGTGGTCAAGCGCACGGTCAACGGTGGAACGGTTTATTATGTGGAGCTATTTGATAGTACAGTCTTACTCGATTGCGCCAAGACCGGTGGGGCGGCATCATCTGTCACAATGGATCACCTCGAAGCTGAAACAGTTAAGATCATCCGCGATGGAATTGTTGAGCCGGATCAGACTGTGCCTGCTTCGCCGTTCACGGTCACGTTTGCTACGGCGGCGACTGCGAGCCATCAGGTCGGCCTCAACTTCACGCCGGAAGTAAAGACACTGCCAGTAGAGCCAAAGCTCCCCAGCGGCTCTCTGAAGGGCTTTAAGAAGCGGATATTTGAGGTCAACGCAGAATTATTTGAAACGCAGGCGCTGACAATCAATGGCAAGGAAGTACCCTTCCGGCGGTTTGGCGATGATGTGTTGGACGATGATGTTGATGAGTTTACAGGAATAAAGACATTGCACGGTATTCTGGGTTATACTTATGACGGCCAAATCACGATTGGTCAAACAGTACCGCTCAAGATGACTTTGTTGGGCATAGATTTTAAAGTTAGCATAGGACAGTAAAATGGCACCGATAATAGCGGCAGTATCACAAGCAGGCGCGGCTATAGGAACAGCGGCCGCTGGCATGTCAGGGGCGCAGGCATTAGGTTTGGCCGCATCTGGCGCTAGTTCAATTTCACAAATGATGGGCAATCGCTCAGAAGCCAGAGGGCTTGCGGCGCAAGCGACTATGGCGCGGTTGCAGGCTAAGACTGAAAGTTTAAAGTATAAGGCGCAGGGCGTACAGGTTCTGGATAACATCCTTAGAACGCAGGCCGCTATCGTGGCAAGAGCTGGCAATGGTGGCGTTGATCCATTTAGCGGTAGCGCAAATAGATTGTTGCAGTATGCGTCAGCCAAGGGGGCGACAGAGCTGTATACTGTACAGGACAATGAGATCATTACAATGCGTGGCGGCGAGATGCAGGCACAGCAGTATATGCAACAAGCCAAGTCTGTTATGAAAGCTGGCATGATTGGCGGTATAGCTAAGTTTGGAACAGCCGCTGTTAATTATGGGTTAATCGGGGGGCTTGAACCAAGTATGGGGTATGGTGTTGGGCAAGTTGATCCAAGACTATTTAAAGCGGCAGGGTTAGGTTAATGGCAGAGTTACCACGTTATAGACCGTTAGGAGTTTCAATCGGCAGTATGCCGTCTGTTAACTTTGTGCAGACTGGGCAAGCCGAAGCGCGTGTATACGATCAAATAGGCAATAGCCTAGATGCGATATCTGACTTTGTTTACAAGCGAGCCGTTGCCGAAGCTGAGGTAGCGGCAGTTAAGTATGGCGCTGAAATAGCGCCGTCAGCGGCAGAGCTAGAAGCCGCCAGTAAGTCCGGCGTAACGATTGACCCTGATCTGCCGGATGGGTTTACGATATTTGATCAGAAGGCGCGTAAAACTGCTGTTGACGTTATTCAGACAAATATGGAAATAGCGGCGCGTAATGAGATTAACCAGCTCACCATTGACGCTAAAGATAGCGATATGAGCGCTGATGAGTTCCAGCTTAATCTTAACGCTATCATTGACGGCTACAGCACAAGTCTAAGCCAGATTGATCCGGTGGCATCTGTAAACCTACAGGCGGCCATTGCGCCTGTTGCTAACAGCAAACTGACTACTCACGCCAATGCTATGGCTGACAAGGCTGAGAAACAGCAAAAGGTAGCGGTAACATTTGGTGTTGATGGTATTATAAATAACATCCCAGACATCATTGCGGCTGGTAATAAGGTATCTCAAGAGGGCAACCAAGCGCCAAGCATTACAACCGTTGACGATGTTCTTAATGCTGAACGTAATCGGATCGCCGTACTTTCCTATGGCGTAGAAAGCAGTGAGTTTCTACAAGCAAAATTAAAGGCTTTTGATGAGGCCGTTATAGGAGCAAAGTCGGACTATATTAATAACTGGGTTAGAGGATCGGGCGAAGATGATGTAACTGCCCTTAACCGCTTAGGCCAAGTTTTAGAAAATGATGTTGCTGATGAAAATGTGCGCCAGTTAATAGGTGCGCTATCTTTAGAGGAAAGAAAAAAAGTTATTGATGATGGTTTTGCAGTTTTAGCGGAAGAAGATAAGTTTGCTGATGCTCAGGATAAAAGAGAAGAAGAACGCAGAAAAGAAATTATAAGTGACATAAAGGTTGAAATTGCAGAAGCGGTGATAGCTGGCGACCAAGAAGCTAGAATGGCGGCCATTGAAAAACTGAAAGTTATTGATGACGATGAGTATGCAAAACAATTAGAAGCTATAGCCGGTGGATATGATGACCCCGACACAATTGAAGCATTGAACAGCTTAACGGCAAGCTCACAGCTTACTGAGGATGATATTGTAGAAGCTCTGCGCGATGGCGTTCTTACAACAGAAACATCTAAAACGTATTACACATCGTTAAAAAGTCAGAGAGATGCAAAGAACAATAAAGCTATGAGTATTGTAAGGAATTATTTTGGTGTGCCAGAAGGAAATCTTTTAGCCTCATCTGGAATGGCTGTTTCTCCAGAAGATAGAAAAGCAGTGGTTGCGGCCGAATTAGAACTGCAAGAAGCAGTTACCATAGACCCCGACTTTGATAGAATGGCGTGGGCAAAACAATACATCAAGGACTTGAAGGATGAAGTGCCTCGCTCAGATGGACAAGATATGCGTTTTGACAGAATACGCCAAAATAAGTTAAATGCGCTTATTGATGACCCAGCTATAACCGTTGAAGATGCGGATGAGATAGCATCGTTATTAACACAGAAATTAGATGATGATATTATTGATGGCGATGAATATCTTGAGCTTCTAGCATTTATTATGAGAAAGAAATTGAAGTGATGTTTAATGAGATATTAAAAAGCATTGCATTGCAGGCAAACGACATACCGTCTGAGATCGAATATGACGATCAGGGCAACGGTCGCATAAAAGTTAAAACAACCGTTAAAGCGCCTCGCGTGTTTAGTGGCACGGCTGATGAGTTCTCGCAACTGCCGCCAGAACAGCAAGATAAATTTAACCAAATGCAAGAGCATATTGATAACTTTAACATCCGCAACCGAAACATCCCCGGCGAAGAGGGTGAGTTTGAGCGGTTGCAAGATGAAACTATGCCTGCCTTCGCCCAGATTAAAACTGAGCTAACACCACCGGCTGACCCGGCTAATGCTGTTGGCGCGGCATCTGGGGCATTAACTGCAACACTAGGCACGCCGGGTGACGTAGTTGGGTTAGCTAGCGGCGCTATTTACGGCATTTATAAACTAGCATTTCCTAATGAAGATGAAACAAGATTACAGTCAGCGGCTAGTGGGTTCGCCAATGTCTTAGGCACTGTATCTGAAACTGCTGGCTCTATGTATACTAGAAGCGTGTTTGATGGCTGGTTAGACAAAATGCCGCTTGACGAAGAAACAAAAGCAAAGATCGGCGAAGGCGCTGATTTGGGCGAATGGTTTGGTGTCCCCGGCGCTGGCACGGCTGTAGCGCTAGGCAAAAAAGGCATAATGAAAGGCGCTCAAAAATTAGGCGACTTTGTGACAAACGCACCAGATCGTATTGCGGCTAGGGAAGCTGACACGGCGGTACAATTAAATGCTGGTGTTGATGTGCCTGCCGCTGTGGATCAGGCTATTGTTGGTGTGCAGAAAGCATTTAAGAAACCGACAAAAGATAATCCTGTTACCGCAGTTGCGCCTACCGAAACCGAGCCGGGCATCATTGCCTTCCACGGTTCTGGTGCAGACTTTGATGAGTTTAAGTTAGAAAAAATTGGCACTGGAATTGGTTATCAAAATTATGGGAATGGGCTTTATTTTTCTAACTCTATAAAGGTTGCGGAGTCCTATAAAAAAGAACCGGGAAAAGTATTTATGGTTAAGCTAGGGGTAAAAGAAAAAAATCTTTTAGACTGGCAAAAGCCTTTGAAAGAACAACCTGTAATGTTAAACAAAATTAGATCGTTAATTGATGATGAAGATATTTTGCAAACATTTGATTATAACGTAAATGCAGGGATAGCCGCTGGAAATGCTTATGTAAATTATATATCAAGCTCTAGCCAAGGAGCTAGCGAACTGCTTAAATCTGTGGGCATACAAGGAATTAAATATCTTGACATAGGCAGTCGTGCTGGCGGCAAAAGTATTTCTGACGCGCCTACAAATTATGTTATATTCAATGATAAGGCCATTAAAATATTAGACAAATATGGTATTGTTGGGCCAGTGGCTATAACTGGTGTTGCCGCTAGCCAACAAGGCGAAGCAGAAACAAGTGAGGCTATGTAATGGCACGACCACCTAAAAATATTACATCTCGCGTCAATGAGATGCTGGACGAGCGCGAGGCTGAAGCCGTTGTGCAAGAAGCGGTTATGATGAAGCCGCCGCCAGAGGCTGATGTTTTGGAAACTGCGCCGCCAGAAGACCTGACGCAAGTAGAGCCGCCAATAACAGAAGACTTGCAACCAGAAATTCAAAAGGTTGGTTTTACTAAATGGATACAAAAACAATCAGAAAAAGTAGCTACTCGCGTAACTGAGGCAGAAAGAAAAGTTTTGCCGGGATTGCCTGATGAGCCAATCCAAGATGTCGGCGGCATGACGTTAATCCGCGAGGCTGATCCAGATGAGATACGCGCTATTAACGAAGCTATTGGCGGTGAATATGTTAAGGGTGTGAATTTTCCAGCTATCGCCAGAGCTGATGGCACTGTTAACCTAGCCGAGTATCTTGCAAAGCTAAAAGACGCAAATGCTGATTTGTTTGAAACAGCTAGACGCGGCACATTAGGATACGACCAATTAATGAGCCTAGCTGAAAAGCAGGGTATGGATCACATTGTTGATTATTGGCTAGGGCGCAAAAGAGCTAGCGGCGAAACTGCTGAGATGGTTTTAGCTGGTTTGATTGGCGCAAGGCAATTAAGTAAAGCATCCCAAGAACAGTTTTTAATTGCCAGCAAAATAAACGACCCAGAAACACGCGCTCAGGAAATGTCGCGTTTTCTTCAATTAGCTACAGCCGAAATGCATTTATATGCAAATATATCTGGTGGCGTGTCAGAGGCCGCTAGAACAACTTGGCTGATGAGCCACGTTAAGCGTATGGGGATTGATACGGCGCGAGGCGATGAGCTGGTAAAGTTGTTTAACCTAGAAAACACTGAGAACATTGAGGCTTTTGGGCGCATGTATATGGCGTTACCAGACCAAGCCGCCAGAGCTAAATTTGTCCAGCACGGCTGGATGTCACGCGGTTCTGACATAATGGCCGAAGCCTATATAAACGCCATTCTATCTGCGCCATCAACACATTTAGTAAACGTGGCCGGCAACACTGCCTTTCTTGCTATGAGGTCTGCCGAGCAAGTGGTGGCTGGGGTTGTAGGCAACGCTAGGACAGCTTTAGGCATTGGCACAAAAGATAGGGCATATGTGCGTGATGGCCTTATTCAATTAGATTCTATCCGCGAGGCTGGATGGGATGCACTGATTGTTGCTGGAAAAGCATTTATGAAAGAACAGCCATCAGACTTGGTTTCTAAAATTGATGTCAGAAACCGCAAAGCTATTTCAATGGGGTCTGGTGAGATACTGCAAGAGCTTAGAAAGGGTCACCCTATAGCGGCGGCCGTTAATGTGTTTGGGCAGTACACACGGCTAGCCGGGCGTTTCTTGCTTGCAGAGGATGAGTTTTTTAAGGGTATATCTGCTAGAGCCTCACTGCGAAAACAAGCGTTTCACGCTGGGAAAAGATTAGAAGACGAACTGCTTGCGGCTGGCGAAGACCCGGCAAAGGCATTAGCAATGGGTAAACAGCACCAAGCGGATATGCTTAATAACCCAAGTGACATAATGAAGAAAACAGCAAAGGAAGAGGCAAGAGAGCTAACCTTCCAAAAAGACTTAGACGGTTTTCTTGGTGCGCTTCAGCCAGCCTCAACAAACCCAATACTAAAGTTGTATGTTCCATTCTATAAAACACCAGCTAACATTGTTAAAGAAGTTTTATCAAGATCGCCATTGAGAGCCGCACACCCTAATATGTGGAAAAATCTATCTAGGGGCGATGCGGCAACTGATGCAGAGGTTTCTAGGCTAGCGGTTGGGACGGTCGTTATGGGTGGCTTTGCTTGGTACTCTTGGGATGGCAACCCAGAAACCGATAAGCCTATGATCATCACTGGCTCAGGGCCGTCTGACCCCAAGGCAAAGCAAGCTATGCGGCGGTTAAATCTTGCGCCCTATTCAATTTGTAATCGAGGAGAAGACGGCAAGTATACCTGTGTTAGTTACAACAGGCTTGACCCTATATCCGGCACGTTAGCCATTGCCGCAGATTTTGCTTATTATGCAAGCTATGAAAATGATCAAAGTGTGCTTGAATCTTTAGCGCAAGCGGCTGTTCTAAGTACATATAACTATATGCTACAACAGCCGTACCTACAGGGCGTAAGTGAAATTGGGTCATCAATATCAAACCCAGACTCCGGCATAGGGTTTGAAAACGTAACCCAAATGCTTGGGGAAAAACTTGCAACCGGTGTTATTAGTGTTTTGCCAACAGTAAGCTCTGGGTATGCTATGGTTGAGAGAGAAATAAACCCAGAGGCATCCAGCTCAATGATGCCGACCACCGGTCTGCTTGGTGAAGACCCTACGCAAATGCCTGCATTTATTCGCGGCTTTTATACAGCGTTGCAAAAGGCAAAGGCGCGTAATCCATTTTTTAGCGACCAAGTGCCACCAGCCCTAAACCTTTGGGGTGAGGTTATTTTGCAAACAGACCCAGCCATACCACTTGAGGGCATATCGCCTATCAGAGTACAGAAGGCAAAGTTTGAAGGGGTTGATGCCGAGCTGGTTAAGTTAGGCCGAGGCATATCAATGCCGGGCAAAAAAATTAGCGGCGTTCTGTTGAATGCTGAACAGTACAATAGATGGCTTATATTGATGAATGAGATAGACAGCTCCGGCAGAATGTCTGGCGAAAAGGGTTACGACAAAAGCAAAACGCTATTACCTTATTTAAATGAGCTTATTAAAACAGATGATTACGCAGGGCTAGACAAAGAAGACAAGCTAGAGGTAATTAGAAATATTGTTTCTAAGTTCAAAAGAGCTGGGAAGTTATTCATGCTACAAGAATACCCAGACCTACAGGCAAGGGTAGAAGCGGCTAAGTAAATAGGTTATACTGCGAGGCAGAGAGGTAACTATGGCAGATTACAATATTAATGCAGTGACGCGGCGTGTCGTGTTTACAGGTTCAGCCGGGCTAGGGCCGTACAGCTTCACGTTTGAGGTTCTGGATCAGAACGATCTGGCAGTATACTTCAACGCCACGAAGCTGACGCTGACGACTGATTACACTGTCACCGTCAACGCCAACGGCACTGGGTCTGTTACTATAGTGACCGGCACAAACGTGCCATCAACGCCTACCGCCTCAGATCAGATTGTTATTGTAGGCGCAAGAGATATTGAGCGCACCACCGACTTTGTGACGGCTGGTGATTTACGCGCCTCAGCTTTAAACGAACAGCTCGATGCCCAGATCATTATGATCCAACAGATTGCTGAAGAAAATAAGCGCGGAATGAGAGCGCCTGTTTATGACCCGGCGCTAGTTGAAGATGGCGGTGTTGTTGATATGGAACTGCCGACCAAGGCATCACGCGCTGGGAAGTCGCTAGCGTTTGACAGTGATGGCAACCCTATCGCTGGGGAAGACATCGGCAATTGGCGCGGTGACTGGGCGGCATCAGTAGCGTATGACGTGAGAGATATTGTTAAGGACAGTGTCAATTCCAGTATATATCGCTGTAATACCGCACACACCTCTAGCGGCACTGCGCCTATTAGCGGAAACGCTGATGTCGCTAAATGGGATTTGGTTATTGACGCGACAGCCGTGGCTGATGCTGAAGCCGCGCAAGCGGCCGCAGAAGCGGCGCAAGCGGCGGCAGAAACCGCTGAGGCAAATGCGGCGACATCAGAAACGAATAGCGCGGCAAGCGCGGCATCTGCGTCAACATCAGCAACAAATGCGGCTACGTCTGAAACAAATGCGGCAACTAGCGCAACAAGTGCAGCTAGCTCTGCTACATCTGCCACGGCATCAGCGACAGCGGCATCTGCTAGCGAAACTGCGGCGGCAACATCTGAAACAAATGCGGCAACAAGCGCAACAAGCGCCGCCACATCTGCTACAAATGCTTCAACATCTGAAACAAACGCGGCGGCATCAGCATCTTCCGCGTCAACATCTGCCACAAATGCCGCCACTAGCGAAACCAATGCGGCAACATCTGCTACTAATGCGGCGACATCTGCCACTAACGCGGCTACATCAGAGAGCAATGCCTCTTCATCAGCTTCTGCGGCGGCGGCTAGTGCGGCGGCGGCGGCAAGCACATACGACACATTTGATGACCGCTACCTTGGAAGCTATGCAAGTAACCCAACGACAGACAATGACGGCGACCCATTAGTAGCTGGTGCATTATACTTTAATAGCGCTGACAATGAGATGCGTGTGTATGACGGCGCACAATGGATTGCGGCATCTGCAGCTTCTCAGACTACCTTTACTTTATTTGAGTACACCGCAACAGCGGCTCAGACGACATTTTCTGGTGCTGACGACAATGCGGTTACATTAGCTTATACTGCGCCATTTATTATTGTGGCTATGAATGGTGTTATCCTAGACCCATCCGACTACACGGCTACCAATGGTACTAGCGTTGTGTTAGCATCAGGCGCGGCTCTGAATGACATAGTTAACATCTATGCGTTTGGTAGCTTCTCAGTGGCTGACACGGTAGCGGCATCCACTGGTGGTACGTTTAATGGCGGTATTACAGCCACGTCATTTACTGGTGACGGCTCTGGGTTAACAGGCATACAAGCTGGTGCAGGTTATTTCCAAGGTGAGAATGGCGCGACTGGCGACACAACAAATGGCAAGGGCGACATATTCAGAGTGCATGAGCAACAGCTTGACACTAACACAACAATCGCTACTGGCGACAACGCTGGGGCTTTTTTTAGCCTAAACGTTGCAACAGGGGTTACGTTGACAGTCAACGGTAACTTGGTGATAGCATGAGTACACTAAAAGCAGATACCATACAGAACACATCTGGCGGTGCAGTCACGCTGACTAATCAGAGTGCGGCGAAGGCTTGGACAAGACAAGACCAACGCAGTACACTAAGCACCGTGTCGTCATTTAACTTAAGTTCAGCCTCAGATGTTGGAACAGGGCATGTGCAAATTTCTTTTAGTAATAGTATGAGTGATGCTAATTACAATGTAGTTGGAATGAATGGTTACGAAGACGGTACATCTAATGAGTTTATGGTTGCAATAGGATTAAGAAGGGGTGTTCCACCAACATCATCAACCTATAATACACAGTCAGTCAACGCTTTAAACAGCGGAATAGACGGCACAGACAGTGACAATCAGATGACAGCAGTATTCGGAGACCTAGCATGAGTACCATCTTAGTTGACAATCTCACAGGCAAGACCTCTGCTGGCGACATTACGGTGACTAGCGAGGGCGGTGCGGCTACTCAGTCCTTGCAACAGGGGCTGGCGAAGGCTTGGTCTTATACTGATGGGCGTACTACAAACTCAATATTAGATTCGTTAAATTATAGCAGTCTAACAGACCACGGTACTGGTGCTTATACACTGACAGTAACTAACGCTATGAACAACGCTACTTATTCTCATTCAACGACTGCTGGGTGGACAACAACCAGTTTGGTTAACATATCTACTGCTAATGAAACTACGGCTATTACTACAACAGCAACTAGATACAGTGTAACTTATGTAAATGCCTCTAATTTTGATTCTGACCAAATTAGCGTAACACTGCACGGAGATTTAGCATAATGGCTGGTAAAATTATAGCAGATACGCTGGAACACAGCACCGCAGGTTCGGTGACTACGGACTATGTTGTTAATGGTAGTGCGAAGGCTTGGGCGGCGGCTAACACAACGGCAGGGGTATATGATAGTTTCAATATTTCTACTGGCACAGACCACGGAACAGGTGATTACACACTAGCAATAACAAATGCTCTATCAAGCGTTAACTATTCTGCGCCTATGGTTTGCTACGGAAACACAACTGGAGCAATACCTATAAATCACTTTGCTAGGACAACTGCATCCGTAATTGGTTGTAAAACTGTAAATACGAGCAACACTGCGATTGACCAATCTTGGGATGTGACAATTAACGGAGATTTAGCCTAATGCAGACACCAGACTTCAAAGGCACTCATCTATTTGACCGACTGTGCTGGGCTAAAGAAAACCTTGAGCCGCATCAGTCTGACTACCGTGTTGTCTATGAAGACAGCATTGATGAGTGCGCCAAGATACTTGTACCAGACCCAAACTGGCTAGCTTGCGCCATCCACGGCTCAATCCTCCCTCCGGTATGGGTGTATTGGGAACTGGCTAAAGACGAAGCACAACCGGATTTCAAGAAACATACTCGCGGTTATTTACTGCATACGACTGAGCCAATGCCAGCGATGACAGAAGAAGAAGCGATTGAGTATTTAATTATGAAGGACGTACCACAGTCTGTATGGCAGACTTGGGATGAGGGCAACCGCCCGAAGATGGTTATCTGCAAGAAAGAGCAGTTACCGCAACAACGAACGTGGCGCAATGCGTGGCGTATATCTGATGAACTAGCCGCATAGGAGATACTAATGGCTGTAACAACTTACATCGTGGACAAGGACGGTAATCAGATTGATGCGTCAACTGCAACCGTTCCAGCAAACAGAGATTTTCGCGGAGCGTGGACACTATCCGGCAACGTGATTAGCGAAGACATGACCAAGGCAAAGGAAATCTTCCGCGACAAGATTCGTGAAGTGCGTAAGCCTCTGCTCGAAGCAAAAGACGTGGAACTGATGAAGGCACTGGAAACAGGTGCTGACACATCTGCGATTGCTACTGCAAAGGATGCGTTGCGTGATGCACCAGCCGCGTCTGCTATTGATAATGCTACTGACATTGCTGGCTTAAAGGCCGCTTGGGATGTGGCTGTACTAGGTGATAGCCCTTACTAATAGGATGGGAGATGTATAATGAGTAAGAGTAAAGCAAGAAGGTTTGCTGACTTACTAGATGCTAATGGTGACATTGATTCTGGTGCTTTAGACAACGTGTCTTCAGTTTCAGAATCTATATCAAGTTTCCCAACTAACACATCTTTTGAGGGTACAGATTTAATACCTGTTTATAATGTATCTGCATCCCAATGGGAAAAGGCAACAATTACTAATGCGGCTCTTGTTGGCCCTGCTGGTGCTGACGGTGCTGACGGTGCTGACGGTGCTGCAGGCGCATCAGGAACACCTGTTGCATCTTCGACCTCTGCTCTTGGTACTTATATACTAGGCAGGAAAAGTGCGATTGCCAGTGCTGGGTCAACTCATTCCGGAAGTCAAATAGGTTATTCCGGTGCAGGTGGGATACAGTCTGGAAACCCCTCAGGCACTTGGAGGCTTCACGGAAGGATTCACACGAACAGCCCAAACGAAAATGCAGTTTCAGTATTCCATAGGATTAGTTAAATGAATATTACATATACAAATGCAAGAAACCCACAGTGGGGTAATGCGGCACAGGAATACATTGACTTAGAGGTAAACTTTGACCACCTCGATGATGAGTATGTGCCGTTTACGGCAAACCCTTTAGACGTAATGGCTCACGGTGTTGAGATTTACAACCGTGCAGTAGCTGGTGACTTTGGTGCAATAGCGGCTTATACACCACCAGCAGACATAACTGGCGATGACGCAATGGCAATGCTTAGAGAAGAGCGTGACGCTTTGATTGCGGCTAGTGACTGGATGGTATTGCCTGACCGCACACCAACTGATGCACAACTAGCTTACAGACAGGCTCTGCGTGATTTGCCTTCTGACTATCCTAATGCTTACAAGACTTGGGATGAGGCTACGTTAAACTACGTTTGGGCTGATGTTACTTGGCCGACTATTTAAGGGGTAACTGATGGACGAAACTAAAGCCCACCTAGAGCGTCACGAAGCAGAGTGCGCTGTTCGTTATGAGCAGTTACAAGGCTGGATTAAAGCACTCGACAAACGTATGTGGCGGCTTGAGGCTCTTATAATGGGTTCTACTTTGGCTATTGTGGCTATGGCTGGCGCAATATTTGCTAGGCTAATCTGATGATTTACCACGCCCTTTGTTTCGTCATTGGGTTGCGAGGCCGCCTTAGTGCGGCTTTCGTTTAATGAAACGGATGCCAATGAAAACGGCAGAAGAATATGATGCTCTGACAAAGACCAAACGCTTCCTAAAGTGGCGGTGTGGCCAGCGTAAGCGCATTAAGCAACGCTACAACAAAGCAGAGCGACAGTGGCTGAAGCAATTAGTTGAGGCATATGAAGATGGTTGAGTGGGTAGTCGCATTTGTTTTAGTTATGTATCAAGGGGTAGGCGATGACCGAAGAGCAATTGCTAAGAATTTGTTACACTTTCGTTCTGTTGATGATTGTAATTATTTCGCAAAGCAAGTCACCAGAACCCACGGAAATTACCAGCATCTGGATTTAGTTGACCCACGCGATAGGGTTACGGCATACTGCTTACCGAAAGCAATCGACCCTAGCAAAACGAAAGTATACTGATGTTAGCAGAATTAAGCGCCGCCAATGCCGCATTTGCTGTTATCAAGCAAGCGGTGCAGAACTCTGGCGATTTGGCTAGGGCTGGCGGAGCTATTGCTAAGTTTGTTGGCGCGAAAGAAGGGCTAGAAAAGAAGGTTGCTGGCAAGAACAAATCTTCTGTTGGCGGCTCAGACTTAGAAGCATTTCTTGCATTGGAGCAAGTCAAGGATGCTGAGTATGAACTCAAGAAGATAATGATATACATTGGTCGTCCACGATTGTGGGCTGACTGGCAGGCTTTTCAAGCCAAGTGTCGTACAGAAAGACGTGAGGCTGAGAAGAAGGCCGCTCGCAAAAAGCAATTCATATTAGAAATGTTCGTAGGTGCAATGGCGGTCTTCCTAATGGTCGGGATAGCTGGCACTGTCGCTTATTTTTTAAGGAAATAAATGCTAACAGAAACTACCGTTGGTCTGATTGGTGAATATATAACCGCCGCATCGTTGTTGCAGATGGGCTGGCGCGTGTCGCTTGCCGCGCAAGATAAGGTTGATCTGGTTTGCTGGTCTGAACGTGAGTTCCTTCGGGTTCAAGTGAAATCAGCCACGTTAAAGCCGAAGAGCAAAAGCACATATGGCTATCAGTTTCAACTGGCATCCGGCACAAACAAGAAGATACTGCCAACCGTTGACGATTATGATATGCTTGCTTGTTGCTCGATTAACGACCGCCGGGTTGTTTTTTACGCAACAGAACAGGTTCAACAATACTCGAAGCGGTTCACCCAAAGGTATTTTGAAAACCGTAACATAGAAGAAGACAGTTTCAACAAGGCAATTGAAATCATCAGAGGCAGAATATAATGGACTGGTCAAAGTATCCTAATTTCAGTGAGGCTGAACTCAAGTGCAGTCACACCGGCAAGTGTGCAATGGATGCCAGCTTTATGGATAAGCTACAGGCATTGCGTAGTGAGCTGGGCGAAGGCATGACAATCACGTCAGGGTATCGTGATGCCACGCACCCGGTTGAGGCTAGCAAGGCTCGCCCCGGAACACACGCCAGAGGCGTTGCAGTCGATGTCAAGTGTGACGGCCAGCAATCGTATCGGATTATGGCGCTGGCATTCAAGCACGGCTTCACCGGCATCGGCGTGAAGCAGTCCGGCGCTGGTAGGTTCTTGCATCTGGACACGTTTGC
>ENA-OUOG01001080-OUOG01001080.1-marine-metagenome-genome-assembly--contig:-NODE-1080-length-32969-cov-13.140551_pt1 | contig 32969 bp, 36 predicted proteins | sample MGYA00248635_ERZ508505 | MGnify/ENA primary metagenome ERZ508505 (study PRJEB26176, sample SAMN06267871) | marine metagenome | isolation source: Saanich Inlet, British Columbia, Canada | place: Pacific... | reverse complement strand
GTACAGCCCTAAATGAACGCCACTTCTACTCACGAGACAATTTCAAGCTCAATCGAAGCGCCGCTCTTACTGAGTGGCGCCAATTATTGAGCGCATAGTTTCAGGCTGCGCTCGCAATCTGATGCGAGTTCTCATTCGTCTGACAGCACCGATGCGAGTTCTCATTAGTCTGACAGCACCGGCTGTGGAGCTTTCAAAAGTTGCAGAAAATATAATGAAAATCACTCTTGCAAGGCTCTCTCTTCAGTCGCGTTTTAAAAGTTTACCTTTGTACATGTCATCATTCTTATTGTTGACGGCAACTAGCAATGGCTTTGCTAGAATGGAAACAGAGCCGGAGACACCGCTTGCCATCGCCTCGATATCAAATGCAGCACGATCAAGTTGCCCGAGCGCTTGGCGCGCGTGTTCAGCAAGGCGCGAACCAATCGGTGTTAGTTAAAGCCTATTGCGATCTCGCATAACGATAGGCACACCCACGATCTTTTCTAATTCGGCAATCTGTTTCGACACAGCTGGCTGAGTCACCCCAAGCGCTTCACACACCCGTGCGACCAGTTTTAGGTCTGATAACGCCACAAGAGCACGTAAGTGCCGAAGCGTTATCCCCTTTAGAAAACCCTTACCTAAAATGTGCGCTACCTCCACGAGAAGCTATGCCTATAGTGTCCTGGCTTATCTTAAAGGAACACGGTTTAGGCTGAGAACCCCGACCGATTTACTCTTAATACCGCTCCCACTATAGTAACAACCTGAGTATTTAGCAGAGTAGTGGACCACTGCATTTCACAAAGCTTCGGTAAGCTTCAATTCGTGAAAGTGATCTGCGAGATGGCAAATATGTTGTGTGCAAATTTTCTGCGCTTTCGCCACATCCTTGACAGTACAGGCTTCAAGCATCTCGGCGTGTTCCTGCATGGACCGATCTAGGCCGATCCCGCTGATGGTGAACAAATGGGTTCGCAGCGCCATGAGCGGACCAATCGTGGTTTCATACGACTTGATCATCGAGCTGTTGCCGCTGTGTGCGATGACGGAGCGGTGAAACAAAAGGTCGCCGCGAGAATACTGTTTTGTGTCAAAGTCTTTTATGGCGTCCTGCATGTGGTCTATTCCGGCCTGCATGCCGACCAAGAGGTCTGCGTGGTTGTTTCTAACGGCCAACTCGAAACAGGCGACCTCCAGAATGCTGCGATGTTCACAAAGGTCTCGGATTACGCATTCGTCGGGTAAAAATACAAATGACCCACGTTTGGGAAAAACCCGCACAAGACCTTCGATTTGCAGCAGCACCAATGCTTCGCGGACAGGAGACCTGCTGACCTGATACAAATCGGCCAGCTTTTGCTCGGACAGCTTTGTGCCAAGTGGAAACGACCCTAATACAATTGCTTCGCGAATTTTTCCTGCGGTGAACTCGGTCACGGATTTTCTTGTTGGGTTTTGGTTCATGTGCCTGCGGACGTTGATCGAAGTAAACTTCTTTGCTTGATTTTCTACCATGGTAAATTTTTGTTGACTAGTCGATGGAAAATGTAACATGGTAGTTTTCGAATATATGGGGGCGAGTTTTAAGGCAATGTGGGATGTCTATGCGGCAACGGGCTCAACAATGAGGCTGCCGGAAGAAGTGCTGGCAGTCCTTAGAGAGATTGTTGGTGAGGCACAGGTCCTGAGGGGCGATGCAGTTGCGGCTGCGCCTTACTGCAAAGATTGGACAGGGCAATTTGCTGGAACACCAATCGCAGTTGTGCGGCCTGAGAGCACAGCGCAGGTCGCTGCAATCGTAAAGCTATGCCATGATCACGGTACCACAATGGTACCCACTGGCGGACGGACGGGACTTTGCGGTGGCGGTGTCCCAACTGGGGATGGCGACAGCATCGTTGTATCGCTTGAGCGGATGAATGCGGTCCGCGCTGTGGATGGTGAAGCACGTAGTATCACGCTCGAAGCAGGTGTTATCTTGCAGACCGCGCAGGAACAGGCCCACGAACAAGGTCTTGCGTTTCCTTTGACCTTTGGCGCGGAAGGAAGCGCCATGATCGGTGGCGTACTTTCGACGAACGCTGGTGGGTCCAACGTCGTGAAATACGGAACAACCCGCGAATTATGCATCGGGATTGAAGCCGTCCTGCCGGATGGATCAATCATCAATGGGCTGACAGGGCTGCGCAAAGACAACACCGGATATGATCTGAAGGATTTGTTGATTGGTGCAGAGGGAACTCTGGGCATTATCACGGCTGCCGTGTTCAAGCTTTCTCCGCTTCCACGCGTTCGCACGACGGGATTTATGTCTTTGGCGTCCCTTGCAGATGCGCCAACAGTTCTGAACGCATTGCAGGATCGAACGGGAGGCGCAGTTGAAGCATATGAGTATATGCCAGCTGCCGCTGTTGAAGTGATCTGTCGAGAGTTTCCGAAGACACGCCGGCCCTTGGATGCGCCAGCAGAAACGGGCTTGTTTTTCGAGGTCGCGTCATCGCGTCAGGATGATGCCGAGGTCGGCGAAGATGGCGATACCCGCCTGCAAGGTCTGGTCTTTGAAGGACTTGAAACACTGATGGCAGACGGCGTCGTCCTTGACGCCATGATCGCGCAATCCGAACAGCAACGGATTGATCTGTGGACCATGCGGGAGTCCATTCTTGAGGCGATTATGGCAAACGGTCCCGCATATCATATGGACATCGCGCTGCCATTGGCGTCGGTCGCTGAGTTTGTCACGATCATGGATTCCGCGGTGGCCGAGATGGGATTTGATCCGCTGACCGTTGGACATCTGGGGGACGGAAACCTGCATTACGCATTGAGTGCGGCAGAAGGTAAGGAGTGGACTGACCTGCCGTTAACCCGCGCAAAGGAAAAAGCTTTCGCGCTCTTGATGCGCTTGAACGGATCGTTTTCCGCCGAACACGGGATCGGCCAAAGCAAACTGGATGTAATGCGCAACCTCAAACAAGCCAACCAATTGGACGCGATGCGCAAGATCAAACAGGCGCTGGATCCAGACGGCCTAATGAACCCAGGAAAGTTCATACCAAAGGAGGAACCATGAAAAATACTTTCACCAAAGTAGTTGGCGCAGCACTCGCGTTTGGGCTGGCAATGCCAGCCAGTGTGCAAGCGCTGTTTGACGGGTATCCGTCGAAAACAACTAATAACGACAGACGATAAATAGGGAGGAAAACCAATGAAATTTACGTCAACACTCAAGGCACTCGGTGCAGCTGCGGTCATCGCAATGGGTGCGCCCGCTGTGGCCCAAGACTGGGCACCAGACGGTCCGCTGACCATTGAAATCGGATTTGGGGCAGGGGGCTCAACGGATACGATGGGTCGTGTCCTTGCCGAAGTGATGAAAGAGCAGACCGGTTGGAACGTCATTGCCGAAAACCGCCCCGGTGGCGGCGGTGTGGCCATGTTCACAAGCATTTCCCAGCGTCCGGTTGATAACCTGACCATTGGTATGGGTGTGGGCATTCCGGTGCTGGTGCAACTGGTACAGCGCGGCGACGAATTGCCGTTCGACATCGACAGCTTTGACTATCTGGGCACAGTCGCGAAAGCGGAACTTGCGCTGGTGGCTAGTGCCGATGCGCCGTTCGACACGCTTGAAGAAATGATCGCCTACGCAGAAGAGCAGGGCGACATGCCGGTTGCCACAATGGCACCCCCACAGGTGCTGATGATGAACGCGGCAACGCGGACGACTGGCGTCGAATTCAACCTTCTAACAGCGGATGGCGGCGCCGAAGTGATCCGCCTTATCCTTGGTGGGCAGGTTCTGGCCGGTTTCGCATCCGGTGAGCATTTCCCCTACCTTGAGTCCGGCGACATGAAAGTCATCGCGAGTGCGAACCAAGCGCGTCTGAGCTATGCGCCAGAAACGTTGACCTTCGTGGAATCCGGTGTGGATGCTTACGTTGATGCGGTTTTCTTCTTGGCGATGAAGGCAGGGTCTGATCCTGAAGCCGTCGCCGCGATCGCAGCCGCCATCGACGCTGCAGTGCAGTCCCCCGAGATTGCCGAAATCGTGCAGAACGCGGTTCAGGGCGACCCGATCAACATGGGCCCAGAGGGTGCCAAGTTGATGATGACCGACGGTCTTGCAAACGCAGAGCGTCTGTTCGCCAACTAAGACCAAGATGCCCCGATGCACACCGCAGCGGGGCATTTCACATGACGGGAGGGGAGGCCCAGACATGACTAATTCAGCGGATCGCATGACCGGTGCGTTTTTTCTTCTTTTCGGGCTGGCGATGGTGTTTCTGGTCATCCCCGAATACGTCGAAGATGTCGATCGCGGCAGCCTGTCCCCCAAGACCATGCCGACCATTATTGCCTGGGTTCTGGCGTTCTGTGGTGGGCTGTTGGTTGTGAAGCCAACGAACCACAAAGCCCCGGACGCGCGCTTTTTCATACGGGCCACGATCTATGTCGCCGTGTTGGGGGCGTCGATTTATGCCATGTCGCTTGTCGGGTTTATTTACGTCGCACCGGTTCTTGCGCTGATTGTCATGCTGATGATCGGTGAACGCCGCCCCGTTTGGCTGGGCTTTGGCGTTGTACTGATGCCAGCGGCCATCTGGTTTCTTGTGACGCAACTTCTTGAACGCGGCTTGCCGGGATAGGACGCAAACATGGTCGATTTCGCAACAATTCTGGCAGGGTTCGGGGATGTCTTTACCCCGATCAACCTGTTCTTCGTGATCTTTGGTGTGCTGCTGGGCCAGTTTGTTGGTGCGGTGCCGGGGATCGGGCCAGTGATGGCCATGGCGATTGCTATTCCGTTTACCTTCGGGCTTGATCCGCTGCCTGCCATTGCGTTCCTTGTGGGCGTTAACAAGGGCGGGTTGGTTGGCGGGGCGGTGCCTGCGGTGTTGATGAACACACCCGGCACACCGGATGCCGCCGCCACGGCGATGGACGGCTATCCGCTGGCGCAACAGGGCAAACCGCTGAAGGCCACGAAGATGGCGCTGTTTTCGTCCGTCACGGGCGACACGTTCAGCGATATCGTTTTGATCACTGTGGCTGCCCCACTTGCGATCCTTGCCCTCAAGATGGGGCCGGTCGAAGTCGTGGCGCTGATGATTTTCGCGTTTTCCATCATTTCCGGCCTCATGGGGGAATCCCTGACCAAAGGTGTGATCGCCGCGGCGCTGGGCCTGATGTTTTCGTTCATCGGCACGGACCCCGAACATTTCACGCCGCGTCTGATTTTCGGATTTTGGGATTTGTTTGACGGGCTTGCCCTGCCATCTGTTGCCATCGGGATGTTGGCGATTTCCGAAATTCTGCGGCGCATGTCCGAAGGGCGCGGTGGTGGCGGTGCGGGCCTGACCGTGCCCGACACCGGCAATCCCGAAGACCGCCGCGTGTCATGGGCCGAATATTGGGCCTGTCGCTACACACTGATGCGCGGTGCTAGCATTGGCACGATATTGGGTGCATTGCCCGGGATCGGGTCCACTGCGGCTGCGTTCATGTCCTACGCGATGACCAAAGGCGCGTCCAAAGACCCCGACAGTTTTGGCAAAGGCAACCTGCACGGTATCGCCGCAACAGAATCCGCCAATTCGGCTGTGGTGGGGGCCAATCTTATTCCGCTGCTGACCTTGGGTATTCCCGGAAGCGTCACTGCTGCGTTGATCATCAGCGCCTTCATGATCCACGGGATGCAACCTGGCCCGCTGTTGTTCCAGAACCAAGGGCGGCTTGTCTACGGGCTGTTCGGCGCGATGATCATGGCGAACTTCATGAACCTCTTTATCGGTCAGGCGCTGCTGCGGTTTTGGGTCAAGGTGATCTCGGCCCCCGAAGCGGTGATCTTTTCGGCCGCGCTTTTGCTGTGCTTTGTGGGTGTGTCCATGGCGACCAACGGATTGTTCGGGGTGACGGTGATGCTGATCTTTGCGGTCTTTGGCGTATTGATGCACAGCTTTGGCTATTCAGTGGTGATCTTTATCATCGCCTTCTTCCTCGGCCCACAGTTTGAAAAATCGCTGGCCCAAGCGATTGCTTTGCTGAACGGCAACATTCTGAACATCTACACAAGCCCCGTCGCTGTTGCGCTTTTGGTCTTGTCAGTGGTGTCGATTTTCTGGTTCCTTTCAAAACGCACGAACGAGGTAGCGGATACGACCAACCTCGGCGTGCCTGATGGCGAAACGTTGGACCAGAAAGACCCTTAATGGCGAAACCCAAGAACATCCTGTTCATCATGTTCGACCAGTTGCGCTGGGATTACCTGAGCTGTTGCGGCCACCCCCATTTGCACACGCCCAACATTGATAAGTTGGCGGGCAAGGGCGTGCGGTTTGACCGTGCCTATATCCAGTCGCCCCTGTGCGGACCGTCGCGGATGTCGACTTACACAGGGCGCTACGTGCACAGTCACGGTGCGTCGTGGAACAATGTGCCGTTGAAGGTAGGCGAGCGGACCATGGGGGACCACCTGCGCAAGCTGGGGATGGACTGTTGGCTTGTGGGCAAGACTCACATGAAGGCGGACGCCGAAGGCATGGCACGGCTGGGACTTGAGCCGGATTCAGTGATCGGCGCGCGGGTGTCCGAGTGCGGGTTTGATGTGTTCGAACGTGACGACGGCATGCGCCCCGAAGGGCCCGACGGGTTTTATGACGACGGCGGCGCGCTGAAATACAACGAATACCTCAAGGGCAGGGGGTATGAGGGCGACAACCCGTGGCATGACCATGCCAATTCGGCCAATGACGGGGCGGGCAATGTCCTGTCAGGCTGGTTCATGGAAAACAGCGACAAGCCGGCCAACATCATCGAAGACGACAGCGAAACGCCCTATCTGACCCGCCGCGGGATGGAGTTTATTGAAGGCATGGGCGATGCGCCGTGGTGCTGTCATCTGTCCTATATCAAGCCGCACTGGCCCTATATTGTCCCCGCGCCTTATCATGACATGTTCGGACCAGAGACGTTTTTGGATGTGGTGCGATCAGACGCGGAACGCGCAACAGATCATCCGGTGTTTGGCGGCATGATGAACGCCCCTGTCGGCAAAGCATTTTCCCAAGACCACGTCCGCCAAAAGGTGCTGGGCGCCTATATGGGCCTGATCAAGCAGTGCGATGACCAGATGGGTGTGTTGTTTGACTGGCTCGAAAAGACTGGCCGGATGGAGGATACCATGATCGTCGTGACGTCTGATCACGGCGATTATCTGGGCGATCACTGGCTGGGCGAAAAGACGTTCTGCCACGACACATCCGTGCGGGTGCCGATGATTGTTTACGATCCATCCAGCGAAGCGGATGCCACGCGGGGCACGTCCTCGGACGCCTTGGTGCAGCTGATCGACCTTGCCCCGACCTTTGTGGAGGTTGCGGGGGGCGATGTGGCGGGCCTTGATCATGTGCTTGAGGGCAAATCGCTTTTGCCACTGTTGCGCGGACAGGACCAATTCCGCGACTATTCCTATTGCGAATACGATTTCTCAATGACGCCGCTGGCCAAGAAACTGGATCTGAGCACCGCCGAGGCGCGGTTGTTCATGGTCACCGATGCCCGCTACAAGCTGATCGAATTTGGCGGCGGCATCCGGCCCATGCTGTTTGATCTGCAAGACGACCCACAGGAACTGGTTGATCTGGGGCAAAGTGTGGCCCATGGGGATGTGATGGCACGGTTGTCTGGCGTGCTGAACACATGGGCCCGCCGCCCGGCCCAACGCACGACAATCAGCAACGAAACCCTGATCGAGACACGGTCCGGCCGCAGTACGAAGGGCGTGATCCTCGGGGCATACGGAGAGGGTGACGCAGACGCGGACCTGACCGAAAAATACCGGAACAGACGGGCCAAACCGATTGTCGGTGACTAGTGGTCCGGTGGACTGCTGGGACGTTGGGATTTTGCAGTGGACCGATGTCCAGTTTGCGGACTTTCCCGAACGGTGTTAGCGGCCCTACTTACACGGCACTTTCGCAGCGTATCACTTGAGCACCAAGGGTGTAGACTATGGTGCCGCGTAACAGAAGGAGATGAACCTCCGCTTCAAGACCTGAGCGTTAAACTCAGCACCGTTTACCTCGTTCAAGCCCCGCTAAATCTTCCCGCTCGGCGTTCGAGAAGCGCGGAAACAGCCTCGGCATGATCTTGCGTTTGATGTACGGCACCTTGATAGGCCGCCGACAACTCAAGAACTTGATCCAGCGTTGAAACGGTTCCTTCGCGCATCAAGCGTTTGGTCAGCCTGAGCTGGCGCGGGGGGTTGCGTGCAATGCGGTGTGCCATGGCCATGGCGGCGTCCATCAGGTCTTCGGGCTCTGTGACTTGAGAGACCAAGCCCCAAGCCAATGCCGTTTCGGCATCAATTGGATCGGCGGTGAATGCCATCTCGGCCGCGCGTGATAGACCGACCTGACGTGGTAAAATCCAGGAACCGCCGTCATCCGTAGCGAGCCCTTGCACGCCTGCAACCTCGCAAAACCGTGCGAATTGTCCGTCGTTGCCAATCGCAAGGATGACATAGCCATCACTGGTTTCGAACGCTTGATACGGCACGATGCTGGGATGTGTATTGCCAAGGGGCCTAGGCGACGTCCCTGTCGCAAGATAGTTCATCGCTTGATTTGCAAGGGTGTCGACCTGAACGTCGAGCAACGCCATGTCAATCTATTACCCCTCACCCGTTGCATCACGGTGGCGTAGGGCTGCAAGGATGCCGATGACCGCATAGAGTCCTGTCAGGACATCTGTCAGCGCGACGCCGACTTTCATCGGCTCTGCGCCTGCAGTCCCTTCTTTTTGACCGGTCATACTCATCAAGCCGCCCATTGCTTGGATCAGAAAGTCATAACCCGCGCGGTCGGCGTAAGGTCCGGTGTGCCCGAAACCGGTGATCGAACAATATACTATATCAGGTTTGACTTGGCTGATATTTGCGTAGTCCAACCCATATTTGGCCAAACCGCCAACCTTGAAGTTCTCGATCACCACATCAGATGTCTTCGCCAAGGCGCAGAGCACCCCTTGGCCCTTGGGCTTTGTAATATCGACCACAACAGACTTTTTGCCACGGTTGGCGCTGTGAAAATATGCGGCACTCCGATCCGCCCCGGCATCATCTGTGACATAGGGGGACCCCAGCTGCGCGTGTCATCACCGCCATCGGGGTGCTCGATCTTGATCACCTCGGCCCCAAGATCAGCCAATATCTGCGTCGCCCAAGGCCCTGCCAGAATACGCGTAAGATCAAGGATGCGCAGGCCGGCGAGGGCATTCTCGGATGTTTTGGGGTTTGTCATGCGCGGCCTTATTTGACCGTCGAAAAGGACGTTGGCGACAAGAAGCTGGAGGCAATATTGGCCACAACCAAGCCACGCCCCATTTATCGGACAGGTTCTGGCGTAGATTGCGCTACGCTTTGCACCTACTGATCACAGGTGGCCGTTTCATTTCGCTGCAAACTGTCTGAACAGCCGTTTTTCATGCCGTGTTGTGTCATTGAATTGTTAATGTTGCAGCATGCTACGCGCTGCCTGCACCTGTATCGAGAAGACACAATTCACAGGTTGGGCGCGAAGCCGACTTTCGCGTCTGAAGGGAATACCTACAAGACGCGAGAGTCCCCGCGAGGTCCCGGCGTTTCAAAAGGACCCGCGCACATCACCATGAGGCTATGGCGTGCGCGGTTTCGCCAGCCCCGCGATGACCTTCGTGCGTTTGACGTATTTGCCACGGATGCTTTCGGCGGCAACGCGGCTGTCGTCCTTTGATGCAAGGCTTGCGGTTTCACCGACAAAGCGCAGGCATACACGGGCGTGGGCGTCGTAGGTTTGCGAAATGGCGGCGCTGATGCGGTCCAGTTCGTCTTCGAAATCGTCCGGCACCCGTTTCAGGACTCGCAGGCTTGTCACCAGTTCCTTGTGATCGGCATAAAATAGCCCTGAAAAATGGGGATCATGGGCTGTCATATCAGGGCGAATCAGATCCTCGTAAGCGTCGATCGAAAAATCGGCGGCGAGGTGAAAGGCGACGGTGGATGCCTCCATCAGGTCGGCGAAATCTGTCAGGATGGCTTGGGTGACGGGGGCATGTTCGCGGTTCAGCGCCTCTTCCAAGACATGCAGCAAATACAGCATTCCGTGGATGATCAAAAAGAACAACTGGTGCTGTTGTTTCCAGCGAAACAGCGTGTCCGCCGAAAGCGCAGGGGCCGTATATTCAGGCATATCCGTGGGGATCAGGGCCCAATCGGCAAGGCGGTGCAACCCCTTGGCAAGGGTTTCAAGCTGCTCGGGGCTAAGGTCTGCACCGGTTTCAATGTCAGCCACACAGGTGGGCAGGGCCTGCGCCATGGCGGCGCGCAACATGTCCACGGGTGCGCCCGCCGCGCGTTCCACAAGGAAATAGCTGTCAAACAGCCGCTGGGCCCCGTCCAGTGTACTGTCCGAGGCGTCGAATGTCTGGTCGTCCACCGCTTGGGCGACCCGTGCAGCCAGCCCCTGCATCGCGCTGCCGGATGCCATAAGGCGCGACATGCGAAAGCGGTTTTTGGGCAAGGACGTCTGGGCGGCAAACCAGTCATGGGGCAGGGGCAGTGTAAGGGTTTCGACGTGCATGTTTTGTCTCCTGAAGGGGCTTTAGAAGCGCCCGCAATCCACTTTCATTTTGTCGCCGGTGATGGCGGAGCTTAGGTCGCTGGCGTAATACAATGCGGCGCGGCCCACTTCTTCTGGGGCAACCCAGCGTTTGAGGGCGGCGACGTCGGTGTAGTTTTCACGTTCGATTTCGGATGCGGGGCGGCCTTCGGCCTCTGCGCGGCGTGCCAGGATACGATCCATGTTTTCACCCGATACCGCACCGGGCATCAGGGCGTTGACGCGCACGCCGACGGGGCCAAGTTCGCGGGCCATGGTTTCGGTGATCCCGATCAGGGCGAACTTTGATGCGGTATACGCGGACCGCATCGGGTAGCCCTGTATCCCCATGAGCGAGGACATGTTGATGATGGATCCCGCGCCTTGGGCGGTCATGATTTTGGCGGCCTCTTGCAGGCAATACATTGCGCCCACAAGGTTGATGTTCATGCAGGTGACCCAGTCGTCCATGTTGACGTCGGCCACGGGTGCGATGGGGCCGGGGCCGCCTGCGTTGTTGAGCAGGATGTCGACACGGCCTGTGATGTCCATGGCTTTGGCGAACATGGCTTTCACGTCGGCCTGATCCGAGACATCGCAGGCAATGGCATGGCCGCCCGTGGCCTTGGCCACTTTTTCCAGCGGTTCCAATCGCCGTCCGATGACCACAACGGTTGCGCCTGCTGCCGCGAAGACATGGGCGGTCGCTTCGCCGATGCCGCTGCCGCCGCCTGTAATTACGGCGAGTTTGCCGTCAAGGCGGGCTGGATCGTGTGTCATATGGTGTCCTTCTCAAAGTCGCGCCCCGGATCGAAGAGGGGCATTTCGGGTTCTTTGCCCAATATGGAATCGCCCATCAGCTGTCCGATATAGGGACCGATGGTGTAGCCGCCGCGCACGCAGCCCAAGACATAGGCATCGGGCACTCCCGGAAGGGCACCGGCAAGGGGGTAGAAGTCTGGCACGTTCGCCTCGAAGCCTGTCCAACTGCGGGTGACGCGGGCCGTGGCGAGGGCTGGCACGGCATATTGCGCCAGCGCCAGATTGGGTTTGACGGTGTCAGCGTTTACGGTGCCGCGCCGGTCTTGTGGTGTGCCAAGGCCCTGCCAGCCGCCACCGATCAGGACGGTGCCGTTGGCCTTTTGTTTCATGGTAAGCAGACCCGTTGCGTGGCCGATCACGCTGCCCATGAGGTGGGGCATGCGTTCGGTTACTGACACGGTGTTGACGCGCGCATTCACGGGAAGGTCCACGCCCAGCAGGGCGGCAAGCGGTTTCAGCCATGCGCCTGCGGCCAACAGAATGCGGGTGGCGTAGATGGGTTCGCTGTTGGTGTGAAGGGCAAAGCCGGCATCGCGATCAATCGCCGTGACTTTGCAGCCCTCGCGGTAGGGGATCCCAGCGTCCCGCAAACGGCCACGATAGTATTGGCCCGTAAGAGACGAGTTCGCGTAGCCGTCTTCGGCGCAGAAACTTGCCGCTTCTACCTTTTGTGTCAGGTTGGGTTCCGCCGCGCGCAGGCGATTGTTGGACACGAATTCGATGGGCGCGCCGGCCTGTGCCTTGAGCGTCTGACGCTCTTGCAGCATGTCTGCCTCGCGCCCATTGAACGCCAGCGTGTAGCCGCCGGTTTTGGCAAAGCCGACTGCGTCGCCCATCTGTTCCCAAAGGTAATGACCCTTGAGCGCATAGGGCATGAGTTTGACGCGTTTGATTTGCAGGCTGAGGGTGCCAGCATTAACGCCCGATGCGCCTTGGCCAAGGTCACCCTGATCCAGAACAATTGCAGACATGCCGCCCTGTGTCACCTGAAGGGCCGTGGCACAGCCCATGATGCCGCCGCCGATGATGGCGATGTCATATGTTGTCTTTTGCGTCATAGTGGAGCCGGTTTCGGGATGGGCAGATCGTCATAATCGAAATCCCCGACTGCCTGACCAAGGGGAACGGGCCGCAAGGGGGGGCGCGGTGTCGACGGGGGGATGTCCGCGGCTGTCTTGCCTGTTTGCGCAGCGATAAGAGCCGCAATCGCTGTTTGGCAGTATTTGCCGCCACAGGGTCCCATGCCTGCGCGGCGTCCCGATTTAACGGCGTTGGTGCTGGCAGCACCCGTGTCGATTTCGGCGCTGATGTCGGCGCGGGTCAGGCTTTCGCAGCGGCACAGGATTGTGTCGTCCGTGCTAAGTGCCGCAAGTTGAGGGGTCGGGATGCTGAGGCGGGTCATGGCCTGCCCGAACCGCGCGGCGCGATGCCATGATTGTAATGCGGGTGCGGGGGCTGCTTTGCCCAGATCGCGGGCCGCCCGTGCGCCTGTCAGCGTGCCTTGTAGCCCCGCGGCCGTGACGCCACGAATGCCGCAGCCATCGCCGCACAGATATAGGCCTGCAACCTGTGTCGCGCCGTCTGGATCCGCGTCGGGCACCCAGCCGCCCAAGGCGGGATCATGGTGGATCGCAACGCCCAGCATTTGCGCAGCCTCAATGTTGGGGATCAACCCGTGACCCAGACACAGGCTATCGGCGTCAAAGGTCGGCCCTGTGCCTGTGGTCTTCAGGTTCCGTGTGTGGATGGCTGTGACGTGATCCGTGCCTTCAACCGCCGACACACCATGCCCCCAAAGGATGGGAACCCGCGCCAACATCAGGTCGGCCATCCAGAGCCCCCCGCGTGCGAGCAATCTCGGTTGCGACACCATGGACGGTAGGGCGCGCGCCCAATCGGTGCGGGTGTTCGGGGTTACGACGGCTGTGACAGTGCCACCCAGACGGCGGATTTCACTGGCAACGTAGAACACCAAGGGCCCCGTGCCGCTGATCACCGTGCGCTTTCCGGGAAGGGTCAGTGATTGTTTGAAGAGCGCCGTGGCGCCTGCCAGCCCGATCACGCCAGGTGTCGTCCAGCCGGGCACAGGTTGGACATATTCACGCGCCCCCGTCGCAAGGATCAGGGCGCGGGCGTTGATCTGTTCGGACTGCCCGCCGCGCAGGATTTGCAGCTGCCACGTGTCGCCAGTTCGGCGGATATCCCAGACGCGGGTGTCAGACAGCAGGGTCGCGTCGCTGTTTGCGAGCGTGCGGCGCAGCCCATCACCTGCGGTGGTTTCCGGTGTTTTGGGCGCGGATCGGATGCTAGCGGATTTGGCACGCCAGACTTGCCCACCTGCCTTTGGTTGCTCATCCAGCACCACAACGCGCAGTCCTGCCTTGGCCGCGGTGACGGCTGCAGTGCCGCCCGCAGGACCTGCACCGACAACGGCGATGTCGTAGTGGTCACTCATCAGACCCGCTCCACGATCAAATTGGCGGCGACATCGGTGCGGCAAGCCTCGACCACTTGGCCCGCGACAAGCACGGCGCATTCCTGACACAGGCCCATGCAACAAAACGCGCCGCGCGGGGCTGCGTCGTTCGGGGCGTGGCGCAGGGTCAAGGCGTTTGCGCGCAGCAGGGCAGACACCAGGCTTTCACCTGCGTGGCCTTCGATTGGTTGGCCGTCAAAGGTGAATTTCACCTTTTCAGACCGTTCAATCTGGTCGGCGTGGTTGGGCACCAAGCGGATCATTGATAGGATATGCCCAAGGTATCGAAGGTGCGTTTGATCTTGTCGATATCGGCGTCCACCAGTGGCATGACCGGATCGCGCGGTACGCCCGCAGGTTGGCCGATGAGGTTCAGCGCGGCCTTGAACGACGCAGGCCATGTGCCAGTGCCCATGAGTAATTCATAAAGCACCGTCAATTGTTGGTGGGCATGGCGATAGGCATCATCTGGGGCAGCGTTGCCAGCGGCGGCCATATCGGACGGAAGCATATCGGTGAATTCCGGTCCTGTGGCGATGAACCCTTTGGCCCCAAGGGCGAAGGCGGGCAGGATATAGTGGCAAGGTCCGGTCATTACGGACATCCGGTCACCCAAGCGATGCAGCAAATGGGTGTGATAGAAGAAGTCCCGCTGGCTTTCCTTGATCCCGATGACATTGTGATTGTCGAGCAGGGTTTCTGTCTGATCGATGGTCAATGAAAACCCCATGCGGCGGGGCGAATTATACAGAACCAGCGGAAGTTTGGTCGCGGCCGACACTTTGTCGAAACGGGCCATCAGTTCGGCCTCGGATGCCTTGAGGACATAGGTCTGCGGCATGGACAACAGCACGTCAGCGCCGTTGTCTTCGGCGGCTTTCACATAGGCGAGGGACGCGTCGATGGTGGGCGCTGATATGCCCATCATCACCGGAACGCGCCCTTTGGCTGTATCTTTGGCAAGACGCACCAAGCGACCCCGTTCGGTTGCGTTCAAAGCCCAGCTTTCGCCGTTGTCGCCCGCGATACAGATGCAGGTTGCGCCGCGTGACAGCAGAAATTCGAACAGATCTACAAAGGCGTCTTCCATAATCTCGCCCCGTTCATTGAAAGGGGTCGCGATGGCGGGCACATAGCCGTGAAGGTCTTCTTTTTGCATGGGATCAGGTCCTTGGGTTCGGAATTTGGCAGGTGAAGACGCCGCCGACCTGGGCGTCCACGATGATGAGTTTATTGGGGTCGGCAGGGTCAAAGGTGACCGACGTTGTCCATGTGCCGCGGGGCAGGCGGACCTCTGCAATCAGGTCCCCCATGGCGTTGAAAACATAGGCGCGGCCTGCTTGGGCCTGTGCCACGGCCAGCCAGCCGTGTCCGTTACACGCCAGCCCGTCAGGGCCAAGCCCGCCGGACAGCTGCAAGTAGGTGCCGACCATGGGCGCGCCGGTTTCCGGCAGGCGGGTCGAGAATTTCCAGACCTGATTGGCGCGGGTCGCCGCCACGTAGACCCAGGCGTTGTCTGGCGACACGGCGATTCCGTTGGAATAGGGCACGCAGTCCAGCACCCGCCGCAGATCGCCATTGTGCCAGCGATAGACACGGCCTGTGGGGTCGCTCAGGCTGCTGCGTCCGCTGTCTGTGAACCACAGCACGCCATCGGGACCATAGGCCATATCCGATAGGCCCAGAAACGGGACGTCGCCGCCGCCACTGATCACATCAAACGTGGTTTCACCGGTCAGTTCGATCAGCCCGTGTTTGTAATCAACCGCGATGCGCTGCCCGTCCGGTGCGATACGCATGGCGTGCGGTTCCCCGTCGATGCGGTGCATAATGGTCCAGTCACCGGAGGGCGATATGGTGAAAACGCGGCCATAGGGTACATCTGACAGCCACATGGTGCCGGTGTCGTCAAAGAACGCGGCCTCAAGAAAAGAATGCATCGCCTGACCGGGGCGGGTCATCTTGGCCCAGTTCGACGGTTCGCCGCGATGATGCAGATCGTCGGGCAGGGATGTCCAAAGGGTTGCGCTCAGATGGGTCATACGACGATGCCTGCTTCATAAAGGTGGGCGATTTGATCCGGTGTCAAACCCATGTCTGACAGGATCGAGTGGCTGTGCTGCCCAAGGGGCGGTGGCGATCTGTGGAGCTTGGCGGCTTTGCCGTCCATATGAAAGGCTGATGTGGGCAAGGCTGTGGCGGTGTCATCAGGGCTGGCTTGAAAATATCCGCGCGCGGCCAGTTGGGGCAGGGTGACAGCCTCGGCCAGCGGTTTGACCCGTTCGGCGGGCAGGTCGGCGTTGCGCAGGCGGGTGACCCATGTGTCTGCATCCGCACTTAAAAAGATATCGCGAAGGGCTGTTTTGGTCGGTTCATCAATGGCCCAGACATCGGGCCAGTCATGGATGTGCGCCAAGGCGGGCAGGGCATGGCCCAAGCTGGCAAGAAGGTCTGCCAGTTTGCGGTATTGGGCGGGGCGGAACGCACCAAGCATCAAGGTGCCATCCTTTGTGTGATAGCTTGCGATGCCCGCTTCTTTGGTGCGTTTCACAGGATCGTCGCGCTGTGCGGCGGCGGCTTCGGGGGCCATCATTTGCATCGCCACTTCAAGCATGGACACGGAAATATGCGTCCCACGGCCCGATTGCGCGCGCCCCGTCAGGGCGGACGTGATGGCAAAAGCTGCGGCATACCCTGTTGCGTAGTCTACAAAAGACACGCCCGGTTTGGTTCCGCCGCATTGGGCAATCGTGCCGCTGGTGGCTTGGATGGTGTTGTCATAGGCCCCATGATCAGCCTGCGGGCCTGTGTCGCCGTAGCCTGTGATGGAGCAATAGATCAGACCCGCGTTAAGCGCGGACAGATCGCTGTATCCCAGTCCCAATGCGGCCAAGGCGCCGGTCGTAAAATTTTCAACAACGATATCGGCACTTGAGACCAGTTCACGCAGAACGTCTGCGCCTTCAACAGATCGCAGATCGACGGCAAGGCTGCGCTTATTGGCGCCTTGCACCTGATAGTTCAGGCCCAGCCCTGCGCTGTTCAGCCCATCATCAGCCCCACGCCCGCGCGCGCAGTCGGGGTTGGCGGGATCTTCGATTTTGATCACGTCCGCACCCATCAGCGCGAGTTGATAGCTGGCAAACGGTCCGGCCAGTACATGGGTCAGATCGAGGACCTTTATGCCGCGCAGTGGAGGGGTCATGAATATGCCTTGCGTAAACTCATATCGTTTAATATACAAAACGCACGTTTATATACAAGACATAAAGGATGCGTACCATGACGCAGAGCAGTGTTTTTCATCGGGACCTTGCGTCTGACTTGCCTGTTGTTGTTGGCGGGGACGGAAATTATCTGATTGATGACACGGGGCGGCGCTATCTGGATGCCTGTGGGGGTGCAGCGGTGTCCTGTCTTGGCCATGATAATGCGGCCGTGCGCGCGGCGATCAAAGCGCAGGTCGATCAGCTTGCCTTTGCCCATACGGGGTCTTTCACGAACAAACCTGCCGAAGATCTGGCCGCCCATCTGGTGGCACGTGCGCCCGATGGAACGGGTGCGGGGCGGGTCATGTATCTGGGGTCAGGGTCCGAGGCGATGGAGGCGGCGCTGAAACTGGCGCGTCAATATTGCATCGAAAAGGGCGAGCCTGCGCGCTGCAATATTATTGCACGCAAACCCAGCTATCACGGCAATACACTCGGCGCTTTGGCGACGGGCGGTCACGCGGGACGGCGCGCCCCCTTTGCGCCCTTGTTGATCGAGGTCAATCACATTGACGCACCTTATCCTTATCGTCTGCAACATGATGGAGAGAGTGAGGCCAAATTTGCGGAACGCATGGCGAACCTTCTGGATGATGAGATTAAAGCCCTGGGGCCAGAGACCGTGATGGCCTTTGTCGCGGAACCTGTTGTGGGCGCGTCCTTGGGGACGCAACCGGCGCCTGCGGGCTATTGGGCCCGTATCCGCGAAATTTGCGATGAACATGGTGTGCTTTTGATTGCTGACGAGGTGATGAGTGGTATGGGGCGGACCGGAACCACTTATGCGCTGGAACAAGAGGGGGTCGCCGCCGATCTGACGACCATGGCGAAGGGACTGGGGGCCGGATACCAGCCCATTGCCGCAGTTCTGGCCGCCGAAAAGGTTGTCGATGTCATCAAAGCGGGCAGTGGCAAGCTGTGGAACGGGCACACCTATATGTCCCATGCCATTGCGACGGCAGGTGCCCTTGCGGTGCAGCAGGTGATTGACGACGACAACCTGCTTGAGAATGTACGCGCGCGCGGGGCGCAGCTTGAGGCGGGGTTGCGTTCGGCGGTTGGCCAGCACCCTCATGTGGGTGACATTCGCGGGCGCGGGTTGTTCTGGACCATTGAACTGGTCGCAGATCGCACCACGAAGGCGCCGTTTGACCCTGCCGACGGGATCGCCATGAAAGTAGGGGCTGCGGCCAAGGCGCGCGATGTCATGACCTATCCATCCCAAGGCTGCATTGATGGCATAAACGGGGATCACGTTCTGCTGGCCCCCATGTACACGTCAACCGAGGCCGAGATTGACCTGATTGTTGAAACGCTGAGCGCGGCTGTGGCTGACGTATTGGGGCAATAAGATGGGCCGCAAAACGATCCTGACGGCGGCGATTACCGGCAACCTGATGACGCCTGAAATCAGCCCGCATTTGCCGGTGACGCCCGAACAGATAGCCCAGCAGGCGCTGGACGCTGCCGCCGCTGGCGCCGCCATTGTCCATTTGCATGCGCGCGACCCTGAAACCGCCAAAGGGTCCATGCGGCTTGATCTTTATACGGAATTGGTCGACCGCATCCGTGCCAAGAACACCGATGTGCTGATCAACCTGACCACGGGCGAAGGGGGGCGGTTTATTCCGTCCGACGATGACCCGAAAGTCGCCGCGGAGGGTTCAACACTCTGCCTGCCGGAAAAACGCGTGGCCCATGTTGAAGCCCTGAAGCCCGATGTCTGCACGTTGGATTTCAACACCATGTGGTCGGGGCAGGCATCGGTCATAAACGCGCCGCGCAACCTCGAAATCATGGCCAAGCGGATATATGCGGCAGGTGTAAAGCCCGAGATCGAGATTTTCGACAGTGGCGATCTCCATATGGTTAAGGATTTCGTTGCGCGCGGCGTGCTCAAGACGCCCTTGATGGTGCAGATGGTACTTGGGGTGCGCTTTGGCGCGGTCGCGAACCCCGAAACCATGGCCTACCTTGTCAGCCAGTTGCCCGAAGGCACTGAATGGGCCGCCTTTGGCATTGGTCGCACGGCGTTTCCCATGCTGGCACAGGCATGGTTGCTGGGCGGACATATTCGCATCGGAATGGAGGATACAGCCCACATCGCCAAGGGCCAGCACTGTGAAAGCAATGCGCAATTGGTTGAAAAGGCGGCACGCATCATCGGTGATTTGGGCGGCGAATTAGCGACCCCCGATGAGGCGCGCGAAATTCTGCGCATCGCCGGATGAGCCTAGTTGCCCTGATATCCCAAGGCCCGCGAGATTTGCAGCGCGGCGTCTTGAGCTTGGGACAGGTAAAAACTCTCCATGCGCTCAAAATCAAAGCCGCTGTCGGGTCCGGACAGGTTCACGCAAGCGACGATTGCGCCAGTATTGTCACGCACCGGCACGGCGACGCTCGACCCGCCCGGTTCCCTAAAACCCCTGGAAATCACAAAGCCCGCATCGCGCGCCTGCGCAACACGAGCCACAAGGCTGGATGCGTCCATAGGTGTGTGTTCGGTAAAACGGTGCCAGTCTTGCCCTTTTGCAAAGGCATCCAGTTCGGCGGCATTTTTCGCCCCCAAAAGGCACCAGCCAATCGCAGAGGCAAAAGCCTGCATGCGGGTGCCTGTGCGCATGTTCGAAACATATCCCGACCGAGCTTGGTGGCTGACAAGATACAAGACATCATCCCCTTCCAACACGCTCAGATGCGTCGAAACGCCCGTTTCGTCGCGCAGGCTGGCCAGAATGGGCCGCGCAATCGCTGTGATCGGCTGTTGGTTCAGATAGGCGAACCCAAGGCTCAAAACGCGCGCACCAAGGGTGTAGGTATTGGCCTGCTCGGCCTCGCGGATGAAGTCCATCTGTCGCAGTGTATATACGAGACGAAACGCGGAACTCCGGCTCAGTTCCATCGCGCGAGCAATATCGCTCAGCGACATGGGATTCTCAGCGGCGCCAAGGATTTCGAGAACTCTCAAGCCGCGGTGCAAACCGGGGATAAAATAGACATCATGATTGGACGCTTTGGGCATAGACGATCGGTTTCCGAGTTGCTCTCTTATGTGTTTAATCTGCAAAACACACCAAAGACAATGGAGGATAGGCGATGATCTACCCGGCATCAAACCTTTTACCAGCGACGAACGAAGACACCTGTGGGCCGTACTTCCCGATTTATTTTGCCGACCCGGCGCTAGAGAATCTGACCCGTCTCGATCCGGGCCTCGTGACCGAGGCATCGGGCATGCGGATCATCCTGCGGGGACGGGTGCTTGACCGGCACGGAGAGCTGGCCAACGGTGTTGTCCTGGAGTTTTGGCAGGCCAACGCCAAGGGTGTTTACCGCACTCCGGCGACTGAAGGGCATGAAGACATTGACACTTGGTTCTATGGCTATGGCCGTATGCGTACAGCGACAGGTGCCTATGAATTACCGACAATTATGCCAGGTGCGGCCACAGGGCGCGCGCCGAACATCACGGTTACAATCTTTTCGGACGGGATCAACCGTGTTGTGACGCAGGTGTTTTTCGACACCGAAGACGGCAATGAAAGTGACCCTGTTTTGCAGGCAGCGGGGGAAGAGGCCCCCAGACTAATCGCGCGGCACGACGGGCGCACTGCCAGCGGGGCCGAGGTCTATGTCTTTGACATCATCATGGCTGGCGACAATGAAACCCCCTTCTTTGACGATTTGGAGAGCTGAGACATGGCCAAGCAAGGACGTATTCTGGGCGTCGGCCCAACGGATAACACATCCGATCAGCGCACCCCGCGCCAGCGGTTGCGTTTGATCCCTGATGTCGCGCGCGCAAGCTTCGTGCCGGTTGTGCCAGCGCGCTACGCAGCAAACCCGCATGAATGGGACATGACCTGCACGGCCCCAGACCGGCCACGCGCCGCTGGCGTGCCGATCGAAGTCACCGGCCGCCTGCGCACCGCATCTGGCCGCGCCGTTGCGGGCGCACTGCTAGAAGTCTGGAGCGCCAATCACTACGGGCGTTATCGGCACATCGAGGATCATTCGGGCCTGCAACTGGACGAAAACCACCTTGGGCTAGGGCGGGTTCTGACCGACGATGAGGGCCACTATCGGTTCTGGGCCATTAGCCCGGGTGCCTATCTTGCAAGGCCTGACATCGGTCGCTGGCGTCCCAAGCATATTCACATGTCGATCAGTGGCGGCTCTTCGCGGCTTATCACGCAGATGTATTTCCCGGGCGAGCCGAACAACGCCACCGATCCGATGGCGATCCTCATGGGCGATGCCTTTGAGCGCAATCTAGGCAAGCCTCGCGAAACGGGCACGGCGGACGTCGAAGAAGCCTATGATTTCGATATCGTGGTTGGCGGACGCAACGCGACTTTCTTCGAATAGGTTTTGATGCGCCGTAAGCAAAGAGTTGATGCCTTCTGAGGTCACCCTTGGGTGATCCCAGTATAGGGCAACATCGGGCCGAGAAGGTTTGCGTGCGTGCCAGCCTAAGCTTGCGTCACCATGAACGGGGCAAAGAAGGCCGAAAGTCCTGCATTGTCATCGAGGGGCTGAACCTTGGCGATGAACTGATCGGGGCGCACGATCAAAAGGGCGCCGATCTTACGGTCGATACCGCGATGGTCAAAAATGTCGGGGCCGTTTTTGAAATCCGGACAAAAGATCTTTTCATAATCAATCAACCCATAGCACCCCTTGGTCGGCAAAAGCAGGCTCGGCAGGGTTTCGATTTTCAGATCGTGGTGGGAAGTTTGGAACACCACCCGCAGGTCGATGACGCCGTCGATATCCGCGCTCTTTGGCGTGTATTTCACCACCGGGCTGTCCGGGTCCTGTGTCAGAAAGGTGCAAAGTGCGGCGATGTCCGCTCCGGCTTGGCCGATGTCGGTGTCGTTTGCAAAGGCTATAATACGCCAGCGACCATCCGCCTTGAGGGTGTGGCCAAGGTGCACAGGCTTCCCATCACTGGCTTGAATGACGGGCGCAGAGTGGAACCGCATCCCGGTTTTCAGGCCCGTCGTAAGGGCTTGGCTGTCGCCCGAGGTCGTAATCATCGATGGGTCATAATGGGTTTCCACGCCAGCCGTGTAGCGCCCATGTTTTTTGAAATACCTCTGGAACTGGGCCGCTTGATCGGCGTTCTTGGGCTTGGCGCTGAACAGGCGGGCCATGTCGCGGTCAAAGTCGATCAGCTCTTTGGCTTTGGCGCGGCGTTCTTCGGAATAGGTATGCAGAAGTGCCGGAGCTGCTTGCCCACGCAGAACCGCTGCCAGCTTCCAGCCGAGGTTAAAGGTGTCCGCCATCGAGACATTCATCCCCTGACCGGCCTTGGGGCTATGGGTGTGACAGGCATCACCGGCGATGAACACGTTGGGGAAACGGCTGGTGCGCTCCGCATCTGGGACATTGTCAAAGGCGTCACAGACGCGCTGACCGATCTCATAGGCTGACCACCAGGCCACTTCTTTCACGTCGATCGTATAGGGGGCTAAAATTTCGCGCGCCTTCGCAATCAGCGTCTCTGGCGTGACCCCCTGGTCGGCGGCACGTTCGTCACCGTGAAGCTCATCCAGCTCGATATACATGCGGACCAAATAGCCGCCTTCGCGCGGTATGATCAGAACGCTTCCGTGGTCGGCCGATTGGATCGCAGCTTTTAGCCGAATGTCAGGGAAGTCTGTCACCGCCAAAACATCCATCACACCCCATAGCTGGCGAGCAGCTTCACCTTTTAGGTCGTGGCCCAAGGATTTGCGCACGACGCTGCGAGCACCATCGCAGCCAACGACATATCGGGCACGGATCGTTTCGATTGTCCCATCGGGGCAGCTAAACGTGGCCGTCATAGGATAATCGGCGTCAGAATCGGTGGTTAGGTCGATCAGCTCATGTTCATAGTCGGGTTCCAGTCGGTTCGGTGAATTGCGCATAATGTCAAGGAAGAAATCATGCACCCGCGCCTGACTAAGAATGACATGGGGCATCTCGGACAGATCATCCTCGACGTCCTGAATGCGGTCGGCTCGGCGCAGGCCAGTGCCGTCTTCAGTCGGCCGCCAAAAGGCAACTTCGTTCACCCAATAAGCTTCCTTAAGCACCTTTTCAGCAAAGTCGAAGGCTTCAAACATCTCGATAGAGCGGCACGCGATCCCGTCAGCTTGGCCAAATTCCAGCGGGCCAGATTTGCGTTCAGTGATGCGCGTCTTGATCTCGGGGAATGCAGAAAGCTGCGCCGCTAGGGTCAGGCCAGCGGGGCCACAACCGACGATTAGCACGTCAACGGGATCATTCTTGTCTGCTACGCCCTTGTTAGATTGAGCAACGGCCGGGTTACCAGTGGAAAATCCGTTCAGATGATACTGCATGTCGCACTCTACATTAGTATTTACACTTACTAAATACTGGACAGATGGCGCGCTTGTCAATACGGTAAGTATACATACTACAAGGCGAACCGCAGACATGACTGATGAATTGAACCTTTTTGACCTGCCGGGCCACATGATCCGGAGGCTTCATCAGCAATCTACTGCGGCGTTCGTTGAATATACCAAGGCTGCCGGTTTCGATCTCACTTCGGTTCAGTTTGCGGCGCTGTCCACGTTGGCCAAGGCCCCGGGTCTTGACCAAGCGACCTTGGCAAAGCGCATTGCCTATGACCGAGCGACGATTGGTGGCGTGATCAAACGGCTCGAACAAAAAGGTCTGGTCACGCGTGTGCCTGATAATGAGGACCGACGTGCCTTCAAAGTGAGCCTGACACCATTGGGCGACGCCACGCTTGCAATGCTGGTGCCGGTCGTTCAGGCAGTGCAGTCTCGAATTCTACCGAACTTATCTGAAAGCGAAAAAGCCGAAGTCTTGGCCCTGATGGCAAAGGCGCTTAGGCCCGCAAACTAGGCCGTACCAATCGACGTGATCTTGCCACAGATTTCCGATGCGACCGATTGCCTACGCAGCGGAGAGCTCGATCTTGTAGTTGGTCGGTTGGGTAACGCCGAATCGATGCGTGGCCTTTCGTTCACCGCGCTTTATGCCGAGAGTGTGGTCGCGATTGTCGCGCCTGATCATCCCAGACGTGATGCGACGCGGCTTGAGCAGATTGAAGAAGACCTAGTCATCTATCCCCCCGACGCTGCCGCTATCCGACCGCTATTGGCGCAGCTGAGGCTGTCGCGAGGGATGGCCTTGTTCGGCGATAGGAAATAGTGTGTTTCCGGCGCACTGGGACGAGCGATGACTTTGGGGGCGTTGCACCCGGTCTGGTTCATCTCGCGCGGTGTTGTGGCCGATGACTTGGATGCGGGGCGACTTGTGGCTTTGGACATCGACATGCGGTCGACGGAAGGCGCGGTTGGGATCATGGCCCGGTCTGAGGAAAACACCCCTGCCCTTGTTGGCTTGTTTCTCGCGGCCCTGTCCGACGCTGCAGTGGCCTTGGCTTCTCATAGCTAGCCCAGAAGGGCCGCAATTCTCAGTGGATTTTGAACAATCTATGGCGCATTATATTATAATTGTTCATTGACTGAACTGTTCTGTGATGTATTTAATTCGCTCAGGAGGAGAGTGAATGATTCTACAGGATATGTCCGTTGCTATTACTGGTGCTGGAAGCGGCTTAGGCGCTGCCACCGCGCGCCGATTTGCCAAGGCGGGTGCTGTGGTTGCGTGCCTCGACCTCAGCGAAACAGCGGCGCAAAGCATCGCGGCCGAAGTTGGTGGCTCCGCTCATGCAGTCGATGTTTCTGATAGCACAGCCGTTGAGGCTGCGTTCCGCGATATTGAAGCAGCGCAGGGCACTCCGCGTGTTGTCGTCAATTGTGCGGGCATAGGCACTGCAGCCCGTATTTTGCCGCGGGATGGCAGACTGACCATCGACAGTTTTGAGCAGGTGCTTCGCGTCAATCTTCTGGGTACCTATACGGTTATGAATATTGCGGCGCGTGCGATAGCCGCCGCTGACCCGACGGGTGCTGACGATGCGCGCGGCGTGATCATCAATACTGCATCCGTCGCCTTCGAAGACGGGCAGATCGGGCAGGCCGCCTACTCTGCGTCCAAGGGCGGAATCGTGTCGATGACTCTTCCCGCCGCGAGAGAGCTTGCGCGTTTTGGCATTCGTGTCATGGCGATTGCGCCTGGCCTTTTTGAGACGTCCATGAGCGCGGGCTTGCCTGATGATATTCGCGCAGAGATCCTTAAGGCTGTCCCATACCCATCCCGCATGGGCGAAGCTGACGAATACGCGCAGCTTGCGCAAAGCATTGTCGAGAACCCAATGCTGAACGGAACTGTAATCCGCCTTGATGCCGCCGCGCGCATGCCCATTAAATAAGGAAGCCTTTGTGACAAAGACCGAAACCCCAGACACTGTATTGCTCGTTGATATCGACGGGCCTGTTGCGACGCTGACGATGAATCGTCCTGCCAAGCGAAACGCCATGTGCGATGAACTGCTTGACGCGATTGATGCGTTCTTCTCAAAGCCGCCCGAGGGTGTGCGTGTTGTGATCCTGACTGGTACGGCTGGGCATTACTGCTCTGGTTTGGATTTGTCGGAACACGTCGCGCGCGACGCGGAAGGTACCATGCGCCATTCGCGCAACTGGCACCGGGTCATGGATGTGATCCAGATGTCCGGTCTACCGGTGGTATCTGCGATGTTCGGGGCCGTTATTGGTGGCGGGCTTGAGCTAGCGGCGTCGACCCACGTGCGTATCGCGGAGCCGTCCTGTATTTTTCAGTTGCCCGAAGGGCGCCGCGGTATCTTTGTTGGCGGTGGCGCGACTGTTCGGGTTGGCCGCATATTGGGCGCGGACCGGATGTGCGAGATGATGTTGACCGGTCGCAAATTCGGCACAGAAGAAGGCCTTGCAATGGGCCTGACCCATTACGCCGTTGGCGAAGGCGAGGCGCTTGCCAAGGCCCGTGAACTGGCCAAGGGCATCGCCCACAACGCGTCTTTGTCCAACTACATGATGACACAAGCGATCAGCCGCATTTCAGACATGGCGCGCAGCGACGGTCTTTTCACTGAAAGCCTTGCTGCAGCGGTCTCTCAGACCAGTGCGGACGCCGAAGAGGGGCTCAAGGCATTTCTTGAGAAACGCAAACCTGTCTTTCGCTAAGCTCGAAAGCCAGGGTGATGAATCAGGAGAAGCAAATGCCGCTTTCAAAAACCAATGCGACTGCACCCAAGACGTCGGGAAATTCGGCAAATGATACGCTTTTGCGCCAGTTTGTCGGCTACAGGGTGAAACGTGCCAATCTACTGATCCAAGAGGATATGGCCAAAACGCTTGAGCCGTTTGGCCTGCGCACTGGAACATTTTCCGCCCTTGCGGTGGTCATTTCCTGCCCGGGGATTTCCCAGTCCGACTTGTCGGATGTCTTGAATATCAAGCGCTCTGGCGTGGTTGTAGTGGTCGATGAACTTGAACGCGCCGGGGTGCTAAAGCGCAAACCCGTCAAGGGTGATCGGCGCACCAATGCGCTTACGGTTACGGCAGCAGGTCGGCGCCTTTGGGACAAGGTCGAAAGGGCCGTGCAAGACCATGAAGCGGCGCTTCTTAGCGACCTGAGCCACGAAGAGGTCGCGACGCTTCACGGTCTTCTGGCGAGGGCAACCAAGAGCCCAAAAACGAATTTGGAGACAGAACATTGATTGATAAGCAGACCGGCCTCAACTTGTTGCCGCACGACGTGAGAATGGTGCGCGAAGGCAGTGATCTGATCATGTCGTCAAATATCCCTATGGGGGTGGTTGTTGATCGGACGGCGGACTGGCTTCACAACTGGGCCGAAACAACGCCTGACAACGTCTTTCTGGCCGGTCGAACCGAGGCCGGTTGGCGAGAAGTTACATTCAAGCAAGCACTTGAAACCGTGCGCAGAATCGCGACGTCGTTGGGCGCGCGCAATTTGGGACAAGATACGCCGATCGTGATCTTGTCGGGAAATTCGGTCAACCATGCTTTGCTCTCTTTTGGTGCGCAATACGCCGGTGTGCCGACGGTTCCACTGGCCGAGCAGTACTCGCTGATTAACGAAGCGCATGGGCGAATGATCTATGTGTTGGACAAGGTACGCCCGGCGATGGCCTACACGGATGATGCCAGGCTCTACGCCGCAGCGTTGGCCTTGCCGCAATTGGATGGGGTCGAAATCGTAGCGACAAGGACAGACGGTGCCCCCGGAGCGGTGACCTCCTTTGCCAGCCTTGTAGACGGTGACGCGAACCAAGATGCAGATGCGCTGTTGGCACAGACCGGTCCTGACACGATCGCCAAAATCCTCTTCACGTCAGGTTCTTCCTCTGATCCAAAAGGCGTTCTGACGACGCAGCGGATGATGTGCGCCAACCAGGCTCAGATGGCGGCCGTCCTGCCGTTCCTTACCGAACGTGCGCCGCGCATTTGCGACTGGTTGCCGTGGAACCATGTTTTCGGCGGATCGCACAACGTGAACATGATGCTCGCTAATGGGGGAACGCTGGTCATTGATGACGGCAAGCCGACCAAGAAGTATTTTGATCGCACCGTGCGCAACATCATCGAACGCGCTGGCACCCTCGCGTTCAACGTGCCGGTTGGCTTTTCCATGCTGGTCCACGAGATGGAGACCAATACCGCACTGCGAGAGGCCTATTTCCGCGATCTTGATTTGATTTTTTATGCGGGTGCATCGCTGCCCCAAGATGTTTGGACCCGGCTCGAGAAAATGGCGATCGAAGTGCGCGGTCGCTTGCCGCTGATGATTTCTAGCTGGGGCATGACCGAGACGGCCCCAGCGACCCTCATGGTACATGAACCCATTGGTCGTTCCGGCGTGATCGGGGTTCCGTTGCCGGGGGCCGCGGTCAAGCTGTCGCCAGATGATGAAATGCGCTGTGAGCTGCGGGTCCAAGGGCCCAATGTCATGACCGGCTATCACAATGATCCGGTCAAATCCGCCGAGGCGTTTGATGACGGTGGCTATCTGATCACCGGCGATGCCGTGCGTTTTGTGAACACCGAGGATCCGAACCGAGGTCTGGCCTTCGATGGGCGCGTGTCCGAGGACTTCAAGCTCCTGACAGGGACATGGGTGCAGGCCGGTAAGCTTCGCCTAGACGCGCTAGATGCTCTGCGCGGTTTGGTCCAAGACGTGATGATATGCGGGCACGACCGAGACACTATCGGGCTGCTTGTATTTCCCCATCCCGATCAGGTGCACGGCGACAACACGTCAGAAGGTGCTGTCATTGATCCGGTGCTGCAAAGTCAGATCGACGCCCGATTGGTCGAAATGGCAAAAGCCGCATCGGGATCCGCAAAACGGATTTCACGGGCGATCATTCTGGCCGAACCGCCGTCATTGAAGGACGGAGAAATTACGGACAAAGGCTCGCTCAACCCGCGTAAAATCATGATGCGCCGGGCTGATTTGCTTGAGCGGCTTTACGACAACGAAGATCCGGCATTGATCCGGGTATGAAGAGGACAACATGGTAGATTTTGCAAATGTTCGGGCGATCGATTTTCACACTCACGCCGAAGAGGCCTGTGGCTGTCATGCGGATGACGGCTATGACGAGCTGCAAAGCTCGATGGCCAAATACTTTGGCGCCCCTTGGCAGCACCCGCCAACCATTGACGAAACCGCTGCGCACTATCGCGACACGAATATCGCAGCGGTGATCTTCCCCGTCGATTCAGAACGTGAAACCGGCTACAGACGCTATGACAACTATGAGGTCGCCGACGCCTGCGCCAAGAACGACGACATCCTGATCCCGTTTGCCTCGATTGACCCCGCCAAGGGCAAGCTAGGTGCGCGCGAAGCCCGTGATTTGGTTGAGAACCACGGCGTTCAGGGGTTCAAGTTCCACCCTACAATGCAGGGGTTCTATCCGAACGATCGGTCCGCCTACGTGCTTTATGAGGCCATCGCGGAATCCGGAAAGCCCGCATTGTTCCACACGGGGCAAACCGGCGTTGGCTCGGGCATGCCCGGCGGCAACGGAATGCGGCTCAAGTATTCCAACCCGATGTATATGGATGATTTGGCCGTGGACTTCCCCGACATGCCGATCATCCTCGCGCATCCGTCCTTCCCTTGGCAGGAAGAGGCGTTGTCGATCGCGCAGCATAAGCCGAATGTCTACATCGACTTGTCTGGTTGGTCGCCGAAATACTTCCCAAAGATCCTTGTCCAATACGCGAACCGGATGTTGAAGCACAAAATGCTCTTCGGGTCTGACTGGCCGATGATCGCCCCGGAAAAGTGGCTCGATGCCTTCGATCAGGCAGATTTTCGTGACGAAGTGCGCCCGCTCATCTTGAAAGAAAACGCCATGCGCCTGTTGGGCGTTACCGTTTAGGACAGCAGACATGACCAGTTTTACAGCGCCCGTAGACGACATCCTGTTTTCGCTAGAGACCATCGCCGATGCAAACCGGATCCCGGATTGGGATAGCGACCTTGCTTCGGGGCACTGTCAGACAAAACGAGCTTGAGACGGGCAGGGTGGTCTCGTAGCCTCTCCGTATGACAAAACACTCCCCATTCAGGTACTTTAAAACGAGCCCTGAGATCATCCGCTTGGCTGTGATGCTTCATTTGGTTTGCGTCTAATCTATATTCATTTTTATACTTCGCATGAATTGAAAGTTCCTTTTTTTTTGCACTCCTACCAGTATCGTAAGGAAGTGCTTTTAGGATCGTGAAAGAGCATTCTTTGGACAAGCCGTATCTTTCTATTCGAGATATGATATCCTTAGAATATCCAAGTTTTAGCCAATCAAATTGCCCAGTTGTGATGTGCAATAGATAAACATTACTTGGAAAGTCCAAATACGAGTCGTCACAATACTCACAGAGAAACGCTCCTGTCTTTAAATGACCAAACCTCAAAGTCATTTCGTTTTGACATCGATTGCAGCTATACAACCTATAGTTTGCGTCGAATAATTTTCGATCCGCATCGCCCAAAAAAGTTAACTTTAGCCGGTTGGCTTCGGCTCTTAGGTTATCTTCAAAGCAATCCACACATTGGATTTTTCCTACACCCAATCGTCCTGTTTCCATTTCTGCTGGATGCCCAGCTTTCAGGCATTGCACATTATGCAAGCCATTGGATTTATTCCTCCCAACATATTCCCATCCAGAATGGTAGGCTAGGTTCTCGATATCTTCAATCTTACATTCATTGCAGTTAAAACTACCTTCTCGAACATGGCTTAGCTTAAAGTTCTGCTCATGCTCGCAAGTATCAATCCGATATAGTCTGTAGTTAGATGACGCAATCGACACATCAAGAGCGGCCGAAGCTTCACCTAACAACGTCAAACCGACTTTTTCTGCCTCGGCAATAAACTCTTTTTCTGTACAAATTTTACATTCAAAACAGCTGTCTCTTACACTTTGAGTTGTGATATTTAGAGTATGACCGCATTTCTGTATCGTATAAGATCGGTAGTGAGCGCTTGAACCAGGACCTCTTAAAATAACGCCTGCGTTAAATGCCTCATCCAACAGTTTTGTTTCACGACATGAAGCACAACCAAAATGTGGCCTTCCTTTGTCTACATTGGAGGTAGCTATTTCTTGAATATGGTTGCAATCCTTAAATTGGTAAGTCCGATGTTGTGTGTTTCGACCTTCCCCAATTAAAATTAAACTCTGAATTTCTGATCTTTTTGCTAGTTCAATTTGAAAACATGTTTGGCACTTAAAACTATTTCTAGCTACTTCTTTGATCCCAATATCTTGAACATGATTACATTTTTTAAATTGGTAGTGCTTTTTATTTTTACTCCCATCCTTCGATTTCCCAAGCAATATCAAACCCACAGCTCTGGCTGCAGCCACATGTTTCTCAGTCGCCAGACGCTTGTCTTTAGTCATTTTTCATGACCTCAAATATACGAACCATCGCCAATGTATCTAGCGCACAGTATTCAAGCATCGCTTTGCGTAACACTTTCTTTTCTTTGCCTGCTGGCAAGTTAACTAATCTTTGCCAAGCCTCCATAGCATCGGTCCCACTGGCCACGTCCATTCCTGCATAATCAAGCTCAGGTACTAAAACTGGCAACACCTTCTTTATTGAAGTTGAGCCTTGGAATTTAATATCAACGTAACCCTCTTTAAACAGGTCTTCTAAATCCACTGTCCGGTCTATCAGCCCATGCAAAAAGTCATGTTTGAACGGATACATCGCAGCCATATTTCTGTTCTGCGTATTTTCGAACGATGCATGCCACGACACGATACTCCCCGTATCACCAATGTGTTGCTGCATGTGTTCAATCATCAAAATGGGCATTACTGCTTCGTCAGCCAAATACTCTACATGCTCAAGATTATCGGCATCCGACGACCTCTTTATATGTAAAGAATACTGAAACGGAATTGGCGAGTGGGGACGTGCATCATCAATTATGGGCGTTGCCGAAGCGTAAGTTTCATAATCTAGAAAATACACAGGGTAGGTTAATTTTGAGAACCATCGTGAAATAATGCTGTGGTCAACAACTGGCTCTTTCAAGTGAGCTGATCGCAGCACGTGAGATTGCTTCTCGGTTACTTCATGCAGAGCGATATCATCCAACGAAAACCTTCCATCTGCAATGAAGTTTCGAAGCTTCGTTTTGCTTATTCTTGGTAGATTATAGATTGATGGTTTTGGAATACTTGGATTAAAGTACTCAAAAGCATCGCAATGATTAGACTTTGTTAACTCCAAGCAACTGCAGGAACTCTCATCAATATCAGGACTTTTAAGCAGCGAAAGTGCAGCTGCGATTTCTCGCTTTGTCTGCTCAGTCATTTCACTCACTTCAGCCGTCACATCTGCAAATACGAGAAGTTCTTCTGCCTGGATGCCTCCATTGCGGGCGTACTGACTGTTCAAATGTACTATGAAAACCCGGGCAACTGTGAAGCCAGCACCTTCAGCAGCAATCTTCTGAAAGGATGCATCTTTAATTTGGTTTTGTGGTGACCCGCGCTGAACACTTGTAGATGATTTCACCTCGTAGATATAAATAGTGCCATCGTCGTTCTGACGAGTACAATCGGCTATAGCATAAAGTCCATCACCTGTTTTGAAACCGGTTTGATATGAGTATTTACGGCTATCAGTCTGTGACGAGAAAAGAGATTTGAGATAAAGCTCAACTTCATATCCCTCAGAAACTATCTTTTGGAGGTAATCTGAAAAGGGACCATGCTGATAAAGTGTTGGCTTTCGCCGCAACAACCACAGTGATTTGGGGCAATGTAAAAATTGAAGGAAATCTGTTTTTGAAAGCTGCAAATTTAACCTCTCTTGCACCCAATATTGACGCGCCCATCTCTGACTTCGTCACAACCACTCTGCACCACGATCATTATTGCAGCCAATGGGAAATACATCATCGTCTCCAGTTTCGTGTATCATAGCGAGACCTCAATTTTATAGAAGACGTTTTTGGGTCAGTTTTGGCTGATACATCTCATGGATCATCCGGACTGACAGGATAAATAGCGGATACGTCCACTATGCCCGTCGACATTCCTCAACCGGTCATCTGGTTCAAGGTTTCAAATTATGACTTAGAATATTTATATGCTGGATCATCATGCCTTTTATTGCTCGCAACTTGACCAAAACACCTTTGACATCGTTTAATCTTGTTCGAGGGGATCAATTCCGTGAAACATCCTTGGCTGAGCTAGCATTGTTTAGCCGCTTTGTTGGGCAGATAATTTCTTTCTTGCATAAGATTTGAACGCAGAGCCATGCACCTGAAGCATGTCGGAAATGCA
>ENA-OUOG01001078-OUOG01001078.1-marine-metagenome-genome-assembly--contig:-NODE-1078-length-32985-cov-6.027501_pt1 | contig 32985 bp, 18 predicted proteins | sample MGYA00248635_ERZ508505 | MGnify/ENA primary metagenome ERZ508505 (study PRJEB26176, sample SAMN06267871) | marine metagenome | isolation source: Saanich Inlet, British Columbia, Canada | place: Pacific... | reverse complement strand
ATCTAGAATCGAAAAAACCCCGTCAGATCGTCAAATACCGAACGCAAGAACACAACACGCTCTTCCCCGAGAGAGCGTAGCTTCCTCGAGAGCTAGCTCACCACGCACCTCTTCCCCGCGACTCGCTCCCCGACGACCCGCGCCACCTCCCCGAGGGGCACGCTCCCGTCCTTTTCCTTCCTCCCGACCCCCCGCGCCGACCGGGCCCCGCCGTACCGCGCGAGGTCGGACTCGGGGTCCAGTCCGAGGTCGACGCCCTCGTTTTGGACGTGCCCGAGGATCGCCGCCGCGAGACGCCGGTCCGCCCTTCGCCTCGCCTTCGCCGCCGCGCGCGTGTCGCGCAGAGCGGCACCGATCGCGGCGACGTCCCTTTCCAGACCGTCGACGTCGGTCGACGACGTCGATGACATCGATGCGCGACGCCGGTTAGCGAGACGGTTCGTCGCGAGACGAAGCGCCGTCTCCAAGTCGCGCGCGGCGTCGTCGAAGCGGCGACGCGCGCCGCGCGCTTTCCCGCGCAGAAAAAAAGCAGCCGTCGACGCGCGCAGAGACGTCGAGGCGGCCGCCGCGGCGTCGGCGGCGGCCGCCGCGGCATCGCCTCCGCCGAGCGAAGTTTCGGAAGCTTCGCTCGCCAAACGCAAGTGGCACCGCGCGACGTTCAGAAGCGCGTCCGCGAGGGTCACGGAGACCAAGGTCTCCAGCGCGCGTGACGTCGTTTTTTGTTTTTTTTCGTCTTCGTTTGTTTCGTCGTCGAAAACGCCGAAACCGACGAGAGACGCGCCGCGAAGGCGAGAAAACGCGACGGCGTCTTCCTCGTCTTCCGCGTCGTCGCCGTCCGACGCCGTCTCGAAGAGCACGTCGCATGTCTCGTCGTCGGAGTCGACGCACGCCACCAAGGCGAGACGGGACGCGCCGTCTGAGCCCGAAACGCGCACGCGAGCGCCCACGCCGACGCGGGGCGGAGAAGGCTCTTCGAAAGAAGAAAAAGTCAGCGGGGGAAGGGTCCAGTCCTTTTCGTCCCCCGGAAGCACGAGTGCGACGTGTTCCCTCGGCACGGCGCTCAGCAGCCACGCGCACGCCTCGACGTACTCCGCCGCGGCAACAGCGAACTCTCCTCGCCGGAACCGGAACGCGCCCCGCGCGGAAGCCGCCGCGGCGCGCCGCTCGGATAAGTCGGTTTCGGTTTCGGCTTCGGCGCTTTCTACCATTTCCCGTTCGTTTCGCGAAACCACGACATCTGCCCGCGCCTCCGTCGCCGAGCGCTCGTCGTCGACGGGGGCGGGCCCGAGGAACGCGAGCGGCACGCCGTCTTCTTCGGAGCCGTCGTTCCACACGAGGCTCGCGCGCGCGTGTCTCGCGCGCGCATCCCCGCCGCTTTCCGCCTCGCCTTCCTCCACGTCCGCGACCAACGCCTCCCGCCTGTCGTTGCCATCGCTGGGGAGGGCGTACCGGAGTCGCGCCCACGTCGGGCCCTCCCCGGGGAGTGGCACGGGGTCTCCTTCGGGAGAAAACGCAACCTGCGCGGTCTCCACGGGGCGCACGCGCGCGCCGACCGAGGGCGGCCACGCCTCGGCCATCGGCACCCTCGAAGCCCCGCGGGGCCGACTGACCCGTCTCTCGAGTCGCCTGCGTGAGACGAGCCCGAGTCGCGAAAATCATCGCCGCACCGCCGCCGAAACGGTTCGCGCGAACGTCGGCGGTTCCGAGCGACCGAGCCACATCCGGCCTCGCGATGGGGCCCGCCGGGGAGGGCTCGGATGACGAGATCGATCCGTTCGATGCGCTGATGGGCATCGAGGCTGAGGAGTTCGCGCAACTGTTGCGGGACGCGCCGACGGACGCGGAGGACGCCAAGTCGCCCGCGGGTCCGACGCGTCTCCGACGGGGCGGCGTCCCCGTGGTTTCGGTGGATGACCTCACCCCCGAGTCCTTCCGCCGCGACTTCCTGGTGCCCCGCCGCCCCGTGATCCTGGTCGACCCGAGGCGAGGCGTGGACACGGGCTACGCGAACCTCACTCCGGACAAGCTGCGCGAAGCGTTCGGCGAGAAGGTGGTGCCGCTGGACGTGACCGACCGCGACGAGCGCGCGGAGGTTCGGCTCGGAGACTTCCTCGACGCGGTGCAGGAGAAGGACGCGGAGTCGACGTCGACGAGCGAACGAAACGCGACCTCGTCGTCTGTCTCCGGAACCGACGCCGTCGCGTCGAGCGCTGTTTGTCGCGACGACAAATCGACAAAACCCGGGGTTAGAGGCACGAGACCACCCCATGCTCCTTCCGCGCCCAAGATGTCCCCGTCGGAGCTTCGGCGTAAGTACCTGCGAAATCTGCAATTGCACGACTGGTTCCCGGCTCTGACGCCTCGGCTCTCGCCGCTCCTGGCGCCCAACTTGCTGAAAGACGAAACCGCGGTCCCGCGGTGCCCGAACGCGTGGCGCGACTGGTTCGAGCTCTTCGTGTCGCACCCCGAGTGCCCCGGGTTCCCGTTCCTGCACCGGGACGCGTGTCACGTCCACGCCGCCGCCACGCAGATTGTCGGCGTGAAACGATGGCTTCTGTTCCCGCCGGAAACCGCGCCGTTTCTGTACGCGTCCGGCCCGACGGCGACGCGCTCGAGCATCAAACGGGAATTCCTCGAGACGTTATTCGAGCCCGCGATTCCGTTGAGAACGATACACGAGTACCCCTTAATCGCGAACGTCGGCGCGTCGCGGATCGTGTGCGACGTCGGGCCGCACGAGACGATCGTCGTCCCGGCGGATTGGTGGCACGCCGCAAAAGCGGCCGCGGACGCCGACGCCGTCTTTCAAGACGAAAAAGAAACGAGAGGAAGAGACAAGTCTCAGGCGTGCGTCTCCGTCGCGGCGAGTTTCGTGGACGCGTCTTTAGTGGACGCGTTCAACGATGCGTACAGCGAGTTCGAGGCCACCAAGGCGTTGCTCAAGGTTGGCGCGGGGGGGATACGGTGAGTGTAGCGCGGGCGGAGATCTCCGACGACGGTAACGAGCGATGTCGCGTAAGTCAGTAGACTAACTACCGCGTTCGTTAACGAAAAGTACTTTAAGTAATAACCTACGCGTCCAAACGCGAACCGTTCCGCGTTCGTTCCGGCGAAACAACCTCTGTGCGACTACTTCTTGACCTTGACCAGTTTCCTGACCAGCGAGAACGCCGGGTTGGCCTTCTCCAGGCTGGCGACGTACTCGTCGAACGCGGCGCCGAAGAAAGTGGTTTTCGCGGCGGCGATTACGGGCGCGACTGTGGATTTGTAAAACGTCTCCGCCAGCGGCTTCACCGCGTTTGCGAACGGGCGAGCGGCTTTGATGCCCGCCTTGACGCTCTGCACGGCGACCACCTTGGCCGGCACGAGCGCGACGTGCGCCTTCTCGAGCAGGTCCGCGGCGACGAGGATCTCCGCGGGCTTAGGGCCCGTGCCGTAGTGCCAGCCCAGGTAGACGAGGGTCAGGCCGACGCCCGCGCAGAGCCCGGCGAACAGATCGTCCATCTTCCCGAGCAGAGGAATCCAGTCGGGGATGAGGTCAAACGGGAGGTTGCGGTACGCCATGGCGGCGATGAAGACGCAGACGCCGGCGCTGATCAGGAACTGCGCGCTTCCCAGTTTCTCGGGGTTGGCGAAGTCGTCCTCGGTGAAGCCCTTCATCGTCGCGAGGGAAAATGGGAGAGTGTCAGCGCAGCGCCGAGAGGGGCGTGTCGAACACGTGAATCGGCGGCGTTTGCGTCGGGTCGCGTACCGTGTACGAGATGAACAGCCCGGGGAGGCTGGCGATAAGGCCCATCAGCACGGCCTGCTTCATGGAGACGTGCGCGAGCCATCCGATGACGCCCATTTCGGCGAGAGTGAGTCTTGACGTGCGCGCGCGCGGTCAGATGTGACGCGATGGGGAACCGGGGATCGTTTTCTCGAGACGCTCGGAAGGTGTCGTTTCTTCCTGTTGTTGCTTTTTCGGGAGAGCGTTAAAATTGTCACCGGTTTTCCGGACGGCTACGCGCGCGCTCCCGCGTTTCCCTCTCGTCACTCGCGCGACCTCGACCTCGACCTCGACCTCGACCTCGACCTCGACCGGCGCGGCGAGCGCCCACCCCCCCTCGACGCGTCCCCATCGCCGCCGCCCCGCCCGAGCTTCGCGGAGATCTCCGCCGCGCGTCGCGCGGCGACTCCCGCGGCGTCGGCGTTTGGCGGATCCGGAAGCCGAACGTGGGTCTCGCTTTCGTTTTTTAACTCCGCGTCTCGCCTCGGCGGCGGCGGCGGGAGAGGCTTCCCCTCGAACGTCGGCGGCTCGAACGCGCGGTCTGTTTTTTGGGCACCCGCACCTAAACCCATAGCACGCATGTTAACGTTCGTGTTCGTGTTAGTGATGAAAGCGCTGGAAGGGACGCGTTTCGGCGTCCTGGCCATCTCCACTTTGATAGCGCGGTCGCCGAGAATCATGCCGCTCAGTTTCAGCGCGGCGGTTGCGTTTGCGTTTGCGGCGAATTCGACAAAGGCGAATTGTCCGCCGCTCCCGGCGACGCGCGCGTCGAGCACGGCGCCGCACACCGAAAACGTCGCGCGCAGGTGCTCTACGCCGATCCCCGTACCCAGGTTCTTGACGATCACGGACGTGGGTATCGGGGTTTGCGTCGTTGGAAGGTGCGGTGAGTCACGCGCATCGCCGGGCGACGGCGTCGGAAAGGATGACGATCCCGAAAATCGCGTCGGCTCGGCGCCCGGCTTGGCGCCGGCGAAAAACACAGGGAAGGGCGACCCCTCGATGGGGTGGTCGTTCACGACCACCCCGACGCTGTAGTCGCCTCGGCGCGGGACGACGTACACGCAGGCGTACGTGCCATCGCCGTGGTCCACGGGATCGTGCACGACGACTCCGGGCGTCTCCGCGTCGCTCGACGAGGACTTGACGCTCGCGGAGGTGACGGTCACGACCACCTTCGCGCCACCCGCGCGGACGCGCTCGCCGGACGCGTCGGCGGTAATGACCGTGAACTTCGCGGGCGCGCACGCCGTGCCCCCTCCGATGCCGGCGCCGCTCGCCGTGCACTTCGACCCGTCCACCATGGGATGCCGGGCGCCGGCGCGCGCGTCCTGCCGGGGCGCGGCGCTGAGTGACGCCGGCGTGCGATTCGATCCACCACGAAAAAAAACCCAGAATCTTTTCTCGTGGAACGAAACTTCCCGAAAGTTACGATGACGAGAAAGCTGGGTGGTGGCGCCGTCGTGCTCTGTCCACTCTCCACCGCGCGGAGTGGCGGATCAGTCCGAGCGCGGCCCGCTGCGCGTGCCGCGATGGGCGTTGACGACGACGCCGAGGAAGAGGCGCGCCTGCGACGCGAGGCGAGGCTCGCGGCGAGACACGGCGCGGGTCGAAGGCTGAGACGTCGATGTGCGTTGTGCGCGACCCTGACGCTGGTCGTCCTGTACCTCGCCTGCGTCGACCGGTACCCCCCGGACGACGCGTTTACCGGCGAAACGACGCCTCCGTCGGCGCCGCCCGGAAACGCCACGCGTCACGCGGACGCGTCGCACGGCGTGCACCACTCGCGTCGCGGCATCGCGTGGCATCCCCCGCTCGGCGCGAACGCGTTGCGTCGCGTGCTTTTTCGGGACTACTCCGTCTCGACGGGTCTGGCGGACGTCGCCGCGCTGGGAATAGCGCGGACGCTCTTCCTCGCGACCGTTCTCGTCACGGCGCGTTTAGGCGACGGGACCAAGGAGGCGTACCGGACGCGCGTCTTCCGCGCGCGCTTTTTCGTGACTGTCGCGACGTGCGTCGCGCTCTCAGCGAAGGGAGTCGCGCATCTTCCAGACCTCGACGACTCCGCCGCCGCGCACGCCGTGTTCTGGGTCGCGTGGCTCGCCGCGTTCGCCGCCGCGCCCGCGGAGTGGGCGCTGGTCGACGACGCGCTCGCCGCCGCGGACGAGCGAAAGAATTCGTTTTCGAGAATGGGCGGAGAGATAGACGACGACACACCGACGGCTCTGCTCGATCCGCTGCTCGACGCCGAATCGGCGCATCCCTCCGCCGACTCCTCCGACGGAGACGGATTTTCGTCGACGCGAAAGAATAAGAAATCCAAACGCTCAGCGCTCGCGTCGCTCCTGCTTCTCTCGGCTCCGGACGCGCCGTTGTTGTCGGTGGCGTTCGTGTTTTTGGTTCTGTACGCAGTAGCTGCCGCGAGCGTGCCGCACTTCACGGGCGAGCTCGTGGACGCGGTGGCCATCGACCGCGACCCGGCGGCGTTCAAAAAGTACAGCGCGTGCCTGTTACTCGCGGCGCTTTTGGCGGGCGCGTTCGCCGGCGCGCGAGGGTCCATCTTCACCGTGCAGATGGCGCGACTCAACGCGCGCGTGCGTTCGAAACTCTTCGACAGTTTGCTGACGCAAGATGGCGGGTTCTTCGACACGCACAAGACGGGCGACTTATCGTCGCGCCTGAACAACGACTGCTCCACGGTGTCAAACGCTCTGTCATTAAACATCAACGTCGCGGCGCGAAACTTAGTCAACGCGCTCGGCGTTTTGGGGTTCATGTTCGCGCTGAGTTGGCCTTTAACGCTGGTCACGCTCGCGTCGCTCCCGCCGACTTTGCTCGTCTCCAAGATATACGGGAAGTACTTCAAAACCATCTCCAAGAAAACGCAGAAAGCGTTAGCGGAAGCCACGACGACGGCGGAGGAGACGCTGTCGTGTATCTTCACCGTAAGAGCCTTCGCCGGCGAGCCCTTCGCGTCGCGCGACTTTTCGGAGAAGTTGAAAGAGTTCAAGCGACAAAACGCGCGCGAAGCTCGGTACGTGGTGACGTACACGTTTTGTTTAACTGCGACGCCCATGCTGGTTACCGTGTTAGTGCTGTGGTACGGGGGCATGCTCGTCCTTAGAGGTTCTCTAAACCCGGGCGCGCTGGTTTCGTTCATGCTGTACCAGCAGCAGCTCACGAGTTGCTTCTCCGCGGTGGCCGACGTGTTCACCGCCGTGACGACGGCGCTTGGCGCCGCCGAGAAAGTGCTCGAGCTCATCGCTTCGAAACCGGCGTTTCAAACCTGGCCGACGGAGGGCGCTTCTTCTTCTTCTTTCGAAGATGACGAAAACGAGTTAGCGAGTTCGCGTCGTCTTCGCCCTTTGGCGCGCCCGTTAACGTGCGAGGGCTGTTTGGAGTTGGAAGACGTGACGTTCGCGTACCCGAGTCGACCGGATAAGCTCGTGCTTCGCGGGGTTTCGATACGCGTCAACGCGGGCGAGACGGTGGCGTTCGTCGGGCCCAGCGGAGGTGGGAAGAGCAGCATCGTGAACTTGCTCGAGCGGTTCTACGAGCCAAAATCGGGTCGCGTTCTGCTGGACGGACTGGACGTCGCCGCGCTGCATCCGCGGTGGTTCAAGAGGAAAGTCGCCATCGTCGCGCAGGAGCCCGCGCTGTTCGACCGCTCGGTGCGGCGGAACATCGTGTTCGGGCTGGAGAAGAGGCGGTACCTGCAGGACACACCGACCGACGACGAACACGAACGGCCGTCGCGTCTTCCGAGAACGTCCTCTTCCAGTCCCTTCGAGCCGCTTCGGAGTTTACTGGAAGACGACGAGGACGAACCCTCGTACGACGCGGTGGTTGCGGCGGCGATTTCCGCAAACGCGCACGAGTTCATCGCGAGGTTGCCAGACGGGTACGAGCAGACGGTGGGCGAAAGAGGGTCGACGATTTCGGGTGGTCAGAAGCAGCGCGTCGCGATCGCGCGCGCGCTCGTGCGCGAGCCAGCCGTGTTGCTGCTGGATGAGGCCACCTCAGCGCTGGACGCCGAGAGCGAGCACGTCGTGCAGGAAGCGCTCGAGCGCGCCGTGAACGGTTCCGATTTTCAAACGCCAAATGACGCCGGGGTCGGCGAGCTTCCGACGGAACTTAGACGAAGAAGCAGAACCTCGGTGGTGATCGCGCACAGGCTCTCCACGATCCAGAGCGCATCTAGAATCGTGTTCATCGAAGACGGCCGCGTGCGCGAGAGCGGGACGCACGAGGAGCTCTTAAAGAAAAGAGGCGCGTACGCGGGGCTCGTAAAAAGGCAGCTCGAAGCGCTCAGCGGGTCGGCGGCGAGCCTCACCCTCCTGGAGTGAGTGTACCTACGGGAGATCTAGCTAGACAATACCGCGCACGTGTTCTATCTATCCGACAACGGGAGACGACGAACTTAAGTGTCTTCCTTCTCGAGACCGGCTCGGCGCTTCGCGGCGCGACGCGCGCGCGCGCGCTCCGCCGGGGTCGGTTCGTTGTCGCGTCCCGGCGCGCTCGCCTCGGCGCGCGCGCGAATCGCCAATCGGATCGAAGCCGACGCGTTTCTCTCGTCTTCGCCCGGCCGTTTTTTTTGCCCGAGACGCGCCTCGTCCGAAGCCGCGTCGTTCGTAAGCCGCGCGTGAGAAAAAGAAACGTCCACGTCCGTCGGGACCAGACCAGTCTCCCAGTCGTCGTCCCTCGCCTTGCACTCGCGCACTTTTTCGTCGTACGCGTCGCGGTCTATTCCCGTCTTGGCGCAAAACGCGGCGACGTTCCACGCGAGGAACGTGCCGGGCGCCCATCGGTTTGTCAAATGTGACTCGGCGAGAAGCTCGACGCGCGGCGCGACGTGCCCGCGTAACGAGAACGTCCCCGCGCGGAACAGAATCGGCGCGGGCGCGTCCGGGAAGTGACGCGAGAGGAAGAAAAGCGTGGGCGCGAGTTTGCGCTCGACGCTCATGCCCAGCAACGAAGGACAGCTCACGAGCACGTCCACCGCGCGCGGGTCCCACGTTTTTGTTTCGACGGAAATTCTTTCGTCGTTTTCGTCTCCTCCGCCGTCCCCGAACCCGACGATTCCGCACGTCTCGACGATCCACGTCGCGGTCGGCGCGATGTTGCGCTCGAGCGACGTCCCGAGCAGACTCGGCGCCTTGGCGAAGATGGCGACGGCGGCGTCGCGGCCGGCGCGCTCGGCGAAGAACGCAAACTTGGGCCCGACGTTTTCGCGTCGCAAACCGAAGACGCTCGGCGCCTTGGCGAGCACGGCGCGCGCGCCTGACTCGCCGAGATGAAGCTCGTCTTTCAGAAACGAAAACGTGGGCGCGAGGTTGCGCTCGACGCTCAGCGTGAGGATGGAGGGCGATGACGAGACGAGCTTTTCGATGCGCTCGGCGTCCATCCCGCACGTCTCGCGCAGAAAGAAAAACTTCGCCGCCAGCGTCTCGGGCAGCAGCGTCAACACGGAGGGGTACTTGGCGATGACCTTCGCCGCGGCGTCGCTCGAGACGTTCAAACGCAACGTCGCGAGCGCCGGACGCATGGACTTTACAACGTCCTTGGTCAACACGTGCGGGTGTTTCCGAAGCGTCGCGCGCGTTTGGACGACGCCCAAACAACACTCGACGCGCAAAAACTCGTACGCGCCGCGCAGATCAAAGCCTCCGGCGTTTTCGACGTTTTCGTCAACGCCTCCGTCGGTTTCGCGGACGAGCATCACCAGGCTGGAGACGCCTCCTTTCTTTGTGCCTTTACCGACAGTACCGCCGTTATTTTTTTCCGCGTGCGTCGCGAACGCGTCCGCGGGGCGCACGCCCGCGACGTCCGCGAGCCACGCGAACTTAACGCGTATCGACTCGACGTCCTCCGAGAGCAAGCGCGGGTCGCGCGCCGCCGCGCGCGTCGCGGCGGTCGCGCTGAGTCCGGCGCCGCCCGCGGCGCGCGGCAAACGCAGGAACGCGAACGTGCGCCTGGAGGTTTCGTCCACGTCCGCGGCGAGCGCGTGGAAACCGTCGCCGTTCCGCGCGCGAAGCGCCCCCGCGGCGTCCGCGGCGGAAAAACCAACCTCGCGCGTCATGAAACGAAGCGCCGCCGCGACGCGTCGCTCGGCGCGGAACGTAGCCTCCGTGCTTTTTCTTTCCTTTTTTTCCGAGAGAGCCTTTTTTGACGCGGAAGGAGTCGGAAGACGCGTCTCATCCGGAAGAGCGTCTTCCGCGCCCTCCGACGTCGCCAAAAGCGCGCTTTCGGTTCGGTCGTCTTCGGCTTTTCCGTCGGCGAGCGCGCGGACGAGCTCCGGCCGCGCGGCGAGCGCGGCTTTCGTTTCGCGCGTCGGGATGCCCGTCGCCGCGAGCACGAGCACGGCGACGCGCTCGAGCATTTCGTCATCGTCGCTCGCCTCGTCGTTCGCCTCGTCGCTCTCCTCGTCGTACCTCGAGGCGCGCGGCGACGTCTCCGCGGCGGCGCGGGTCGACATGCGGTCCGGGGAGTCGAACGAGCCCCGACCCCGCGCCGGGGTCGGCGCGCACCACCGCACGTGCCGGGCGCGGCCGTCCGCGTGAATCGCTCCGCCGCGGATGACCGCCTGCGACGCGCGGGGGCGCGGGCGCCGACACGACGACGCCCACGCGATGGGCGCCGCCGCGAGCTTGGCGAGCGGCGAGTGCATCGCGAGCGACGCCGCGCCCGCCGCGAACGCGGACCCGACGCCCAGGACCTCCACCGACCCCATGGGCGCCGCGCGACCGGGAGTGGCCGCCGCTGGCTCTCGGAAGAACATGTTGCGAAGGACGCGTCGAGCACACAAACAAAGTCGAGCTAAAAAAACGCGCTCGTCTCGAGAGACGCTCTCGACGCGCGCGGAGGATTCCGCCGAGGATTCCGCCGTGAGGCGCGTGAAGACCATCGGGATTTTCGCGAGACTCGAGTGATACATAACACGTGAATCAAAAAGCCCACGGAGCCGGGCGTCGTCCGCGAACGTCAAGATCTCCGCGCGCTCTCGACACGCCGCGATGCTCCGCCGATGGGAAGCGAAAGGAAGCCCGGAAGTCACAACACGAACTTCGAAACGGCCTCCGCGACCCCATCCTCTTCGTTCGACGACGACAAGACGTGGTCCGCCGCGCGTTTCGTCTCGTCGCACGCGTTCGCCAGCGCGACGCCGACGGAGGCGGCGCGGAGCATCCCCGCGTCGTTCTCGCCGTCCCCGACGGCGACGACGCGCAAAAGCGAAGACGCGCCCGACACGAAATCGCCGTCCTCGTCCGGAGAGGTCTTCTTCGCCGGCTTGACCCCCGCCTCAAACGCGAGCCCGCTCTCGTCCGCGAGACGACGCACTAGAGTCTCGAAGCCGGTCGTCTTGTCGTGCCCCACGGGGAGAACCTCGAGCATCGTCGGCACGGCTTGCGTGACGACGGCGCGCGAGCCGAGCAGCGCCTCCCACTCGGGTCGCCAGAAAGAGACAGTCGCGGCGTCGTCCGCCGCGAGCAGAAGCTTGGAGACGCCGCTCGTCTCTCGGTCATCCTCAAGCCTCGTCGCGCGCGCCGCCGAGAGAAGCGAGTCGACGTCGTCCCAAGGCACGCTCTTAGGCTCGTGGAAACGCGAGGCGAGCTCGCGGAGCAGCGCGTGCGGCTCGGCGCCGACGGTGTGGCACTCCTCGCCGCAAAACGCAGTCAGAGCCGTCGCCGGCTCGGCGTACGAAGAGTCGCGAAGAGTCAAAAGCTCTCCGGAGGACGCGTCCGCGTTCGCGTTCGCGTCGCCCTGCACTCGTCGCGTCTCGCGCATCTCGCCCCCGTGGAACGCGAAGGCGTCCCGCACGACATCCTCCGGCATCGACGCGTTTGAAATCGATCCGCCGCCGGGGGCGCGCACGTCCAGCCCTTGCAGAAACACGCCGGGAGACGCGTCGCCGGTGACGCCCCCGGCGCCGTCGAGAAGAGCGGTGGCGAGCGCGCGCCGAGCCGCGGGACGCGCCTTTCCGGTGGCCACGCACACGAGCACTCCCTTTTCGGCGGCGGCTCTAAGTGCGTCCGCGACGCCGCGCGTCACGACGCCCTCGTTATTCAAAAGCGTCCCGTCGAGGTCCACGAACAAAACGTCCGCGCGGCGGTTTAAACGGCGCGCCGGATCGACGTCGACGGAGCGCGGGAACCGAAGCGTTTGTTTTTCGGCTTTCTCTCGAATCGCCGGAATCGCCGCCGCGCTCGCGGGGTCGGAGGGTTCGGGTTCGTTTGAGACGGACATCGTCGCGAACGCGTTCCCGTCGAGAGACGGATCGCCAAAATCTCGCCCTTCGCCGCGCTCGCCCGCCTCGGCGGACGCGATGAGACCGAGAAGGCGCGGCGCGGCGCGGTCTTCTCCGCGCTCGCCATCCTCGTCGCTCGCCTCGAGCGCTCTCAGAAGCGCGCTCTCGACGCGCGACATCTCCGCCGCCTCCTCCTCCCCGTCCTCGTGGTCCATGCCCGCGAGGTGCGCGACGCCGTGCGCCAGGAGCACGCGGCACTCCTCCCAGAGCCCGTGTCTTTGGTCGCGCGCCTGCCTCCCGGCGGTGTCCACGGAGACGACGCAGTCGCCGAGGACGGTGACTTCTCCGAAGGTCTCCGCCGGGAACGATAAAACGTCCGTGGCGGTGTCCTTGCCTCGCCACTCGGCGTTGAGCGCGCGGATGTGCGCGTCCGTGCACAGCGCCACGGAGAGTTCGACGTACGACACTTCATCGGGGCCCTCGGGGAAGAGCTTCTTTGAAAGCGACTCGAGCGCGGCGAAATCGCGATCTCGCGCGTCGGCGTCGTCGCGATTGTCGCTCGCCGCGCTTTTCCGCCGCGCCCACTTCGGGTCGACGAGCGTCGACGCGAGGACCCGCGCGTCGCGCTCGAGCGCGGTCGCGAGCGCTTCAATAGGCATGGTGTCCAAACCCGTCGCGGGCGGACCCCCGTGATCGTCCACGACGAGCACGTCCACCTCGATCTCGAAGCCCGGTTCAACCGGGGTCTCGGAACCGAACGCGTCCTCATCCGAAAACGCGTCGAGTCGGTCGTCCGCCTCGTCGCCAGCGTCCGTCGGGGCGCTCGACGCGAGCGCGCGGCAGGAGACGCCCGCGAGCCACGGCGACCGGTCCGGGCGCGGGTCCCGGCGGCGCGCGCCAGCGGGCGAGGGGGGGGACGCGTGCGCGAGCCGCGGGAGCCGGCGCGCGGGAGCGGAAGACGAGGGAAACGCGAGCGCCGGCGGCGAGCACCGCGCGATGTGCGACCAGCGCGGCGCGCCACCGACGACGCCGTGCGTCCCGAGACCCCTGACCCGCGGCGCGCGTGCGCGGCATGTCAGCGCGCGCGCGACGCACGCCACGCGAGCCGCCATGCTCGGACGTCTCCTCGCCTGCGGGAGTGGCGTTATCGGCCATGGGTTCTTCCCAGGCAGCGCGGACGTACGAGGGTTTTTTGGCGCGAGCGCAAAATATCATTCGTCAGAGGCGACCGTTCGTCCCACTCCCGCGCGCGCCATGGCCACGGCGCCGCGCGCGGCGCCGCGCGCGTCGTCGGCGCGTTCGCCTCCGCGCGCCGCCGGCGCGCGCTCGCGCGCGGCGCGGGTGCTCGCGTCGCGCTCCGCGCCCCCCCGCCGGTCGCGCGCCTCCCGCGTGTCCCCGCGGGCCGGCGCCGGCGAGGATCTCGCGCGGTACGACGCGCAGGCGAAGGAGGACGACGCGCGCCAGTACGGGGTGTGGGGCGTGGACGGCATACGCCAGCGCTCGGCTTCGTTCGCGGCGATGCAGGAGGACTGGGAAGATGCCGTGCTAAACGTCTGGCTCTCGCACGGCGCGGGCGAGGTGGCCGCGCAGCGCCTGCTCATCCTCGGCGCGAAGTGGCAGAAGGGACCGCAGGGCGAGTTGTACCGCGACGCCGAGGCTGTGGCGTACGCGGTTCGCGTCTTGACGGAGCTCCTGCCCGGCGCGGACGCGCCGGTGATCTTCCACAAGACGCCCTCCCTCGCGCTTCTGTGCTTAAACAGGCACGAGCTCTCGCGACGTTTAGTGGGAATTCGCGAGGGCGCCAGACGGATCCCCCCGCTAGACGTCGCGGCGACGCTCAACAAAGATCCGCGACTGGTGACGTCGTCGGACGACGCGCGTTGTATTCGCGACACGACGCGCGACGTGGTGGACGCGGTGATCGCTTCTGTCGGGTTCGTGCTGGACGAGCAAGGCGTCGCGTCGGTGATCGAGACGTGTCCTTCTATTTTAACCGCGCACAGAGACGACGTCGCCGACGCCTTCGCCGGGTACAAAACGGAGCTCAAAACGCGCCTGGACGGCGTCAAGGGGTGGTCGTCCGCGCTGTTGTTCGCGTTGGACGAGGAGACGGAGGAGACGAAGGAGACGGAGGACGGCGACGCGAAGACCTCGTGGTGTTCGTGCTGGAGCTCGCTGGGAGAAGACGCGCGAGAGGCGGCGACGCGCGCGAGCGTCGATTACGCGGGGCGGGTGGTGGAACCGTTTCTGCGTCGCGCCGACGTCGAGCGTGAACGACGAAAAAAAAACCCGATTGATGACGCCGACGACGCCGTCGCGCGGTGAGAAACTACATGTAATAAGATAGTGACGGCAGCGCTCGTAGCGTGACGTCGGACTTAAGCGCATACGGTATATCATCGTACCGATCGTATATATCTCATCGTCATCGCGCGTGTAGAGACGTCTCGTTTAGAGACGCTTCTCCCGGACGCTCCGCGTCGCGAACGGACGTCGTAGTTCGACGGTCGTCTTCACGTCTCCGTCGCCGATACGCGACGATCACGGAAAGAACGTCGTCTCGCCGTCCATGAGCAGCATGGTGCTGAGCAGGATGGACACCGCCACGAACGCGAGCTCGAGCACACCCCAGCGCCAGGGCTCGGGTTTAACGCCGAGCAGGTCCCCGACGGTGGGCACCTCATCCCCGGAGCCGCTTCCGGCGGGCATCGTCGGCACCGGCGGGATGATCCCCGCCGCCGCCGACGCCTTCGCCGAGCTCGAGTACGCCGAGTCGTACTTCGCGTCCGGGACACCGGCGCGTTTTTCCCCGCGCATGCCCGCGAGGCTCTCCAGGCAGGCGTCCGCCAGGTCGTCGATGAACGTCTGGTCCGTGTCCAGCGCGGGCGCGCGTCCCCAGCGCTCGATCCCGCTCTCCTCCGCCAGCTCGCGGTACTCCATGTCAATCTCCTCCAGCGTCTCGATGTGCTCGCTCACGAAGCTCACCGGGACCGCCACCATGCTCTTCACGCCGTCTTTCCCCATCTGCCGGATGACGTCGTCCGTGTACGGCTTGAGCCACTCCACCGGCCCCACGCGGCTCTGGTAAGCGAGCACGTGCTCGTTCTCCACGCCCATCAAACGCAACTCGTCCACGATCAATCGCACGCACCGCTCCATCTCCTCCTTGTACGGATCGCCCGCTTGCTCGACGTACGAAACCGGAACGCCGTGCGCGGAGAAGAAAACCACCGGCTTGTCGTCTTGTTTAAAACCCCGCTCAGGGTTGTTCAGCTCGTTTTTTATGAGCTTCGCCATGCTCTTGACGTACCCCGGTCTTTGGTACCACGAGGGAATCACGACGTGCTCTAACTGGGCGCCCAGGTAATCGTCCTCCTGGAACATCTGCTCCAGTAACCGAAGCGACGAGCCGCTCGTGGAGATGGAGAACTGCGGGTACAGTGGTAACACGATCAGCTTCGTAACGCCGTCCTTTTTTATCTCCTCCACCGCGTCTTCCGTGAACGGCTTCCAGTACCGCATGCCGACGTACACTTTGGCGTTCGGTTCGCCTTTTTTGGCCATAGCGTTCTGAATCGCGACGGCTTGTTCATCCGTGATGCGCCGCAACGGGCTACCGCCGCCGATGCTCTCGTACGCCTCCCGTGATTTCGGCGCGCGGTTCGTGCTGAGCAACGCCGCGAGCGGCGCCTGCAGGAACCTCAGAAAGGCAGGCAGCCGGATGATGTCGGGGTCCGCGAACAGGTTGTACAGGAACGGCTGGACGTCTTCCAAGCACTCCGGGCCGCCCAGGTTGAGCAGCAGAACGCCGACGCGCTCCTCTCTTCCTCCTGACCCCTCGTCTCTTCCCGAACCCCTCTGGTTGCCCACCGCGTCGCCGGAAACGGCGATGGCCCGCGGAGGCGCGGGCGCGCGGCGGCCGGGGGAGCGCGCGACGCGCGCGGCGGCGTCCGCGGACGCGACCCGCGCGGCGGCGAGCGCGCGTCCATTTCGGCGCGCCGACGTCGACGCGGGAGACGCGCGGGAGAAGCGCGCGGTCGCGTCGGCGAAGGGCGCGCGCGCGGCGCGCGCGCGCGCGCCGCGCGTCGCGGGCGCGCTCGTGACGGCGCGATCGGACGCGCTGGCGCGCGCGCCCGCGGCTCCGGCGCGCACCGCCGCGGACATTCCGGGTCTCTGCGGTCGACGAAACGTCGGGCGAATCCTGCAAAAGCGCGCCACGTCGCCGATGGATAGAGTGCGCGCCGCTTTACGGTCGCTTTATGGTCGCGGCGCCGGGTCGCGCGCGCGGTGGGTCGCGTCCGGCGGGGACGGCGAGCGCGCGAGACGATCGAGACGTTCGAGGCGCGTGCGTCGAAGTGGCCGCGCCGACGCGGAGGCGCGCCGCGAGATCGTCTCGGGGCGTGTCTCCTCGTCCGCCGTCGGGAACCCGAAGCGTGCGTCATGAATGTGATACTGCAATAGGTATCCAGTCTCAAAGAAGAACAAACATAAACAGTAGACTAAATGCGTGTACGGAAAGCCGAAGAGTGGCACGTTCTCTCCGTACGAAGTTTTGGTGTTCGTTGTCTTGCGCGTGATCGACGAATTCGTTCGGGGTCGTGCGCCACTCTCGTCGACGCGGGGGACGCTCGCGGTGGGCGGGTTCTCGGGAACGCGCGCGCCCGATCGTCGCGGCGGCGTCTTCGGGAAGCCCCGGCGCTCGCGATGGCGCTCGCCGCCGAGCACTCGCGGCACTTCACGCCCGGGGCGTACCACGGATTCCGCACCATCAAGCTGGCGTGTAAGTCCGAGCGCGTCCCCGTGGACTGGGACGGCTCCTACGCGGACCTCACGCGTCTGTTCACGGAGGAGTTCACGCAGAACGAAGAGCCGGAGGGCTTGAAGCTGCTGGACCGCGCGAACGGCGCGGGGGGATGCTTGACGGAGGCGCGAAGGACGTTCCGTCTGTGGGACCCGAAGACGCGGTTGGCGTACGAAAACTTTAACCCCGACGACGTGCGGGACGGGGACACCGTGCAGGTCAACTTCGAGATGTACGACCGCATGCTCGTCGCGCTGGACAAACGGTACTTGGAGCGTAAGCAGGAAGCCAAGGCGCGGAGGAGAGCCTCGACGTCGGCGCCGCAAAACGCCTCGGGCGACGAAACGCGACGAAACGCGAGCGGTTCTCGCTCGTTAAAGCGCGGCTCGTCGACGAGCGCGCGGGATGCCCTCCCGTCCGGTGCCAGTGACCTTCGATCGATGGGCAGCGCGCTCGGCGCGAAGCTGCTGAACAAAGTTCGGTCGCTGAAGGAGAACCAGGCGATGCGCGCGCGCATGTACGCGGAGAAGAAACGGCTCTCGGACGGGTACGGGTTCGATTCCTCGCAGTGGGTGTTTTTGTCGCCGCGCGAGCGCCTGTGGATCACGCTGGACGACCCAAGCAGCGGGCCGGTCGCGTCCGGCATCGCGGCGCTGTTCCTCGTGCTCATCACCTTCTCCACGGTGACCTACTGCGTGCAGACCCTGCACGGCCTGTACGAGCACGACCTGTCCAAGACGAGCTTTTGGTTCGTCTCCGAGGCGTTTTGCATCGCGTGTTTCACCATAGAGCTCCTCGCGCGGCTGTACGCTGCGCCGAACCGCGCGGCGTTCGCGAAGCAGCCCATGAACTGGGTGGACGTCGTCGCGATTCTCCCGTTCTACGTGGACCTCATCGCCGAGGCTGCGACTTCCGGTGAAGCCGGGGAGGTTCCCGGTCTGGCGGTCATCAGGGTGTTGCGACTAGCGCGCGTGTTTCGCCTGTTGCGCATGAGCCGAGGCAGCGTGGACCTCTTCGCCGAGACCATGAGAAACTCGATGAAGGCGCTCAACATGCTTCTTCTCCTGATCGTCATCGGCCTGGTGGTGTTCTCGTCGCTGATGTACTTCATCGAAAGAGGCCGGTGGAACGACGTCGCGGGGTACTGGGAACGCGTGACGCACTACACGTGCGACGTCGACGTCGACGCCGCGGGCTACGCTTTGCCCAACGGGTTCGAAGTCGCCAAAAAAGAGCTCTCGCTTCCGAACGGCGCCTCTGTGTTGGACGCGGCGGAGACGCCGGGTGATGTCTCCACGCTTTTCTTCAGCGCCGGGTCGGGGAACGACTGCGCTTTCGTGTCTTTGGCGGACGATGAAATCTCCGCGACGTTTAAATGCGCGTACCCGTACCGCAAGAACAGAAACTGCGTCGCGGAGTACGAGCAGTCGCCCTTCGACAGCATCGCGCGCGTGATGTGGTGGACCTGGGTCACGATGTGCACCGTCGGGTACGGCGACGTGAACCCTATGACGATTTTGGGCAAGACGTTCGCGGGTTTGGTGATGTGTTTCGGCGTGCTCGTGCTCGCGCTCCCGGTGACCGTCATCGGCTCGAACTTCTCCGCGGCGTTCCACAAAGCGCTCGCCGAGGAGAAGGCGTACTTCAAAAAACAAAGAATCGAGGAGCGAAAGCAAAACGCGTCGGCGAAAAACTCGGAAACGTCGTCGCCGTCGTTCTCGAGGCTGACGTCGCTCAATTGAAACGACTCTTTGTACCTTTTCCGACCGAGCTTTTGGCGTGTCGTTTGTCGTTTTCGTGAACGAGGGTGCCTTTTGTGATGCGTTATTTACGAATAGAAGAATCGCGCTCCCGACGCGCGTCGACGTCGCGTCGATCCTCGTTTCCGCAGCTTGGCTCGGAGAAGAATCGGGTCCGAAGAAACTCGTAAAAGTCAACGGTAAAACGGCTCTTTCTTCTTCCACGACGTCTGCGTTTCCCCGGAGGCGCGTCACTCCGCGCCGCGGTGTCGTCGCGATGAGCGAGAAGAGCGTCGCGAGCGGCGGGTCGCGGGGCTCCAAGGCGTCCAAGGCGTCCAGGGCGTCCAAAGCGTCCAGAACGTCCAAGGCGCGCGAGCGCGTCGACGTCCCGGGCGACGTCGCGGGCATCGACGAAACCTCGAAACCGCCGAATCCGCGAACGAACGCTGTTCTCCCGCACGACGCGGTCGCGGGGGACGACGCCGAGGCGGAAGCGACGTCGAGCGCCGCTCGGTCCAGCTCGAAACTCGACGCGGGGACCGCGAGCGACGGACCCGAGCGCTCGAGCTCGCGGCCGAGGGGGACGGAGCGGTCGTCCGAGTCTTCCGAGAACCCGAAGCGACCGAAAGAGCACCCGAAGCCGCCGCGATCGAAGCCGGCGGCACGCGGGGACGCGTCGGCGAAGATCAAATCGGTCTCGCCCGCGGTGAAAGCTGCGTTGGGGGACATTGCCGACATGGCCGCGGACGCGCGCGCGATGGCCGCCATCAAGGCGGCGCAGACGGAGATGCGCCTGCTGAAGGAAGCTGAGGCGATGGAGGCGGAGATCGCCGCGGCGCGGAAACGTTCGGGAACGCTCGACGACGCGTTGGAGCGGTCGCGGGATCCCGAGACTCTGTTGCGCGAGCTCGCGGAGACGCGCGCGCACCTTGACGCGTCCGACGCGAAGCGGCGCGCCACCGAGCGCGACCTCGACCTCGCGGGGCGCGCGGTGCGCGAGGCGGAGCGCGAAAACGACGAGCTCAAGAGGCGTCTGACGTCGCGCGAAGCGCGCGAAGAAGCGGACGCCGCGGCGAAAAAACAGGTGGCGCTTTTGCCCGACGCGCGACCGAACGACGATCCCTCCGCGTCGGTGATGACGTCCCCCACTCCCGGCGCGAACCACGAGGAGATCTTCGAGCTGAGACGGCGCATTTCGAACCTGAACGCCGAGCTGCAGCTCGCCGAGATCGACAAGGAGAAACTTCGGCAATTGCGCGAAGCCGCCGAGAAGCGTCGAGGCGAAGCGGAGGCGAAGCACGCCAACGCCGAGGTTGAGGTGGCTCGCTCGCGCGCGGCGATCAACCGCCTGGCGTCGCTCGAGTCAGACCTGCACAGAGCGCTCGCGGCGAAGGAGGCGTCGGACGAGAAGCACCGCGCGGAGATCCGCGCGAGCACGAGCGAGGCTGAGCGTCTGAACGCGAAGCTCGCCGCGGAGGTTGCGTACTACAAGCAGCAGCTCGAAAAAAAGCGCGACAAGAAGCGGCAGCACAAGGCGCACGCGTACGAGCTCGCGACGCGTCTGCAGCAGGCGGTTGCGATCGCCAAGGACACCGCCAGCGACTGCGAGCGCGCCATCGCGCGCGCCAAGGCGGAGGCGGCGCAGAGCGTCGCGAGCGCCGCGCGCGAGAGCGAGGAGAAAAACGCGCGCGACGCCGCTTCGGCGGCGGCGGCGGCTTCGAGCGCGTCGGCGTTATCCGAGGCGCTGGAGAAGAAACGCGGCAAGAAAAAGGCGTACAAGTCTCAGCTCGAGCACGTCGAACAGCAATTAGCGGAGAGCCGTGGTGAACTCTCACGGTTTCGAACGGCGCTGGTGAACGCGCGAAAGCTGTACGAGAGCGAACGCGCCGCCGCGGAGGCGAGCCTGGCGCGAGCCGACGCCGAGCACGCGTCGATTTCGGAACGAGGCACGAGCCGCGTGCGCGAGCTGGAGGAGGCTTTGAAACGCGCCGCGCGCGATTACAAGAAGCTCGAGAGGGAACGTCATGTGAGCGCGACGAGCGCCGCGAACTTTGAAGACGCGATGGATGCGTTACGTAACGAAAACGCTCGTTTGGCGTCGGCGGCGTCGCGCATGGAGGACGAAGCCAAGCGGCGTAAAGAGTCGGCGGAGCGCGCCGAGCGCGATTTGGCGTCGGCGCGCGCCGCGCTCCGGAAGGCGGAGGAGGAGTTCGTTTCGCGGCTTGCGCGTGACCGGCGTGCGTGGGAGCAGGCCGCGGTGGCCCGCGGCGAGTACGTGGAGTTCGACCCGTACGCCAGGGGCGATCGGGACGGGAGGCCGAAACAACCGCCGAAGGGCGGGCGCGACGAGAACGAACCGACGAAACGAAACGGCGACGTCCGCGAGGGAGACGTTTCTCGCGCGGACGTGACAGCCCGGGAGATGCGGCCGGCGGGCATGAGCTCCGCACATCTCGAGCGCGTCGCGATGCGCGAGAAGAACAAGTACGCGCAACGCCAGCGGGACCTCGCGATGGGCATGCGCGCGGAGTACCTCGTCGATTAGCGGCGAGGCGATTAGCGCGCGAGTCGAGCGTTTTGTTTTTTCGGCGTTTTCGTTCGCGTGTCGTTCTCCGACCGTCTTAAAACGGGTACCTCTTTCCCTTTTTCATCCACTTGATCTCCGCCGGGACGAGCTCCATGCCCTCCGGGACCTCCTGGTCCATGTCCACGGGGTCCGCGTACGGGTCCTCGAACATCTGGATCACGAAATCCTTCTTGCCCGTCATCTTCGGGTACAATCGCGCCACCTCGCCCATCAACACCTCCTTGCGCTGCAGCAAAACCGTCTTCGCCACGTTGTTGGACTCCTTGTCGTCCTTGCCCTTGGGAACTTGCAGCATCCCGACGCCGTTCCAGGTGACGTTTAAAGGGCCCGTCTTCTTGACCAGGATGTTATACGTCGCGGGGTCCTTCTCCTTGTTTTCTGCGCGGAGCGAGGAGTTACGGGGAGGGAGTCGTTGGGAGTCGCGGTGAGCGAGTGCCTATCAACGTTTTTCGCGGTGACCGGAAATCTCGATCGGCGCCGGTCGAGACATCGGCACGCCGGTCGGGAGCAGATAAGGGCGATCGGGTGATGGCGCGGCGGACGCGTCCGCGGAGGCGACGAGTCGGACATCCGGAGGCGTCGTCGGCTTCCTCCGCATCGCGAGCACGCGGCGAGGACGCATCGAGGGCCGGCACGACCGCGTCAGCGTCGCGTTCGGGAGATACGGGCGTACGCACTGTCGAGACCGGGCCACTTGGATTCGTCAACCTCGGCGGGCGCGTTCTGCTTCTCGAACTCGGGATCGAACTCCTTCGCCCAGGCGCCCTTCTTGCCGGCGACGATCACCAGCCCGCGGCGGGGGGCGGCGCGCGAGGCGCGGGGGGTCGCGAGCGCGGGGGCGACGCGGACGGAGGCGAAAGAGGCGAGCGCCATCGTGTCAGTCAGCGTGGAGCGCGGGGGCGAGTGAGAGCGAAAGCGACTCCGTGGCCACGTGGCGCGTCGTCGCCGACGATCCTCTTTCACTTTTCGTTGATCAAACTCCGAGGTCGGCACTTCCGAGACCTCTTCCGAGGCCCGTTCGGCTCCCGCGGTTCACTGTGATGTGAGCCTCCCCTCCGAGGGAGGCGGAGTGGCGCGCGCGCTCGGCCTGGACGATGGGCGTCGGCCCGGGCCAGAGCGCCGAACCCGACTCGGACGAGAACGGAGGGACGGAGGGACGCGCGAGTCCGCGTCGCGACCGGACGCCCGAAACGACTGGCGACGACATCGGCGCGCGTTTCAGCCGCCCGGCGCCGAGCCACGCGGGACTGGACGACCACAGTGTGTTATCCGCGCTGACGCTTGACGACGTGGTCGGCCCTCCGCCCGGCGCGCTGGACCCCGGCGGGTTCGAGTTCAGTCCCGACAACGAGCACGTCGCGTACCTGCACGCGCACCTCCCCCACGACCCCGCGTCGGCGTGGACGACATGGACGCTGGTGGTGCTCGACGTCGCGTCGGGCACGAGGCACGCGTGCTTCGACCCGTCCAGCACGCCCGTCTCGGCGCGCGGCGCCGGCGGGACGGACGTTGAGCGCGAACACGCCAGCGGCGTGGGCGTGACTCGGTACGAGTGGGCGTCCGAGGCGACCAACCCGTCGCGGTTGCTCGTGCCTCGACCGGAGGGGGCGTACGTCGTGGACGTGGAGAAGACGCCCTCTCGGGGGAAAAAGAAAACAAACGACGTCGACAAAGAAAAAACGAACGACGAACGCGCGGCGCGTTTTCCGACGACGCGCGTCTCGTATCCCCGGTGCGTGGCGCGCGCTTCGAGTGATGCGCCGGTTCTGGACGCGAGCATATCTCCCGACGGGCGCTGGGTCGCGTTCGTGCGCCGCTCGGAGATCCACGTCGCGCCGTGCGACGACGTGAGCTTAGGAGGTTCGGTTGTTGACCCGCCCGTGGAGTTCCGAGTCACGCACGGCGCGCGCGGTCGGCCGTTCGTGACGCACGGCCTCGCGGAGTACGTCGCCGCGGAGGAGATGCAGCGCGACCGCGGTTTCTGGTGGCGCCCGGACAGCGGCGCGATCGCGTTCACGCGCGTCGACTCAACACACGTCGAGGTGGTGGACGTCACGCGGGGATACGCGTTGAACATGGGAGACGACGAACGTTCTTCGTCGGAAGACAATTGCGCGGAGATGACGCCGGCTCCGGACGAGAGACACTCGTACCCGCACGCCGGGTGCGAGAACGCGCGGGTGACGCTCGGCGTGGTGGACGTGTCGTCGTTGACGCTCGTGCCGACGAACGACTTCCGCACAAAAAAACCAGACGCGACGACGACGATGAGGCGCGCCGCGGAGGTGAGCGGCGACCCCGAGTTTTTCCCGACGACGTGGATGGACGTCGACTGCGGATCCGCTCGGCGCGGCACGGCGAAGTCGCGGGGGGAGGAAGAGGAGTACCTCGCGTCCGTGGCGTGGACGCCGACGGTGTTCTCGGGTGAAGAAGGTGAAAAGGAGTCTTCCGCTTCGAAGAAGAAACTTAAAAAAACGCGAGGAATAGGCCATCGGACGACGTCGTCCAACGGAGCGGAGTCGTTTTCTCTCTTCGCGCGCGTACAGAACCGCGCGCAGACGGAGGTTCGCGCGTTTTTCGTCGACCCAGCGACGGGGCAGCGGTACCCTCATCTCGATCCAGCCTTCGTCGAGCGAGTCGAGGGAACAGATACGTGGGTCAACATCGCGCAGACGCCGATCGTGTTGCGGCGAGGGAAACCGCCGTTCGCGTCGCCGGGTGATTTGGTGGGCGTCTCGGAGCGCGACGGCTTCGCGCATTTGTACCTGTTTCCAGTCGGGAAAAACGCGAAAAGGCCGCCGAGGCGCCTCACCGCCGGCGCGTGGTGCGTCCTCCGCGTGATCGCGGTGGACGAAAACCGGGGCTGGGTGTACTTCACCGCGAACGAACGCGGACCGTTGGAGCGACACCTCTACCGCGCGCGGCTCTGGCCCGCGCCGCGATCGCCGCCGTGGGACGAAAACTCATTCGGCCGTTCCGTCGAAACTACAAGCGCAAACGGCGACGCGTCGTCACCGGTCTCGTCGAGCACTTCGGCACCCGTCGCGCCCCCCGTCCGTTTGACGCGCGCGGCGGGGTGCCACACCGTGTCCATCGACCACGCGTTCCGGCGGTTCGTGGACGTGCGCGAGGACTTAAGGACGCCGCCGGTCGCGGCGATGCGCGTCATCGCGCGGTCGAAAGAGGACGACGACCGCGACTGCCGCGACGACGCCGAGGCGGAGAACGCCACCGACGCCGACGACGCCTTTGCGCGGACGCTCTCGACGGCGGCTTTGCGGTCGACGACATCGACGTACGCGGCGACGTACGCGTCGTACAAGGCGCCTGTTTTGATGCAGGTGACCTCCGCGGATGGGCATACTACGTTACACGGCGCGATATACCTGCCCGACGCCGAACGCTTCGGCCCCGGGCCGTATCCGTGCGCGGTGGCGGTGTACGGCGGCCCCGGAGCGCAGTGCGTTTCGGATTCGTGGCGTCTCACCGCCGACGCGCGCGCGCAGAGGTTGCGCGAAAAAGGCGTGGTGACGTTCAAGCTGGACAACCGCGGGTCCGCGAACAGAGGTTGTGCGTTCGAACGCGCGATTCGAGCGAACGACGCTGTGCTCGGAGAGTGCGAGGTTGCGGACCAGGTCGCCGGCGTGAGGTTTCTGGTTTCTAAAAACCTGGTCGACCCGAAAAGAGTCGCCATCGTCGGGTGGTCGTACGGAGGCTTCGTCGCCGCCGCCGCTTTGTTACGCGCGCCGGAGACGTTCGTGTGCGCGGTGGCGGGCGCGCCCGTCACGTCGTGGCTCGCGTACAACGCGCACTACGCCGAGCGGTACCTGGGCGCGCCGAACGACCCCGGAAACGACGAGAGGTACGAAAGGTGCGACCTGGTGGCCGCCGCGTTTGAACAAACGAGGCGGGGCGGATGGCGCCGCGACGATCGATTGGGGGCTGACGGGAAACGAAAGAAAAAAATGCTCATCGCGCACGGCGCGTCGGACGAAAACGTGCATTTGAGCCACACCGCGCGGCTCGCTCACGCGCTCGAGGCGCTGGACGACGCCGATCGCGCGAGTGTGAGCGCGACGAGCGCGACGAGCGCGACGGAAGAAGAAGAGGAGAAAAACGCCGCGAAGGACGACGGTCCTTCTTCTTCTTCTGCTTCTGTCGAGAGAGGTTCTTGTACGTCGCGAGAAAACAAACGCGAAGAGTCTTCGTTCGAGGTGGTTGTGTTTGCGCGCGAGAGGCACGTGCCCCGCGGTCGCGGCGCGCGGCGCGCGCTCGAGGCGCGCATCGACGCGTTTCTCGAGCGCGCGTTTGATTGAGTAGAAAAAAAAGTAATCAGCGAAAAGAGACGAGAGGAGACGAGACTTGCGTGATACCACGTAGACAACGTAGACGCATAGTAGACGCACGTCGCGACGTCGTCGGCGCGCTTTTATCGAAGATATCGCGACGCGCGCGTCCGTCGGTCACGGTCACTTCTTCGACGCTTTCGCCGCGGCTTCCTCAGCCTTTCTCTGCGCCTGCAGCTGTTCCATGAGCGAGCCCATGTCCGGCCCAGACTGCTTCATCTCCTCCTCCTGCTTCTTGGATTTCGCCGCGCCGTCGTCCAGGACGTGGCAGATGGGGTCGCAGTCGTTCGCGTAGTGGTCGTTCGCCAGCGCCGCGCGGTCGAGAGTCAGCACCCCGGTCGCCACCGCGGTCGCGGCGAGGAACGTGATGACGTTTTTCTCGGCGGACTTCTTATCCGCGGCGACGCGGGCGGAGGCCCGAGCGGCGGCGGGCGCGCGGCGGGCGCGCGTCTGGCGCGCGGCGGGCGCGCGCAGGGCGGTAGGAGTCGTGACGGCGAACATCTCGCTTGAGAACCGAGGAGCCCTGGTCTGAGCGGTCAGGAGTGAGAGCGCCAAGGGTGTCGTCGTGGAGGGACACGTCAGTCCATCTCGGCACTTTTGGCGCGGCACACTGACAGTGTGAGTGGAGATCCAATTTCTCACGTCCCGGCGGACCGAGCGTTGTCCCGGGAAATCCCCGTCAACATCTCAACGCGGTGGCCACTCATCAGCGCGCGCGTCGCGTCTGGACGCACCGATGGGGGACGAAGACGACGGGGGCTTCGTGCTGAACATCGCCGGCGCGGGCGATGACGCCGGGGATGACTTCCGCGCGCCCAAGGGCAACCCGCGGAAGCGGACCGTCTTGCGTCCCGAGCGCAAAGGCCGGCACCGCGGATGGGCGGGGAAGCGCTCGGACATGGTCGGGCCCGCCGCCGCGAAGGGCGAGCGCGGAGGCGGCAGAGGCGGCAGAGGCGACCGCGCCGGCGTATCGAAAGCGGGGCGGGGCGGCTCGGGCGGCCGAGGCGCCGCGCCCGCGGACTGGGCGCCCGCGGACGCGGACGCCCCCGCCGACGCTCTGGCGGCGGCGGCGGCTCCCGGCGCGTCGAGGGACTTCGGCGGTCGCGGGCGAGGCGGCCGGGGCGCGTCGAGCGGCGGCCGCGGCGGTCGCGACGGCGGCAGGGGCGCCCACGGCGGTCGGGGCGGCCGCGGCGGCCGCGGCTCTTCCGCCGTGGAGGTGGCCGCTCGCGAGGGGGACGAGGACGACGACGAGGGGGAGTTCCGTCCCGGGGACTGGGCGAGCCTCATGCAGAAAGCCATGATCCCCACGGAGGATGAGGCGTTTGGACGCCGCGCTCAGGATAAGCCCCTGAGCGCGCTCGCGGCGAGTCGCGTGTTCGGCAGCTCTGCTACAAAAACGACGTGGGAAGGCTTGGGTTTACCCGAGCGCCTCATCGTGCGGTTACGAGACCCCGCGCTGGGATACGCGGACCCGACGCGCGCGCAGCAGCTCGCGATCCCGCACATCCTCAACGGCGACGACGTTTTAATCCGCGCCGAAACCGGAAGCGGCAAGACTTTAGCGTATTTGTGTCCTTTGCTGGCGGCTCTGGGGAGCCTGGAGCCGCGTTTAGTTCGCGAAGACGGCACCAGGGCGCTGGTGATGGTCCCCACCAGAGAGCTCGCGGCGCAGGTGTTGCGCAGCGCCGAGGAACTCGCGCGCGCTTACCACTGGGTGGTTTGCGGCGCCGTGGTTGGCGGCGAGAACAAACAGAAAGAAAAAGCTCGATTGCGCAAAGGCGTGGTGTTCCTCGTCGCCACTCCCGGGCGTCTGTTAGATCACCTCCGGAACACCGAGAGTTTCAAGGCGGAGTTTCTTAAGTGGCTCGTGTTGGACGAAGCCGACCGGCTTCTGGACCTGGGGTTCGAGGAGGACCTGAACGCCATCTTGGCCGAGATCGATAAACGAGCGGGGAACGCGGGGCGATGCACGGCTTTGCTCAGCGCGACGCTCACCAAAGGGACGTCCCGTCTGATGGACCTCGCGATGACCGACCCGGTGACCGTCGAGGTCGACCCCGAGGAGGTGGACGTGGTGAGGAGTAGTGAAGAGACGCGTTCGGGAGGTACGACAAGCGCGAACGCGACGATTCGTACCTCCGGGGACGCTGAAAAGTCCAACGGCGACGAAGAAGCGAAAGAAAAGGTCATAGCGCGCATGCCCGAGCAGCTGCGGCACACCGCCGTCTCGGTTCCCGCGAAGGCGCGTCTGGCGACGCTCGCCGGTTTACTAGCGGGCTGGATGCGCGGCTCCGTGCCGAAGGTGATGGTGTTCCTCAGCTCCTGCGAGAGCGTCGAGTTCCACTACAAAGTGCTCTCCTGGCTCGCCGGCGAAAAAGAGACGACGGAAAAAGACACGACACCTCGACCTCCGTCGTCCTACGCCGTGTTCCGTCTGCACGGCGTTTTGAGCCAGAGCGACCGGCGCGCTGTGTACGCGGGCTTCGCCAAAGCCAAGGCTGGCGTTCTGCTGTGCACGGACGTGGGCGCCAGAGGGCTGGACTTCGAGAACGTCGGCGCCACCGTGCAGGTGGACCCGCCGAGTGACCCGGAGACGTACGTGCACCGCGTCGGCCGCGCGGCGCGGCTGGGCGCCGACGGCGAAGCGGTTATTTTTTTGGCACCCCGCGAGACCGAGTACGCCCAAGTGCTGAGCGAGCTCGGCGTCAAGTTCGGCGCCGCTTCCGTGCCCGCGATGCTGGACGTGCTGGAGACGGGTCTCGGCGACGACGAAGCGAACGGATTGAAAAATACGCGTATTTCCCCGGACGCGGCGCGCGCGCGTCGAAAGTACGAGAGCGACCCGCATCTACACCCGGCGGCGATGCGGCTGCAGAAGCGACTTCACGCCGCGGTCGCGCGCGACGCGGGCTTATCGACGCTGGCGCGCGACGCGTTCCGCGCGCACGTGCGCGCGTACGCGACGTTCCCCGCGAAGCTGAAGCACATCTTCCACGTCAAGCGCCTGCACCTCGGCCACGTCGCCGCCGCGTTCGGCCTGAAGGAGGCGCCCGGCTTGATCGGCAAGAGCGCGACGCGCGAGCGGTTACAGGCGGCCAAGGACAAGAAACGCAAGGACGCCTTGAAGGCCAAGACGGACGCCAAGGAGAAGCGCAAACGCCGCGCCGAGGGGAAGAGCGCGCCGAGGAAGGCGGCGCGGGGAACGGTGGTCGGCGTGTGACGCGAGTTTTTTTTCTTTGATTTAAAAAACCGAAGCGTTTTTAGTAGACTCGTCGTTAGTCGCCGCGCGCGTTCGCCGTTCCACCGCTCCACCGCGGAAGAGTTTAGACGACGGCGCTAAGGTTCGGTCTCTCGTCCAGTCGCGTCGCGCTCGTACGCGCTCGGAGACTCTCCGTTTCCGAAGTCGTCGCGCCACGCGAAGAGCAGGTACCCGAGCGCGGCGGCGAGCGCGAAGAACCAGAGCGAGGCGCTGAAGGTCAGAAGGACTTGAACCAGCTGTAAAACAGCGTGGCCCAGAACGCGAGCACGAAGAGCATCAGCGAAGTTTTGGACACGAAGCGTACAGCGAGGTCGAACGCCTGGCCGATCACGCGTGAGCGGCTTGGAAAAAATAGAAAACCCAAAAAACGCGCCGGGTGAAAAAAAAAAGAAAACGAGCCGGGAGAGGCGTAAAAAAAACGGAGAGGCGTTCTCGCGACGTACCCACGCGATCGCGATTAGCGGCCTGGAGAGTACCCACAGCACCCACACGCACGGGTTCCTGCTTCCCCATCCGAACGCGTCCGCCCGCGCGTCGCCGACACGAAAACGCATCGCTTCGTCGTCGTCGTCGTCGTCGCCGCCGCGTCGCCGACGTCGCTCGCGCCTGATGTCCTCCGCGGACGCGCCGTTCAGGACCAGCAGCGCGACTCTTGCCCGGTTCGCGCGTCGTCGCGCCTCGACGCGCCGGTCGCGCAGACTTCGCAGATTCTCCATTTGCTCGAGGCAAATCTCGCACGTCAGATCGGTCGAACATCTCTTCGCGACGTACAAAGCGGCGCACGAAAAGTGCATGTACCCCCCCGTGCACGCGCACCCGAGGTGGAAAGCGCCGCGGGAAGGCTGTTCGCGTTCGCCGCGTTCGCCGCGTTCGCCGCCGAAATCGCCGATCGGACCGTCCGCGGCGTTCGCGTTTGAGAAGGACGAGGACGAGAAAGATTCCACCTCTTCGCGCCGTATCGAATCGAGGCAGATGCGGCAAAAGTCGACGTCGTCGTCGTCGTCGTCGCGTTTGGCTTTTTTTCGTCCCGCTTCCTCGCGCACGACACCGACTTTTGCTCGGTGACAGTCGATGGCGCCAGCGCCGGGAGTCTCGTCGCCGTCGTCCCCTTCGCCGCCGTCCGGAGGACCGCCTCGGGCGCGCCGGGGAGAAGCCGAGGTCGCGTCTTCGTTCGCGGACGAACTCGGGGACGACGCGTCGTCGCGCGTCTCCCCGGCGACGCGCGCGCGCTCGACCACGATCTCCCGGAGCTCGACGTCGCCCGCGGAGGTGGAGGCGAGACCGGCGCGTCTCGGGGGCGTGCGCGGCGCCGACCCGACGTCCCCCCCGCGCGCCAATCGCGGCTCGTCGTCCCCGGCTTCGCCGCGCGCCGCGCGAGGTCGGTCGGTGGACATGCGCGCGAGGCTTCTGCGCGCGTCGCGGTGGTGCGCGTCGGAAGCGTGCGTCCGCGCGACATGTCTCAGATCCTCGGACGGGTCGAGCAACACGCGAAGAGAAAAACGAAGAACGCTCGCCGAGAAAAAACGCACGCGTTTGATGCTTTTCAACAGGGTCTGTTGAACGGGTGTTGAGACGTATGATAATCTCGCGCGCATCTTTTGGAGACTGGCCGACACATACGATTTTGAGCCAACACCCAAACATAACTTCGTGACTGAAAGCTCTCCCAAACGTCGGAAGTGGATACAGATGCCGATCTGCGCGCGTCTGACGCGCAGTCCCCACCGCGCGAACACACGCGAAGCCGCGTTGTTCCCGCGTGTGTGACGACATGAATTCCGTGGAGGACCCGCGGCGTGCCGATGAGGCCACGCCGCTGGTCGCCCGCCACGGGCGCAGGACCGACGGGGGTCTGCGCAACGTGAAGTACGCCGTCTTGACGGTGTGCATCGGTTCGCTCATCGCGGTCGCGACGTCGCGCGGCGCGCCCTCGGCGTTCTCGGGGTTAGGGTCCCAGAACGGCTTCCCGGGCGCGCCCGTCGGCGTCACCGCCTCGGCGTTCGACGAGACCGGCGCTCCCACGCCTTACGTCTCGCGCGCCTCCGTCGCGCCGCGGGTCGGCGCGGCGCCCGAGGCCGCGCCTCCCGCGAATGTCTCGGACGAAGCCGAAGCCGCGGGCGAGATCGATCGCACCGAGCTGTACGCGTCCATCAAGTCCGACAACGCGGAGCAGCTCGACGCCGACTTCCACGCCGCGCAGGAGAAGCTCAAGGCGCTGACCGAGTTGTCCCACAACGAGATGCAGACGCTGCGACAGCAGGTGGCGGACTTGTCCGAGCAAAACGACGCGCTCATGCAGGAGAACGCCGAGATTTCGCAGGAGCTCAAGTGGCACAAGTCCGAGATAGTCCAGGAGCGCGAGCGCTTCCTGAAGGTTGGCTTTCACTTGGACCCCAACAACGCGAAGGAAGAGGACGAGATGACCCAGATCGAGATTCTGACCAAGGACCTGAAGACGATGTACTACGAGCTGCGCAAGACCCAGCAGAAGAAGTACGACAACTATCTCAAGTTCCAGAAATCGAACCGTCTCAACGCGCAGCTCAACGTGCAGATCGCCTCCGCCGCGGCGGAATACGAAAAGTGCACCGAGGACGCCGTCGCCGCCGCCGAGGCTGCGCACGCGCAGCACCAGGCGCACATCAAGGTCACGGAGACCCTGCACGACGAGGTCGAGCGCCTCGAGGCTAAGCTCCAGGGACTCGAGAACACCGCCGCCGCGGAATCCGCCGCCGTCAAGTCTCAGCTCGAGAAGTGCCAAGCCGCCGCCGCCGAGACGGCGGGCGACTTGAAGTTCCTCAACAACCAAGCCGACGGTTTGCGCGCGCGGTTCGTGTCTTGCGACAAGGAGCTCAACTTCACCAAGGCGCAGAGCTTGAGTGTGACGAAGGACCTCACGGCGCAGCTCAAGGCGACGCAGGCGGAGAAGGAGGCGCTCTTCACCAAGAGCGAGTCGCAGGCGGAGCGCGTTTTGGACCTGGACGCGCAGATGGCGGATTTGATCAAGCTCCGCGACGACAACGCGGCGGACATCGCGGCGTGCCACGCGTCGCTGGCGGCGTCCCGCAACGCCACGGAGACGTGCGTCGGCGAGAAGCAGGCCTCGGACAAGGTCATCCAGGACAAGAAGTACCAGATCGGCAACCTCAAGGGCCGCCTGCAGGTTACCATGGAGGACGTCAAGAAGAACACCGCCGCCATGGAGGAGGCCATCACCAAGTGCCAAGCGGAGAAGAACGAGTGCGTCGGCGAGTTCAAGGAACACGCCGCGCTCCTCGGCGACTGCAAAGAACGCAAGAACGGTCTCGAGACGCAGCTCGCGCAGGAGCGCGGCGCGCACGAGACGATCGCCGCCGAGCTCAAGAAGACCCTCAAGACGTGCCGCGACTCCGTGGAGACGTGCGAGGGCCAGGTTGTCGCGCACGGCGATTTGCTGGAAGACAGCAAAAAGAGAGCGTTGAGCCTCGAGGCGCAGGTGGACGCGTGGGCGGCGAAACACGACGCCGACACCGCGTCGCTCACCGCGTCGCTCAAGGCGTCGCAGGCGGCGAAGGCGGAGTGCATCGGCAAGTCCGAGCAGTCCGACACGCTCATCGCGGAGTGCAAGAAGACCGTGTCTACGCTCGAGCGCACCGTGAACGCCACCGCCGCGAAGCTGGAGAACACCACCGCCGTTTTGGAGGGCTCGATCAAGACGTGCCAGGACGAGAAGCAGAAGTGCGTCGGCGAGTCGAAAGCCGCCACGGATCTCATCGCCGACATCCGCGACAACGTGGACGACCTCGAGTCCAAGCTCAAGACCGCGGAGGCGGAGTTCAACCGGACCTCCACCGCGTTCACGGCGGCCATCGAGACGTTGCAGCAGGAGAAGCAGAAGTGCGTCGGCGAGTCCGCCGCCGCCAAGGAGCTCATCGGCGAATGCGAGGAGGCGCGCGCGGGGCTCGAGACGGAGGTTGAGCGCAAGACGTTCGCCGCCGCGATTTACCAGAACGAGACCAAGGCGACCATCGCGCAGCTCCAGGAGGAGAAGCAGACCTGCATCGGCCAGAACGCCGCCAGCCTCAAGCTCGTCGCCGACTGCAAGTCGAACGCGGCTGACGTCGAGGCCAAGCTCGACAAGACCACCGCGACGCTCGCCGAGACCACCGCGCAGTGCGACGCCGACGTCAAGCAGCTCCAGGAGGAGAAGCAGACCTGCGTCGGCCAGAACGCCGCCAGCCTCGAGCTCGTCGCCGACTG